>Ga0123337_10004032_pt1 | contig 15142 bp, 18 predicted proteins | sample frozenSSSSmetaG_FD_89792 | JGI IMG/M metagenome (GOLD analysis project Ga0123337, IMG submission 89792) | Glacier valley bacterial and archeal communities from Borup Fiord, Nunavut, Canada, to study Microbial Dark Matter (Phase II) -... | ecosystem: Environmental > Aquatic > Freshwater > Ice >... | reverse complement strand
CACCGTCACGTGACCGGACACGTCGGGCATGTCAGAAGCTGAACTGCTTGAGCGAGTCGGGCATCGGCGACTGCATCACGGCAGCCTCGTGCACGGCGTGCCGCTCGGCGTCCCAGAGCTCGAAGTGGCTGCCCATGCCGAGCAGCATCACGTCGCGGACGAGGCCGGCCGAAGCGCGCAGCTCGGGCGCGATGAGAACGCGCGAGGAAGCGTCGATGTCGACGTCCATGGCGTTGCCTAGGAACACGCGTTTCCAGCCGCTCGAGTCCATCGGAAGCGACGCGACGCGATCACGGAAATGCTCCCAGGCCGGGCGCGGAAAGATCAGCAGCGAGCCTTCGGGATGCTTGGTGACGGTGAGCTGGTGCACACCCATGGCGGCCAGCAACTCGCGATGGCGCGCCGGCATCGCGATGCGGCCTTTGCCATCCAGCGTCAGTGCTGCGGGGCCTTGAAACACGACGTTCGCCACAAATCCCCACTTAAGTGCACTTTGTGCCACTGTAGCCCAAGGCTACGGAGGGGTCAATTCATGAACGAAACAAAAATCAATGGAATCAAGGACTTAGGAGAGACTGTTAGCAGACGCCCCACCGTCTTAAAAATGCCTTCAAAAATAAGGACTTGCAGGACACAGTGAAAGACGCGGCTGAGGTCCGCACGCTAGCTCGCCGCGTTTCGACGGCGGTACTACCTCACGGAAGGCGACGAAACGACGCCGCCAGCGCCCGCGCCGACGAAGCGAGCAAGGCCGTGTCGAGGCCGACGCCGACGAACATTGCGCCGGCTTGCAGATAGCGCTTCGCAGCCGCCGGGTCCGTGGCCAGGATGCCGGGCGCCTTGCCTGCCTCGAGCACGGCAGCGATGCCGCCGTCGAGGGCGGCGAGGACCTCGGCATGACCGGGTTCGCCGAGGTGTCCCATCGAAGCCGACAGGTCGGCCGGCCCGAAGAAGACGCCGTCGACGCCGTCGACCGCCGCGATGCCGCGCAGGTTCGCGAGGCCCTCGACCGACTCGACCTGCACGAGCATGCAGATCTCTTCGTCGGCATGCTGTACGTAACCATCGACGCTGTTCCATCGCGACGCCCGCGCCAGGGCGCTGCCGAGGCCGCGCACGCCGCGCGGCGCGTAGCGGGTGGCGGCGACGATCTGCTCCGCCTGCGCCGCGCTGTGCACCATCGGCACGAGCAGCGTCTGCACGCCAATGTCGAGGTATTGCTTGATGAGCGGCGTACTGCCGTCGACCGGGCGGACGATGGCGCTGACCGGATACGGCGCCACCGCCTGCAACTGGGCGAGCACGGTCCGCACGTCGTTCGGCGCGTGCTCGCCGTCGATGAGCAGCCAGTCGAAGCCGGTCGTCGCCAGCAGCTCCGCGGCATAGGGACTGGCGAGGCCGACCCAGAGGCCGATCTGCGCTTCGCGGCGAGCGAGCGCGGCCTTGAAGGCGTTGACGGGGAGCTTCATCCGGCGCGATTCATGCGAAGCGGAACGCGATCGCACCGAGCCGGCCGTAGTCGACGTGGAAAACGTCGCCGCGCGCCGCCGCGGTCGGCCGCGTGAACGAGCCGGCGAGGACCACATCGCCCTCGTTCAATTGCTCGTCGTAGGCAGCGATCTTGTTGGCGAGCCAAGCGACGCCGTTGGCCGGGTGGTTGAGCACCGCGGCGGCCAGCCCGGTCTCCTCGATGACGCCGTTCTTGTAGAGCATGGCGCCGGCCCAGCGCAGGTCGACATCGTGCGGCCGCACCGGCCGGCCGCCGGTGACGATGCCGGCATTGGCGGCGAAGTCGGCGATGGTGTCGAACACCTTGCGCGGCGCCTGGGTGTCGCGGTCGAACTGCTCGATGCGGGCGTCGATGATTTCGACGGCCGGCGTCACGACTTCAGTGGCGGCGAGCACGTCGGCCAGCGTCACCCCGGGGCCCTTGAGCGGCCGGCCGAGCACGAAGGCGAGCTCGACCTCGACGCGTGGCGCGATGAAGCGATCGATCGGGATGTCGCCGCCGGCGTCGAAGAACATGTCGTCGAGCAGCGGCGCGAAGTCGGGCTCGGTGATCTGCGATGCCTGCTGCATGGCACGCGACGTGAGGCCGATCTTGCGGCCCTTGACGACGCGGCCTTCGGCGAGCTTGAGCGCAAGCCAGGCGCGCTGGACCCGATAGCCGTCGGCGATCGTCATCTCGGGATGGCGCTGCGAGAAGTGGCGCACCTGCACGCGCCTCTTCTCGGCATCGTGCAGCTCGGCGGCGAGGCGGTGGACGAGGTCTTCCGAAAGCATGGCGCTAGCGCCCGGCGAACAGCGGATGCAGGTTGCTGTGCTTGGCGTCGTAGGCGGCCGCGCTCTCGTGGACCTGCACTGTGATGCCGACCGGCCGGCTCGCGAAGATCTTCTCGAAGTGCCGCTGCACGACGCCGAGCATCGCTTCGCCGGCCGCCTTCACGACGGCCGGCTCGCGGCCCGGCGCGATGCGCGCCTCGACGAAAACGAAGGCGCGATCGGCGCCGCCGTCGGCGACCGCGAAGTGCGCCGCCGGATACGCGAGCACGCGGGTGCCGCCGATCGGGAACACGCGCGCACCGCCGGCGTCGCGTTGGGCGACCAGCACTTCGGCGAGCGCGTGACAGAGCCTGCCGACTTCGGCCTCGGGATCGAGGTTGGCGGTGTACTGGACGACGACGTGCGGCATTCGCTGCTTCCTTTCAAACGCTCATTCGATGCGCATCTGCGCGACCGTGCAGCCGACCGAGAAGATCGGGATCGGCGCATAGAACGAGACCGTGCCCTGCCCGCGCGCCGCCGCGGCGACGGCGAGAAAGGTGCGGATCTCGAAGCCGCCCTGGCCGGCTTGGCGGTAGGTGACCTCGTCGCCGTAGTTCGCCTGCGACAGCATCGCCGCGCGGTCGTTGCGCGACCAGTGGTCGAGGAACGTGCGGTCCCACGGCTCGTTGATCTTGCCGGAGTCGGGCGTGGCCGGCCAGTGCGAGATGCCGCCAGTGCCGACGAGGGCGATCCGCTCCGGAGCCGCGTCGCAGGCGCGGCGAAGCGCCTCGCCGAAGGCCCAGGCGCGCTTCAGCGGTGTGAGTGGCGGGCCCTGGCAGTTGATGTTGACGGGGATCACCGGCAGGTCGTAGCGGGGCGTCAGGAAGTGGAGCGGGACCATGATGCCGTGGTCGAACTTCCACTCCTCGGCGTAGGCGACGTCGACCTCTTCCATCACGGTCGTGATCAGCCGCTTCGACAGCGCCGCGTTGCCGGGCACCTTCGTCTTGGCGATACCGAGCCAGCCCGGGTCTTCGATCGGACCTTCGTACGCGTCGGCCATGCCGATGGCGTAGGCCGGCATGTTGTCCATGAAGAAGTTCGCGAAGTGTTCGGCAGCGACGATGACGAGCGCGTCGGGGCGCGACGCCGCCAGCGATTCGCCGAGGCGCCGGAACTCGGCGTGGAAGGCGTCCTTCAGCGTCGGTTCGGCGAGGTGGGCGCGACCGGTGATGCCGGGGCCGTGGCTGCAGACGCCGGCGAAGACGAGGCTCATACGCCGGCGACCTTTTCCTCGGTCGACGTCGTCATCGCATAGATGCCGGCGCGCACCGGCCCGTACCTGCGCACGCCTTCCCGCATCGACTCGATGTAGTCGGCCCACGGCATGCCGAGCAGGGCAGCGAAGTGCATCAGGAGCTGGCCGTTCGAGCCGAGCACATAGAGCTTGCCGATGTCGCCGGAGAGGACGGCGGCGCGCTCCTCGTCGTCGAGCGCGTAGTCGTCGAGCAGGCTCGGCAGGTCGCTGCGGAAGCGCTTCTGCACGGCCGCGTCGCGGTTCAGGTGATAGAGAAGTTTTTGCGTCGCGTAGAGGCTCACGCCGCGCCCCAGCGAGGAATGTGGTGCGAGCCGAGCGACACGCACACGTTCTTCGGCTCGCAGAACACCTCGTAGCTCCAGGTGCCGCCTTCGCGGCCGGTCCCCGACGCCTTGGTTCCGCCGAACGGCTGCCGCAGGTCGCGCACGTTCTGGCTGTTGACGAAGCACATGCCGGCTTCGATGGCGGCAGCGACGCGATGGGCGCGGCCGAGGTCGTTGGTCCAGACGTAGCTCGACAGGCCGTACGCGATGTCGTTGCTCTTCGCGATGGCATCGGCTTCGTCGTCGAAGGCGATGAGGCAGGCGACCGGGCCGAAGATCTCTTCCTGGGCGATCCGCATCCGGTTGTCGACGTCGGCGAACACCGTCGGCAGCACGAAGTTGCCGTGCCGCATCGAAGCCGGCAGGTCGGGCGCGTCGAGGCCGCCGCAAAGCATCCTTGCACCCTCTTCTTCGCCGAGGGCGATGTAACCGCGCACCTTGTCGAGGTGAGCCTTGCTGATCATCGGGCCGACGATCGTCTTCTCGTCGAGCGGGTCGCCGACGGCGATGCGCTTGGCCCGGGCGACGAAGCGCTCGACGAAGTCGCCGTAGATCGACCGTTGCACGAGGATGCGCGAGCCGGCGGTGCAGCGCTCGCCGTTGTTCGAGAAGATCATGAAGATGGCGGCGTCGAGGGCGCGTTCGAGATCGGCGTCGGCGAAGACCACGAACGGGCTCTTGCCGCCGAGCTCCATCGAGAACTTCTTCAGGCCGGCGCTCTGCACGATGCGGTTGCCGGTGCGCGTCGAGCCGGTGAAGGAAATGGCGCGCACGTCGGTGTGCGCCACCAGCGCCTCGCCGGCCTCGCCGCCATAACCGTGCACGACGTTGAGCACGCCGGCCGGAATGCCGGCCTCGAGCGCCAGCTCGCCTAGCCGCGCCGCGCTCATCGGCGACAGCTCGCTCATCTTCAGCACCGCCGTGTTGCCGAAGGCCAGGCACGGCGCCGTCTTCCAGGTCGCCGTCATGAACGGCACGTTCCAGGGCGAGATCAGGGCGCAGACGCCGACCGGATGGAACAGCGTGTAGTTGAGGTGGGTCGGCGTCGGGTAGGTGTGGCCGTCGACGCGGGTGCACATCTCGGCGAAGTAGTGAAAGTTGTCGGCGGCGCGCGGGATCAACTGCTTCTTGGTTTGCGCGATGACCTGGCCGCAGTCGCGCGTCTCGGTCTCGGCGAGCTCGGGCACGTGGGCGGCGATGAGGTCGCCGAGCTTGTGCATCAGCGCAGCGCGCTCGCCGGGCGGCGTCGATGCCCAGGCGGGAAAGGCGCGCTTGGCAGCGGCGACGGCGGCATTCACCTCGGCGGCACCACCGCGCGCGACCTCGGCGAGAACCTCCTGCGTCGCCGGGTTCACGGTCTCGAAGTAGTCGCTGCCCTCGACCTCGCGACCGTCGATCAGGTGCTGGATTCGCATGCCCGATTCTCGGTCAGAACATCGCCGTGTCGACTCAACTCGCTTTCAGTCCGATGGCACGGACGAGCTCGCCGAAGCGGCGCGCATCGCGGCCGATGAGCTCGTTGAGCGCCACCACCGACATCGGGTTCGGCTCGACGCCGACGAGCTGCAGCGCCGCCCTCGTCTCGGCCTCGCCGAGCTGCTTGTTGAGCTCCGCGTTGAGCCGCTGCACGACGCTGTCGGGCGTGCCCTTCGGCGCCACGATCGACTGCCAGGCCTGCACGTCGATGGCCGGATAGGTCTCGGCCACCGTCGGCACGTTCGGCAGCGCCGGCAGGCGACGCGCGGCCGACACGGCGATGGCGTTGATCTTGCCGGCCTGCACCTGCGGCAGCGCTGCGACCACGTCGAGGAACATGAAGTCGATGCGGCCGCTCATCAGGTCGCCGAGCGCCGTCATGCTGCCCTGGTAGGGAATATGCGTCGCGGTCAGCTTCTCCTGCGCCTTGATCATCTCGACGATGAGCTGGTGCATCGTGCCGTTGCCGGGCGAGCCGAAGGTGTGCTTGCCGGGCTCGCGCCGAAGCAGCGCCACCAGCTCGGCGAGGCTCGCGACCTTGAGGTCGGGCCGGGTCACGAGCAGCAGGCTCACGCTTCCGATCATCGCCACGCCGACGAAGTCCACAGGCAACGCCGGCGGCTGCGCGAACATCGCCGGCGAGATCGCCAGCGTCGTGCTCGTCGCGACGAGGAGTTGGTAGCCGTCGGCCGGCGACTTGGCGACGGCGGCGGCGCCGAGCAAGGTGCCGGCGCCGGCCCGGTTCTCGACGATGACCGGCTGGCCGAGGCCGATGCGCAGCCGCTCGGCGACGAGCCGGCCGAGCGAATCGGTCAGCGCCCCCGGCGGGTACGGCACAGTCAGCTTGATGAGCCGGTCTGGATAGCCGGCCTGCGCGAAAGCGGCAGGCGCGACCGGCACCAGCCCGGCGGCCAGCGCACCGAGGACCCGGCGCCGCTGCCAGCGCCTCATGCCGCCTCCGGTGCGACCAGGCCGCGCTCGAATTCGCGACGCGGCCGCGAGCCCGGCGCCGCCGAGGCGACGTTGTGGCCGTCGGGCAGGGCCTCGACGCCGGCCTCCGGCGCATAGGGACCGGCGACGCCGCGAACCTCGTCGCCAGCCACCGTGACCCGGCTCATGCTGCGCCGCTGCGGGTAGTAGTCGTGCGGCGCGTAGTGGTGGACCGAGCGGTTGTCCCACATCACGACGGTGTGCGGCTGCCACTTCACGCGCAGCTGGAACTCCGGCACCTTGGCGCGGCCGTACAGGTACTGCAGGATCATCTCGCCCTCCTCGGCGCTCACGCCCTTCAGCTTCGTCGTGAATTGGGCGTTGACGTTGATGACGCGGCGGCCGGTCACGGGGTGGATGCGCACGACCGGATGCGACGGATTCGGGTAGGCCCGCTCAAGCTCGCGCAGCTTGGCCTGGTGCGCCTCCGAGCTCGTGAAGAGCGGCCGCCACGGCTTGAAGTCGTGGACCGCCTCCAGGCCGTGGATGTACTGCTTCATGCGCTCCGAGAGGCCCGTGTAGGCCGCGGTCATGCTCGCGAACAAGGTGTCGCCGCCGTAGCTCGGCACGATATTCGCCCGCAGGATCGTGAGCGCCGGCGGTGCCGTGCGGAAGGTCTCGTCGGCATGCCACTGGTCGGTGAGCGCGGGCGGGTTGTCGGCCGAGTAGTCGAGCACGATGACCTCGCGCTTGTCGTCGAGGTTCGGGCTGAACGGGTGGATCGACAGCTCGCCGAACTGGCGGCCGAACGCCATCTGCTGGTCGAGCGTGATGTCCTGGTCGCGAAAGACCAGGACCTCGTGGCGAACGAACGCGGCCTGCAGGCGCTCGAACGTCGGTGCCGGGATGGGCTGGCGCAGGTCGAGGCCGCGAATCTCGGCGCCGATGTTGCCGCCGAGTCGGGTCAGCTCGAAGCCGTCGCGTGATGGGGTGGGGTCGCTCATGTCGTCTCCTTCACGGGGTTCGGTTTCATAACGGGCGCGCGCACGAAGTGGATGCCGGCGCGCCGCACCATGGCATCGAAGAGCAGCGTCGCGGTGTCGGTCTGGCCGGTTTCCATGCGCAGGCGCGTGGCCGGCACACGCTCGAGCACGTCGACGGGGACGGCACGGTTCGCGTCGACTCCCGCGTCGCTCGCGAGCTGGATCTCGCAGGCGCGCTGCAGCGTCCAGAGCCGATGGAAGGCCTGCGGCAGGGTCTCGCCCACGACGAGCAGGCCGTGGTTGCGAAGCACCAGGTGCGAGCGGGTGCCGAGCGATGCCACCAGCCGCGGCCGCTCGGCGAGGCTCGTCGTCACGCCTTCGTAGTCGTGATAGGCCACTTCGCCCCACAGCATGGCGCTGTAGAAGTTGTCGTGGCGCAGGCCCTCTTCCTTGCACGCGATCGCGCATCCCGCGGTGGTGTGCGTGTGCATGACGCAATGGGCGTCGTCGCGGGCGGCATGGATGGCGCCGTGGATGACGAAGCCGGCGCGGTTGACGCCGTGCGCCGAGTCGCCGATGACGCTGCCGTCGACGTCGATCTTGACGAGGTTGTCGGCCGTCACTTCGGCGTAGTGCAAGCCGAACGGGTTAATGAGGTAGTGCGGCCCGGCGCCTGCCAATGACGGCACCCGCACGGTGATGTGGTTGAAGATGCCTTCGGCCCAGCCGAGCCGGTCGAAGAGAACGTAGCAGGCGGCGAGCTCGCGTCGCGCTTCGGCTTCGGTCGGCAGCGCCGGCGGGCGCGAAGGGGTCGTCATGGCAGGCAGCTCCGCGGCCGATCTTGCCCGCGCCGCCGACAATGGTTGAAAGACACTGTCTTTGGTATTTTCCCGGCGCCGCTGCGCCCCGACCGCGAAGCGCGACCATGAGCCGAGATCCCCATCGCGCACGCCTGAGCCGGCCCGCCGGGCTGGCCGACATGCTGCTGTACCGGCTGAACCGGCTGCGCGCCGTCGGCGGCGGCGTCGTTCTGCGGCTCTGCGAAGGCCGGTTCGGCGTGACGCGGCGCGAATGGGTGCTGCTGGCTCTGCTGCAGGGCAGCGGCCCGATCAGCTCGTCGGGCCTGGCGGCGCGCGCCGACCTCGACAAATCGGCGACCTCGAAGGCGGTGACGACGCTGGTCGCCAAGGGGCTCGTGCAGCGCTCGCCGCGACCCGGCGATCACCGCTACGCCGACCTCGATCTCACGGCCGCCGGGCGTGCCCTCTTCGAGCAGATGATGCCGGTGATGAAGGACATCAACGCCCGCATCCTCGGCGCCCTCGACGGCGACGAGATCGCCGTGCTCGACGAGCTGCTCGATCGACTTCAGGGCAGCGTCAACGAGATGGCGAACGGGCCGGTGCCCTGGCCCGCCGCCGACCGAAGGCGCCGCGGCGCGAAGCCGGTCAGACCGGCCCGCCGCTGTGCGGGCGACGACCGAACGCCTCGTCGCCGACGAGCGTGTTGACGAGCCGGCCGAGGCCCTCGATCTCGCACACGACCTCGGCGCCGACGCCGACATCGACGACGCCTTCGGGCGTGCCGGTGAGGATCACGTCGCCGGCCGACAGGGTCATGAAGGCGCTGAGATATTCGATCAGGTAGGCGATGTCGAAGACGAGGTCGCGGGTGTTGCCCGACTGCGTGAGGCGGCCGTCGACGAAGGTCGAGAGCGCGAGTTGCGGCGGCCACGGCACATCCTCGGCATCGACGAGCCAGGGACCGAGCGCGGTGGCACCGTCGCGGTTCTTGACGCGCAGGTTCGGCCGGTACCAGTTCTCGAGGTAGTCGCGGATCGCGTAGTCGTTGGCGATCGTGTAGCCGGCGACGTGGTCGCGCGCGTCGGCTCGCCGCACGTGCCGCGCGGTGCGGCCGATCACGACGGCGAGCTCGCATTCGTAGTGCATGAAGGTGGCGTCGGCCGGGCGGCGCGTCCGGCCGCGGTGGCCGACCAGTGCGTTCGCGGACTTCAGGAAGACGAGCGGCTCGTCCTGCGCCTTGAAGGCGAGCTCTTTCGCGTGGTCGGCGTAGTTGAGGCCCAGCGCGACGAGGGTGCCGGCCTCGACCGGCGGCAGCCATACGACCTGCTCTTCGCCGACGACGCGGCCGTCGGCGAGGCGAAGGCGGCCGGACTCGGCGGCCTCGGTCGCTTCATGGAGTTGCCCGGCGAAGGCGACGCGGGCGCGCTTCATGGCGAGCCGGCCACCTTGGCAACGCGCGTTTCCAATCGACCGAGGCCGTCGATCTCGACGACCACGATGGCGCCGGCGCCGACCCGCGGCGCGCCGGGCGCGATGCCGGTCAGGAGGACGTCGCCGGGCGACAGCGTCATGAAGTCGCTCACATCGGCGATCAGTTGCGCCGCGCCTCGAACACGATCGCCGGTGCTCGTCTCGTGCGCGAGGCGGCCGTCGACGAAGACGCGGACACCGAGCGCGTCGATGTCGCCGGCTTCGTCGAGCGCCACCACCCCCGGCCCGAACGCGCACGACGCGTCGCGCGCCTTGAAGCGGATCTGCGGCCGGAAGTGGCTGTCGTAGGGAGCGCTGAAATCGGCGACCACGATCGCGCCGGCGAGGTGATCGAGCGCGTCGTCGATGCTGACCGCGCACGCCGTGCGGCCGATCACGAGGCCGAGCGCGGCACCGACGTCGAGCTCGGGCACGTCGTCGTCGACTAGCGCGGCGCCGCCGGCCGCCGTCAGCGTGTTGCGTGGCTTGATGTAAAGCACGACACCCCTGGGCGGCGCCTTGTACGGCGGCTGGTGCGCGGCCGCGCCGAGGGCGGCGAGCTGGCCGCGATGGTTCATCGCCGCGCCGCAGACCAAACCGCTGAATCGCCACGGCGACATCGGGAATCGCGGCTCGTCGTCGAGGGGCGTCCGGGTCATGCGACGACGGCGCTTCCGATCAGCCCAGCGGCGACACGCCGATCAGCCAGCGGTGGCCCCAGAACAGGAACACGGCGTAGACGGCGAGGCCGGCGACGACGGCCGCCACGTCGTTCAGTGGTCGGCCCGCCGCGGCCGGAGCGTCGTGCGCCTCGGCCACCGCGCGCCGCTTGACGGAGATGCGATCGGCCACCGCCCAGGCGAGGAACGACGCGAACAGGATCACGTCGACGAGGGTGCCGTTGGCGAGCAGGTGCGCCGCGGCCCAGAACTTCACCGCCAGCAGCATCGGGTGCTTCGCAGCACGGCGGATGCGGCCCGGCAGGTAGGCCGAGAACAGCAGCGGGAAGACCGGCAGCATCAACAGCAAGGCGATGTGGCGCAGTGCTGCCGGCGGGCTGTAAAGAACGACCGGCTCGCGTCGCGCCATGCCGTAGCCCATCACCAGCAGCACCAGGCCGACGCCGGCGATCAGCGAATAGATGCCTTTCCACGGTCCGGCGCCGAGCCTCGCGATCTGCCGCACGCGCCAGGTCGGCGCGACGATGGCGACCGCATGGATGCCGAGGAAGAGCGCCAGGCCGAGCAGGAAGACGAGCATGCGGGATTGTCGCGCGGATCGCGGCGGAGGCAGGTCGTGGGCGACGCGTCAGGCCGATGCGGCCGAGGTCGGAGCCACGCGTGGCAACCGCGGCCGCACCCACAGCCAGGCGACGATGCCGACGCTCATCATCGCCAGCGAAGTCGCTGCCAGCGCCACCGTCGAGTGCATCACCAGCGGCGCGACGACCCCGGCGACGAAGCCGTTGGCGGCGCTGCTGATGCAGGCCTGGAACGACGACGCCATGCCTCGCCGCTCGGGCACGAGGTCGAGGACCATGAGCGTGACCACCGGGACCATCATCGCCCAGCCGAACGAGTACAGGGCCACGGGCAGCAGCGCCCACCAGGCTTCCGGCACGAACAGCAGGTTGAGGACGAGGTTGGCGATCGAGACGGCGGCCATCACGAGAAAGCCATAGCGGATCTGATGCGACGGCTTGACCCGACCGGCCATCCGCCCCGACAGGAAGGCGCCGCCCATGATGCCGCCGATGCTGAGCACGAAGAACCAGAAGAACTGGCCCGGCGCCAGATGCAGGTGCTCGCCGAGGAACACCGGCGTCGACAGCACGTAGAGGAACATGCCGTTGAAGGGGATGCCGCTGGCCAGCGCCAGCATGAGAAAGCGCGGGTTGCTGCCGAGGCTCCAGTAGCCGCGCAGCAGATTGCGGGCGTTGAACGGCTGGCGGTGACTGTCGTGCAACGTCTCCGGCAGCAGCTTCCAGTTGGCTGCGAACAGGACGACGCCGACACCGGTCAGGAACCAGAAGATCGCGTGCCAGTCGCCGTGGGTGAAAAGGAAGCCGCCGACCATGGGCGCCACCGCGGGGGCGACGCCGAAATAGATCGTCACCTGCGACATCACGCGCTGGGCATCGGCCGGCGGGAACATGTCGCGGATCACGGCCCGGGAGATGACGATGCCGGCACCGGCCGACATGCCTTGAAGGGCACGGAAGAAGACCAGGGCGCCGATGTGCTGCGAGAGCGCGCAGCCGACCGACGCCAGCGTGAACACCGCCAGGCCGACGAGCACCACCGGTCGCCGGCCGAGGCTGTCGGAGAGCGCCCCATGAAAGAGGTTCATGACGGCAAAGCCGAACAGGTAAGCCGAGAGCGTCTGCTGCATCTCGACCGGCGTCGCCCCGATCGCGACGGCGATGCCGGTGAAGGCCGGCAGGTAGGTGTCGATCGAGAACGGGCCGAGCATGCCGAGGCAGGCGAGCAGGACCGCCAGCGTCCAGTTGGGCGCCTGCCAGATCGTTCGCGCGTCGGGGTTCAAGGGAGCGGTTTCTTGCGACCGGCTCGCGAGCCAGTGGAATAAGTGTGAAGCGAGCCGATAGGCCGGATTCTGTGCGGGCGCCTGCCTTGCGGCAGAGTGCCCGTGGCCGCCATTCCTCTGGGCCGGGCATCGCTGCCCGGCTCGGTGCTACCTACCCGCCGGCTCGTGCGGAGCCACACTTCGCTGCCCGGGCCGAAACCCAGGCAACACGCCGGCCTATTTGGTATTGCTGCGCGTAGAGATTGCCCGTTTCACCCGGCGCCGGCCTCGCGGCTGGTGCCGACTCGTCTCTGTTGCTCTGATCCTCACCTCGCGGTGGGCAGCCGTTAACTGCTACGCCGCCCTGTGCAGTCCGGACCTTCCTCCAGCCCTCTCCGAAAAGAGTGCCAGCGGCGGCCTGGCTCGCTTCACACCGCCATTATCGATGCGCGTTTCGGCGGCGCCACGCTTGGCCGGTGAACGTGCACGGCGATCCAAAAAAAGAGGCGAACGAGGTAAACTGCCCGGTTGCGGGGCCATGAGCACCGCTCTCGCACGCGTCAACCCGTTCCCGTGCTGACGCGTTTTCATCGGCAGTCTCGCTCCTTCAAGCAATCCGTGCCCAGAGCGGCGACTCGTGATGAGCCCCTTCCCTTTTACGAACGACCAGGAGATATCCATGAAGAAGCAAGTCGCACTGAGCGCCGTTTTCGCAGCGATCGCCGTTTTCTCGCACGGCGCGTTTGCGCAAGCCTCGATGCCCGCCAGCCGCGCCGAAGTCAAGGCGCAGGCCAAGACCGGCTCCATCCCGGCAGGCGAAGCCACCACCCCCGGCCAGGCTTCGGCTCCGAGCGCCACGGCGAAGTCGACCAAGACTCGCATGGAACGCAAGGAAGAAACGAAGATGGCCAAGGACGCAGGCAAGCTGAAGCCCGCTGGCGAGGCCGCGAACCTCAAGGACGAGAAGGCCGAAAAGAGCGCCGCCTCGACCACGAATCGCGCCGATCGCAAGGCCGCCACCAAGGCCGCCGTCGGTAGCGGCACGACCCTGCCGGCCGGCGATTCCGCCACGCCGGGCCTGCCCGCGAAGAAGTAAGACGACGCGCGCCTCGGCGCGCTGTCGGAAAAACGAAAAAGGCCGCCTTCGGGTGGCCTTTTTCTTGGCCGTCGTCAGCGCGAGGCGGTCGACGGGCTCTTCTTCGAACTGCGCCGGCGGCGGCTGCGCGGTGCCGGTGGCGGCGCCGCCGCCACCTCGGCGGCAGGCGGCGGCACCGGCGCAGCGGCGCGGGGCGTAGCCGCAGGGGCGGTTGCCGGTGCCAGCCGAGGCGCCCGCGCCTGCCGCTTGCCAGGGGCGCCGATGTCCACGAAGTCGTCGTAGACGAGGTGCGTCTCGGCGCCGGTCTTGCGATGCTGGCCGACGCCTTCGACGCGGCAGCCGAGGTCGCGCAGATGCATCACGAGCGGTGCGAAGTCGGAATCGGATGCGACGATGACGACCACCGCCGGGCGATCGAGTGCCGCCATCTGGGTCGCGTCGACGGCGAGCGCGATGTCGGTGCAGTTCTTGCCGGCGGTGGTATTGACCATCGCGCGCAGCGAGTGCTTCTTGAGGAAGGCCTGCTGCGTCTTTGCGAACTCGGCGTTGCAGTAGCAGCGCCGGACATGCAGCGTGCCGAGCGAGGCGAGCTTCATCGCCAGCGCCTCGGCGATGACGTCGACGGAAACATTGTCTGCGTCGGCAAGAAAGAAGTTGCGGGTCATGCCAGTTTCCAGGCCAGGGTTTCGCCGGCACGCAAGGGCTTGAGGGTGGCCTCGCCGAACGGCAGGGCTTCGGGGACGGACCAGGTCTGCCGCCTCAGGGTGACGGTGCCTTCGTTGCGGGGCAGGCCGTAGAAGGCCGGTCCGTGAAAGCTCGCGAATCCTTCCAGCCGGTCGATGGCGCCGGCGGTGTCGAAGGCTTCGGCGTACAGCTCGAGCGCAGTCAGCGCTGTGTAGCAGCCGGCGCAGCCACTGGCGTGCTCTTTCAACGCGGCCGCGTGCGGAGCGCTGTCGGTACCGAGAAAGAAGCGCGGGCTCCCCGACGTCGCTGCCGCGACCAGCGCCTGTCGATGCACTTCGCGCTTCAGGACAGGCAGGCAGTAGTGGTGCGGTCGCAGGCCGCCGGTGAAAAGCGCGTTGCGGTTGTAGAGCAGGTGATGCGCGGTCAACGTCGCCGCCGTGTTCTCACCGGCCTCGGCCACGTATTGCGCACCTTCACGCGTCGTGACGTGCTCGAGCACGATCTTCAGGCCGGGGAAGTCGCGCCGCAGCGGGATCAGGTGGCGCTCGATAAAGACGGCTTCACGATCGAAGACATCGACGGCCGGATCGGTGACCTCGCCGTGGACCAGGAGGACGATGCCTTCGCGCTCGGCCGCGGCGAGCGTCGCGCCGACCTTCGCGAGATCGCTGACGCCGGCGTCGCTGTTCGTGGTCGCGCCGGCCGGATAGAGCTTGATGGCGACGATGCCGGCCTCGCGGGCTCGCCGCATCTCTGCGGGCGGGGTCGCGTCGGTGAGGTAGATCGTCATCAGGGGCACGAAATCAGCGCCCGCCGGCAAGGCCGCGACGATGCGCTGGCGATAGGCCACCGCCTGCTCCACGGTGACAATCGGCGGCCGCAGGTTCGGCATGATGATCGCGCGCCCGAACTGGCGGGCGCTGTGGCCGACGACGTCGCGCATCGCAGCGCCGTCGCGCACGTGCAGGTGCCAGTCGTCGGGGCGAACGATCGTGATCTCGGCGGCCATGGCCGCGATTGTCGTCCCGGGACCGGGCCGCCGCCTCAGTGCTGCAGGATCTTCGAGAGGAAATCCTTGGCGCGCGGCGAGCGGGCTTCGGGGTCGCCGAAAAACTCGTCGCGGGTGCAGTCTTCGACGATCTTGCCGACGTCCATGAAGATCACGCGGTGCGCGACCTTGCGAGCGAAGCCCATCTCGTGGGTGACGCACATCATCGTCATGCCCTCCTGCGCGAGGCCGACCATGACGTCGAGCACCTCGCCCACCATCT
>Ga0123337_10004028_pt1 | contig 15150 bp, 14 predicted proteins | sample frozenSSSSmetaG_FD_89792 | JGI IMG/M metagenome (GOLD analysis project Ga0123337, IMG submission 89792) | Glacier valley bacterial and archeal communities from Borup Fiord, Nunavut, Canada, to study Microbial Dark Matter (Phase II) -... | ecosystem: Environmental > Aquatic > Freshwater > Ice >... | reverse complement strand
TCAGCAATGCGCTTGGCAAAAAAACATTGGTTCTTTTTGGTGCAGGCGATGAACACAATACAGCACCTTATAATAAAAATTTTTGCACGGTGATAAGGTTGGGTAAATTAGTTTGCGAACCATGCGTAAACAATCAATGTGCGATTTATGGAATACCAGAATGCCTTTTACAACTTGATGAAAATTTGATTTTAAAAGAGATACAAAAAATATTAGCCTAAATGAATTTTGACGATGACATTGAAAACTGCGTAATGGTTTTAAAAACCGGCGGAATAATTCTTTATCCTACAGATACAATCTGGGGACTTGGTTGCGATGCTACAAATAAAAACGCTGTTGCAAAAATTTATGCACTCAAACAAAGAGCAGAAAATAAAAGCATGATTTTATTGTTAGCAAATAATGCACAAATTGCAAACTACTGCAAAACCCCTTCTGCAGCTATTCATAATTTACTACACAAAGAAGAAAATCCCTTAACCATAATTTACCCAAATGCAAAAAACATTGCCGAAAATTTAATTAGTGAAGATGGCACAGTTGCTATCAGAATTGTTAAGGACATATTCTGTGAAGCAGTAATTAATGCATTTGGCAAACCCATCGTTTCCACCTCTGCTAATATTGCCGGAAAGGCAAGTCCAACATCTTATACATCAGTGAATGCTAACATAAAAAATGGTGTTGACTATATTGTACAACACCGCAGAGATGATGATAATTTTAAGAAGCCAAGCAAAATTTTATTATGGAAAAATGATGAGGAGATTTTAGTTATTAGAGAGTAACTAAAAAATCTTAAACCCTACACCAACCTGTATATTCTTATTTTTCCATTTATTGTTATCGTTAACCTCGTTTAAATTACTTAATCCCGCTACATATCGGGCATAGATTTTAAACTTGGTCAGATTAAACTGTAATCCGGCGGCAGCCGAAATATTGCCTTGTTTAAATGCAGTTTCACCGTTTTTTAAAAGGCTTTTATTTTTATCTAATAAAATAGAAAATTGTGGACCAAATTGTAAAGTAAGAAAAGGTGTTGCCTTAATATTTAATAATAACGGAATATCCAGGTAATTTAATTTTACTTTATCTATTTTATTAAAACCGTATACAGTACTAAATTGAATAGCTGTATCAGAATTGACACTGCTAAATAAAATTTCAGGTTGTATTCCTATTTTTGATGTAATGCCGATTGTTGCAAAGCCTCCTGCTTGATAACCAAAAGTAAATTTATCTTTAAACGGAATTCCATCAATTTTTTGGAGATTAACTCCGGCTTTTAAACCAACATGAAAACTTTGTGCAACAGTATAATTTGTAACAATAAAAAAACAAACAAGTAATGGAATTATTTTTTTCATAGTTTTTTTTGGGGTTATTTCAATTATCGTACCAACACAAAATTCCATATTAATTTCTATGTAAAAGTATTTCTTACAATAATTGTTTAATACACTTCTGAAATTTTTTTTACAATAACTTTTATAGTAAAAAAAGATTCAATTATTACTTTATTGCATAATTAATTATTTTACCCTTATTTTTGCGGCGATTTAGATTTCTGAGAATTACATAACATGCTCAGATGCTGTTGAAAGCAGGTAACAGATTATAAGCTACCTATCAGGAAAAATAAAATTTCTCCCCACACAACGGCCCGAAGCATACAATGTGATCATCAAAAATATTTTTTTTGACCATATAGTATTGTGAAGTGGCGTACAAAAGACTTCCATTAAATTGCCAAAAGGCAAGAAAGGCAAAGCCAGCGATAATACTACACGGTCTTCATTTTAAACAAATTATTACCATGAATGCATTTGAAGCATTGGGCCTAAACGAAAACCTCGTACAGGCAGTTGCAGATTTAGGTTTTACAGAACCTACACCTATTCAACAACAGGCAATCCCTGTATTGATAGCAGGAACAAAAGATTTTGTTGGCCTTGCACAAACAGGAACCGGTAAAACCGCCGCTTTTGGTTTACCATTATTACACCTTATAAAAGCAGAAGATAAATTTCCGCAGGCGCTAATTGTTTGCCCTACACGTGAATTGTGTCTGCAAATAACAAATGACCTTACAGATTTTAGAAAACACACTAAAGGATTAAATGTAGAAGCTGTGTACGGTGGTGCTTCTATCGTAATGCAAATCCGTAATTTAAAAAGAGGTGTGCAGGTTGTTGTAGCTACACCGGGCCGTTTGATAGATCTTATAGAAAGAAAAGCTATTGACCTGCAAAAAGTAAAATATGTAGTGCTTGATGAAGCAGATGAAATGCTGAACATGGGCTTTAGAGAAGATATTGATTTTGTATTAAAAAATACCATTAACAGAGAAAGCATCTGGTTATTTTCTGCAACAATGCCTACACAGGTACGTGCCATTGCAAAAAACTTTATGACCAATCCCGAAGAGATTACGGTAGGTAAAAAGAACAGTGGTAATGTAAATATTGATCACCAGTTTTTTGTGGCACCGGCAAACAGCCGTTATGAATCTTTAAAGCGATTAATAGATTTTAACCCGGATATGTACGGGATTATTTTTACGAGAACAAAAGCAGATGCACAGGATATTTCTGAGCGTTTATCAAAAGCAGGATACGAAATAGAAGCCTTGCATGGTGACCTTACGCAACAACAAAGAGACAGGGTGATGGGCCGTTTTCGTACAAAAGCTTTGCAACTTTTAATAGCTACAGATGTGGCTGCACGTGGTATTGACGTGGATGGTATTACTCATGTAATCAATTACGAATTGCCGGATGATATGGAAGTTTACACCCACCGGGCAGGCCGTACCGGTCGTGCGGGCAAAACAGGTATTTGTCTAACCATTTGCCATACGAGAGAAACTTTTAAAATTAGAAGTTTAGAGAAAATGGTAAATGCACAGTTTCATAAAATGGATATCCCAAGCGGTAAAGATGTTTGTAGAAAACAGTTTTTTTACTTTATGGATAAGCTTATTAAAACAGATATTTCTCACGGTGATTATGAAACTTACTTACCGGACCTTATGGAGAAATTTGCAGATGTAACCAAAGAAGAAGTATTACAAAGAGTAGCTGCATTAGAATTTGACCATTTTTTAAAGTATTACGAAAATGCCGAAGACTTAAATGCAAAGGATGCAGGCAGAAGAGTAATAAATAATGACAGAGGCGTTGTTCGTGATGACAGCAGCAGAAAAGAACGCAGTACTTTTAATAAAAGAGACAATGGTTACACCAGATTGTTTTTAAACCTTGGTACCAAAGATGGTTTCTACAAAGCAAGCATGTTGCAGTTTGTATTAGATGAAAGCAGTTTGAACAAAGAAGCACTAGGCAAAATAGATATTCGTGACATGAACACATGGATTGAATGTGACAGTGCAAGTGCAGCACAAATGATTGATTCTTTGGATGGCAAGCGTTATAACAACCGTACCGTTCGTATGAACGAAGCTGACGGGGGTTTTAAACGACCAAATGATGAAGGACAAGGTCAAAGAGATGTAGGCAGCAGTGCCCCAAGAGAGAGAAAAAGAGTATACAGTTCTTCAAGAGAAAGAAGATAAAATATATAATTTTAATTAGAACGCTCCAATAAAATGGAGCGTTTTTTTGTGCTGTTACCACCTAAATAAAAAGAGGCTGTCTCAAAAGTACGAGGCAGCCTCTTTGTATTCCGTAAGGTGGTGGAGGAAATTTAATACAAGCAATTTTCCTATCCTATAAATTGATTTTGAGACAGCCTCTTTTTAAAAAATATAAATATTTAAGTAAATTAAAAATATATTATTTTTTGACAACTTTTATAACTTCTGTACTGCCGTTTTTATCAATTAATTTTAAAATGTAAATCGATGGCGAATAATTACTCAAGTCGATGCTTTTACCCAATGTAAAATTATTTACCTGTTGTAATAATTTACCACTAATAGTATATAAACCTACGGATTTCAGCATTCCACCTTCGTTTGAAGTAATGTAAACTCTATCTGCTGTAGGATTTGGCATTACTGCAATTGAAGTTGAGTTGCTAAATTTTACTGTACGAACAGCACTGTATTTTGATGAAGCATCAACATCTACCATTTTTAAACGATAATAGTTTAGTCCGTTTATAGGAGATAAATGCTTTAAAGAATAGCTTTTTAATGTTGTACTGGACCCAGATGATTTTACTTTTCCAATACTTTCGAATTTGCCACCATCTCTGCTAAACTCAACATCAAAATAACTGCTGTTTTGCTCGATAGATGTTTGCCAGTTAAGATCTACAACTTTATTTTGCTTTGTGGCTGAGAAATCAATTAAACTAATAGGAAGAGGACCAGCTGCAGCCCCAGAAAAAATACATATATCATCTAATGCTAAGAAATGACTTCCCACACCGTTAACAGCACCTGGTAATGGATCTACAATTTTTACCTCGATTTGTACAATACCTGCGGGAACTGTATATATCCCAGATATTTGAGTCCAAGGATTTGTAGGAAGTCCTGTATTAGTAGCGAGTCCCGTAAAAGTTACAGGCGCATTAGTTCCATCATTAATAACAATATTCATAAGAAACCCAGCAGTAGGTTCAGTTTTTAAACTGGCTACATAAGCGCTGATTGTATATGTTTGACCCTGAGATACATTTAGTGTGTCGTACCAAATTTTTATTTTCGTTGGATCAGTTGAAGTATGGGTAGTAAGAAAATAAACACCTGAATGAGGACTTTTTATTTGGTACGAATTTGAAGCATTTGGATCATCTGCTTTTAAAATTTGATATTGACCTTGTGCAGAACCATAAGTGTAAATAGTTGATGCAGCCAAGGGACCAAAATTATTTCCCCCACTAGTGCTGGTATTACCGAGAGCTTCAAAGCCTCCATAATAACCGAAGCTATTGGATAAGTTGCAGCCAGATCCAGATTGACCTGAAGCATTTAATGTAAAGATTAATAACATACCCATTAAAATAAAAAGGAAGTTATTTACAGTTTTTTTCTTGTGTTTAGCAACAGCTAAAAGAGTAAAATTTTTGTTCATCGTGGTAAACTTTTTGTTTGTAAATGATTTTGTTAATTGGCTGTGCTAAGAAATAACACTCACATTTTCGCGAGCATAAAAAAAGATATAAGAAACACACGATTTTTGTAAAAAGGGTTTTGACCCTTAAAAGGATAGTTGGAGAGAAAAATAAAAAAAGGAACTATTTATTTGGTATAACAAACTATAGCTGAAACTTTGTATTACCTCTAGTATTGGATAATTATTTACGAAGTTTATTAAAAGACAGTTTTAGAATACTAAAAAATTACACAAGTTCTATTACTGTTATCTCCGGCAACTGCCCAACCCTACCCGGATAACCAATAAAACCAAAACCTCGGTTTACATATAATTTTTGTTTTTGGCTTTCGTATAAACCTGACCATTGAGGATACACATATTGAACAGGGCTCCATTTAAAACCGGGCAACTCCACACCAAACTGCATACCGTGTGTGTGACCACTAAGCATTAAATCTACATCTGCATAATCGGTTTTAACCTGAGCATCCCAGTGGCTGGGATCGTGGCTCATAAGGATTTTAAAAGGGTATTTTTCTGTACCGGCATGTGCAAGATCCATTCTGCCATGTTTGGGAAAACGGGCTTTATTGCTCCAGTTTTCAATGCCCAACAATGCAATTTCATCAGTATCTTTTTTTAATATAACATGTTCATTCATCAATAATTTCCAGCCAATATCTGCATGAGTTTTTTGTAAATTTATCAGGTTCTGTTCTTTGCTAATTCCGTTAATAGGCCATTGCACATAATCACCATAATCATGATTACCCAAAGTTGAAAATACGCCCATCGGCGCTTTTATTTTGCTGAATACATCCATGTAATTTTCCATTTCTGTTGCCTTATCATTTACAAGGTCGCCTGTAAATAATATCAGGTCAGCATTTTCTTTCATAATCATTTCTACACCATGTTCAACAGCTTTTTTATCCATAAAACTACCGCTGTGTATATCGCTTATATGAACAATTCTTAACCCTTTAAAAGAAACAGGAAGATTATCAAATGAAAGTTTAACTCTTTTTATCTGGTATTTATATTGATTTGTAAAACCATATACCAGGCTACCAAAAAGTGTAGTCCCTGCTGCAATCCCCAACCAACTGAGAAAAGTGGACCGGGTAATACCATCGCCACTCATGGTATCTATATCTGTGTTACTGAAAAATAATTTTCCCGTAAGCCACTGGATTCCCCGGCGTATATCATCAACCAAAAAAAACACCAACCCAATTATTTTTGCCAAAAACAAACCTATGATCATTGCGAATAGATATGTCCTAAATTTTTTGCCTAAAAAATTTTGCTCAGTATACACAAAAAGCAAAAAACCAAGTACTGCTAAAACAGTTATAGACCAGTAAATTGTGTAAATAATTGTTTTGGTTTTGGGAGATAAATTTTGAGAAACATTTTTTACTGCCTGAAAAAAATATGTGTCCAACAAAACCATCATCAATATAAAAACAATAACGCCAACAGGTGTGCGCATAAAAAGTATTTATTTATTTAAAATAATAAAAACTCGTCAACTTGAGTGTTCAGCGTTTTGATTGTTGTTTCATCACTTAAAATTCCATCCTCATTTAAAAGTGTATGTACAACACTTATCGGCAACCTGTTGTGATGTACATTGGCTTTAAGGTATAACATTACGCCGGTTAAGTGTTCCAACCCTCTAAGATTTCCAGCACGCCCGGTACTTATGCCGGTCAGTAATATTTTTTTGTTGGGCCATACATTCTTTACATCACTATTATCGATCATTAATTTTAATACGCCTGGGAAAGAACCATTGTACTCGGGTAATACTATTATAATTTTTTCTGCTTCGAGCAGGAAAGCTTTTTCCATTGCTAAAAATAATTCATTCCTCTCATACACATTTACCTCATCCAGCCCTAATATTTTACACTCAATATTTTTTTGGGATAGAATTGATTTATACGCTTCAGCAACTTTTTTGGTGTTGCTATCTTTTCTGTTGGTGCCTGCAATAATGGTAATCATCTCTTTTTTTTTATATTTTATATTCTTCATAGACAAAATGCTTGTTGATGCTCTTTCGTTTTCATCTATGTAATCATCAAACTATTCAACTTTATTTTGCATAAAATTGTCGAAGTTTGCAAAAATATCCTGATAAGTTTAATTTAAAGGGAATTTTTCCAAAACTCACAAATAAATAGCGGATAACGCAATGGCAAAAATTATAGGAATAGCAAACCAGAAAGGCGGCGTAGGTAAAACTACAACAGCAATTAACTTAGCTGCGAGTTTTGCAATACTGGAATTTAAAACTTTGTTGGTTGATGCTGATCCTCAGGCAAACAGTACTACGGGTTTAGGTTTTGACCTTCAAAATATAACAAAAAGCCTTTACGATTGCATGGTTAACGAAGGCACTGCAAGTGATGTTATTTTAAAAACTGAAATGTCTCACCTTGATATCATTCCGTCTCACATTGATTTGGTAGGTGCAGAAATTGAAATGATTAATTACCCAAACAGGGAAGGTATTTTAAAACAAACATTAGATACTATAAGGGCTGACTACGATTTTATTGTAATTGACTGCTCTCCTTCACTGGGTTTAATTACAGTTAATGCTTTGGTAGCTGCTGATAGTGTAGTTGTACCTGTGCAGACAGAATTTTTTGCTTTGGAAGGATTGGGCAAATTATTAAACACCGTAAAAATTGTGCAAAACAGGTTAAATACTGATTTGCAGATTGAAGGAATTTTAATGACGATGTATGATGGCAGATTGCGTTTGTGTAATCAGGTTGTGAGCGAAGTGCGTCGCCATTTTGAAGACATGGTTTTTAGCAGCATTATACACCGCAATACAAAATTAAGTGAGGCTCCCAGTTTTGGAAAACCGGCAATTTTGTATGATGCAGATAGTAAAGGGGCAGTTAATTATTTAAACCTTGCAAAAGAAATTTTGCAAAAAAATAATATGACAAAGATTGCAAATGAAGAGAAGGTAATTAATTAGCAAATTTGCAGATGGGCAAATATGCAAATCACTTTGAATTAATCTAAAAGAAATATTTATAAAAAAGAAGAAGCAAATACATTGACAAAAAATTAAGAGATTAGTTTAATAATGCTAACAGAGATAGGCCGTCATTTTGCAAATTTTCCTATTTTCACATTTTCAAATTTACCCCATGAGTTTATCAAAAAAAAATGATGCATTAGGCAAAGGGATAAGAAGTCTTTTGCAGAATATTGATACAGATTTAAAAAATACTGCCGGGTCTTTAAAAATGGATATTGCAGAAAAAACTGTTGGTGCACAAAGAGTTTCGCTTGATTTAATTGAAGTAAACCCAAACCAACCCCGAAAAGATTTTGATGAAACAGCATTGAGTGAATTAGCTGCTTCCATAAAACTGCACAATATTATTCAACCACTTACGGTTTCTTTTATTGGCTCCGGCAAATACAGATTGATAGCTGGTGAAAGACGTTTTAGAGCATCAAAAATTGCAGGATTAAAAGATGTGCCTGTTTATGTTAGAGAAGCAAATGCAGACCAGTTACTGGAACTTGCGCTCTTAGAAAATTTGCAGAGAGAAAACCTGAATGCCATTGAAATAGCACTTTCTTACAAACGCTTAATGGATGATTTAGATTACACCCAGGAGAAAGTTGCAGAGCGCATGGGCAAAGAAAGAAGTACAGTAACCAATTATATACGTTTGCTTAAATTACCGCCCGATATACAGGTAGCAGTCCGCAATGGCATTATCAGCATGGGGCACGCTAGAGCACTTATTAATGTTGATGTGGTAGATAAGCAACTGTTTATTTTTTCTGAAATTAAAAACAAACAGTTATCGGTTAGACAAACAGAGGATCTTGTTAGAAGAATATACACCGGAGATAATGCTGTTAAAGCTTCTGTAAAACCTTTGTTGTCTCCTGCATTTAAAAAAATTGAAGATAATTTAGCTTCAACATTTAGCACCAAAGTAAAACTGTTGCATAGCAACAAGGGAATGGCAGTATTACATTTGACTATTATTCTTTAGAAGAATTAAATGGTCTGTTGGAAAAGCTAAATATTAATGTTAGTTGATGCAAACAAAAAATATTGTTTTATTACTTATTATTTTTCTTTTACAAAATATTTTTGTGAATGCTCAGGAAAAACTTTTTGTTGATACATCAGGAAAAGTTATTTATTCAAAAAACGGTAAATTAATTAAAGATAGTTCTGCAAAAAAATACAATCCCGGCATTGCTATACGACGCTCAGCAATATTGCCGGGCTGGGGCCAATATACAAACAAAAAATACTGGAAAATCCCCTTGGTATATGCAGGGATTGGTATACCGGTTTATTTATTTACAAAAAATTTAAAACAATACAAAGAAGCTAAAAAGGCTTTTATTTTAGCAACAGATGGAGATCCTTCTAACGATAATTTAATAGTAGAACCTTATTACAGCGTAAGAATGCAGCCTGACAAAATAAGGGTTTTTAGAAACGCAGTAAGACAAAATGTAGATTACTCCGTTTTATTTTTTATAATTTTTTGGGGATTAAATGTTGCGGATGCAGCCGTAGATGCTAACCTTAAAACCTTTGATGTAAGCGATGATTTAAGTTTGCAACTTAAGGGTGGTTACAGCCCGCTTGCAAATACAAATGGTGTGAGTATTGTATTAAACATAGGCAAAAGAAAATAGTTTTTTACAATCCCGTTTCTTCAATTTAATCAGCTCCAGTCAACATTCCATATCTTAGCCGCATGAAAATAGCACTAATTGGTTACGGCAAAATGGGTAAGGCCATAGAAGAAATTGCCCTAAGTAAAGGACATGAAATTATCTTAAAAATAAATGATGAAAACCTTGCTGATTTAAACACTACTAATCTTGAGCAATGTGATGTGGCCATAGAATTTACAAACCCTGAAAGTGCTATAGAAAATATGAAAAGCTGTATAGATGCGGGCGTACCTGTTGTTTGCGGTTCAACAGGATGGGTAGCAAAACAGGCAGAAATAATACAATATTGTAAAGATAAAAACGGCTCACTTTTATTTTCAAGCAACTTCAGTATTGGTGTAAATATTTTTTTTGAGTTAAACAAAAAACTTGCTCAATTAATGAGCCATCAAAAAGAATATACCGTAGCAATTGAAGAGATACACCATACCCAAAAAAAAGATGCACCAAGCGGAACTGCCATTAGTCTTGCACAACAAATAATAGACAAAAGAGACGATATAGATAATTGGGTACTTAACTCAATACCAACAGCCGAAGAAATTAATATTACAAGTAAAAGAATTGATCCTGCACCGGGTACTCATCATGTAAAATACACTTCTGAAATTGATGACGTTGAAATAATTCATACTGCTCACAGTAGAAAAGGTTTTGCAGCCGGCGCTCTTACAGCAGCTGAATTTGTTTTCGGTAAAAATGGGGTTTTTACAATGTCAGATGTTTTGAAAACATTATAATCCCGCAAAAAATTCTTCATATCAATAATTTTTTAATTTAATCTGAGCATATATATCAATATATTTATAGGGAAGAAGTTGTATGAAGCAAAAAATTTGCCTTGCCATAGTAGATGACCACCAGATAGTTATTGATGGTTTAAAGTCTTTATTGCAGGGCCAACCAAACTTTACTGTAAATATAGAAAGCACTCACCCTGAAAAAATGGAGGAGTTCTTAGCGTCTGTTAAAGTAGATATTTTAATTACAGATATTATGATGCCGATAATGAATGGGGCACAGCTCGCCAAAATGGTGAAAATAAATTTTCCACACATAAAAATTCTTGCCCTTTCCATGAGTGGACAAGGTGATTTAATAAATCAAATGATTGATGACAGCGATATTTCAGGTTATGTCTTAAAAAATATTGGTAAGCAGGAACTTATTACTGCACTGGAAAAAATTGCAAATGGCGGCGTTTATTTTAGCGGAGAAGTTTTGGAAGAAATGATAAAAGATTCGGAAAGAAAGAAATCATCGGATGAAGTTCACCTGACATTAAGAGAAATTGAAATTATCAGATTAATTGAAAAAGAATACTGCAATAAACAAATCGCTGAAAAGCTCTTTATCAGTGAACGAACAGTAGAAACTCACCGTAAAAATATTTATAGAAAAACCCAAACTTCCGGCTTGATTGGCCTTATTAAATATGCTTACGAGCATAAGTTAATTGAACTGAGGGCATAATTTTTTGCACCATAAATTAATAGTGCATTGCCGGTTTAAGTTTTGCCCATAATTCATTGTCAAAACTGCTTGGTCCTAAGCTTCCTGTACCGGCGTCGTCGCCGAGTCTTACAACAACTGCATCCAAGCTCGGAATTACGTAAATTTTTTTGTCATCTTTACCCAAAGCCATAATCATATCTGCAGGTGCATTGGGCACCATAGAAACAGGAAATATTGTTTGAGATTGTGGCACCATCGTAGATGCCTTTCCATTTAGCCACCACAAATAGCCATAACTTAAATTATAATTTTGAGATGTGTTTGTCATCGCAGTAAAATAAGCACCATCATTTAATAAAGCTGTACCATTCCATTTTCCCCTGCTTAAAATTAACAACCCAAATCTTGAAGCTTCTCTTGTTGTACAGTACATTATATAATTGAACCATTGCGCTGTCTGCATGCCGATTTTATCAAACAATTTTTCTTTACTGTAAGCATTAAAAGTTTTATTACTGGCGGCCGCCAAAACATTTTGCAATAAATGATATGGAGCATTATGATAGGACCATCGTGTGCCTGCATCAGCTTTATACATAAGGCATGAAGCTGTTATGCAATCCTGATCGGAAACTCCATCATCCAATCCGGTCGTCATACTTAACTGGTTTTTAATAGTAATGATGTTTTCTTTGGCTATGGGTAAAGTTGTCCAGCCTGTGCCTAAATATTCTGATGTTTTACTGTTTATATTAATAATTCCATCCTGCTGAGCAATACCTGCTAATAGCGCAACAACACTTTTACCTGCAGATGCAAGGGAGTATCTGGTATCTTTCGTCCAGTTGTTCCAGTATTGTTCCTTAACAATTTTACCATGTTGCAATACAATTAATCCGAAAGTATTTTTTGCTCCGGCATAATCAAAAGCCTGTTGAAGCAATGTTTCATCCCAACCAACAGTTGCAGCAGTTTTGGTGTCCCAGGCAGAGCCTATTAAAGGTGGATAATAATAACTTTCAGGTGGAGTTACCGGTGTTGTAGTGGTGGTTGTAGTATCGGTTTTTTTACAGCTTAAAAAAGCAAAGGCAACAAAACCAACCAAAGTTATACTTCTCATATTTTTATGACCTATTAAAATACTTAACGTTTAATTATAAAAAATATTTTGGAACTATAACCCGATGCAAACTATCAGCTGCTGTTTTCCTGCTGCAGGCTTTGTTATCGCCTCCGATGTTCAATTGGTTCACTTTCCCTGTGTTCCTAACAGCACTTGCAGTAAATATCATTTTTCACGATAACGTAAAGGTATTTATATCTAATTACGATATAAACATACAGCATTTACACAGTATATTTGCAACGCTAAATTGTCTTAATTAAGGCAAAGAAAAACAAAAAAAGTAGATAGTATGGCTGCTAAAACAGACAATTTTCAATCGCCCGATTATTTTAATGTAGATGATTTATTAACAGAAGAACATAAACTTATAAGAGAGAGTGTTCGCAGTTATGTCAAGAAAGAAATTTCTCCTATAGTTGAAGATTATGCACAGCGTGCAGAATTTCCAACACAAATTATAAAGCAATTAGGTGACCTTGGTTGCTTCGGTCCTACTGTTCCTGAGCAATACGGTGGCGGTGGACTTGATTATATTTCTTATGGTATAATGATGCAGGAATTAGAGCGTGGAGACAGTGGTGTACGCAGTACAGCAAGCGTTCAGGGAAGTTTGGTTATGTTTCCCATTTATCAGTACGGCAATGAAGCGCAGCGCAACAAATATTTACCAAAACTTGCGAGTGGCGAATGGCTTGGTTGCTTTGGTTTAACAGAACCTGACCATGGCAGCGACCCAGCAGGAATGCTTACAAATTTTAAAGACAACGGCGATGAAACTGTAACATTAAACGGCGCAAAAATGTGGATCAGCAATGCGCCATTTTCTGAGATAGCTGTTGTGTGGGCAAAAGATGATGCCGGAGATATTAGAGGTATTATAGTTGAGCGCCAAATGAAAGGTTTTAGTACGCCAACAACACACAACAAATGGAGCCTTCGTGCAAGTGCAACAGGAGAGCTTGTTTTTGACAATGTTATTGTACCAAAAGAAAATATTTTACCAAACGTAAAAGGGTTGAAGGGTCCTTTGGGTTGCCTAACCAAAGCACGTTACGGTATTGCCTGGGGAGCAATAGGTGCCGCAATGGATTGCTATCACATTGCATTACAATACAGCAAAGAAAGAGTTCAGTTTGGCAGACCAATTGGTGGCTTTCAATTACAACAAAAGAAGCTTGCCGAAATGGTTACTGAAATAACCAAAGCTCAATTATTAAACTGGAGATTGGGAACTTTAATGAACGAAGAAAAAGTTACACCGGCGCAGGTGAGTATGGCAAAAAGAAATGCCTGCGAAGTTGCCACGAATATTTGTAGAGATGCACGCCAAATGCTGGGCGGCATGGGCATTACGGGAGAATATCCAATTATGCGACACATGATGAATTTAGAAAGTGTAATCACTTACGAAGGCACCCATGATATTCATTTGCTTATAACCGGTATGGATATTACCGGTTTAAACGCATTTAAATAAAGTGCCCCTCCTATCCTCCCAGAAGGTGAGAGATAAGCACGAGATTGAAGTGTAGTTAATAGCGAAAAAATCTTCCAGAATATCTATCCTCCCATCTTCGAGTTCCCTCTCAATATAAGATAAGTTGGGGTGAGATTTCTTTTTGAACGAACTAAAACACAGCTATGTGCATCTTCGGTGGCAATTGTTATTGGTTGTTTTTTCTTTTTGGGGAAAAGAAAAAAGGAACCACGTTTCATCATTTTACCTTTTTTCATCTTTAATTATGGAGAAGAAAAATCCGTAAAATTTGAAAAATTTCTCACCCTAAATAAAAAAATTAATTTATGATAAAAAATGTAAGCGTAATAGGCGCCGGACAAATGGGAAACGGCATCGCCCATGTATTTGCACAAGCAGGTTTTAAAGTAACCTTAATAGATGTAAGCGCTGCTCAATTGGAAAAAGCGGTAGCAACAATTGGTAAAAACTTTGACAGGCAAATCACCAAAGGCACCGTAACAGAAGCAGATAAAAAAAATTCACTTGATAATATTACTTCTCAAACTGACTTAGCAGTTGGAGTTAAAGATGCACAGTTAGTAGTTGAAGCTGCCACAGAAAACATCGAATTGAAGTTAAAAATATTTAGAGCAATAGATGAAGCTGCTCCCGCAGGTTGTATTTTAGCAAGCAATACCTCTTCAATATCAATTACCAAAATAGCTGCAGCTACAAAAAGACCGGAGTCAGTAATTGGTATGCACTTTATGAATCCGGTACCGGTTATGAAACTGGTAGAAATTATTAATGGCTATGCTACCACAAAAGAAGTAACTGCTGCAATTGTAGATCTAAGTAAAACTCTTGGCAAAACACCTTGTGTTGTAAATGATTATCCGGGCTTTGTAGCAAACAGAATTTTAATGCCAATGATTAACGAATCCATCACAACTTTGTTTGAAGGTGTTGCGGGTGTAGAAGAAATAGATACAGTAATGAAACTGGGAATGGCGCATCCAATGGGTCCTTTACAACTTGCAGATTTTATTGGACTTGATACCTGCCTTTCTATTTTAAAAGTATTACATGATGGTTTTGGCAATCCAAAATATGCGGCTTGTCCACTTTTAGTAAATATGGTAATGGCCGGCAAACTCGGTGCAAAGTCAGGAGAAGGTTTCTATGCGTACACAGCAGGAAGCAAAGATTTAATTGTAAGTAAAAATTTCAGCAAATAAATATGGAAGAATATAAATTGTTCATGCTGCTACTAGGCTGTAGACCTACAG
>Ga0123337_10004027_pt1 | contig 15150 bp, 13 predicted proteins | sample frozenSSSSmetaG_FD_89792 | JGI IMG/M metagenome (GOLD analysis project Ga0123337, IMG submission 89792) | Glacier valley bacterial and archeal communities from Borup Fiord, Nunavut, Canada, to study Microbial Dark Matter (Phase II) -... | ecosystem: Environmental > Aquatic > Freshwater > Ice >... | reverse complement strand
CGTTTCACCTTCTCCTGGGAACCGGCGGATCCGATCACCCGGCAGCCGCGCAACTTCGCCAACTGGCCGGCCACGTTGCCCACGGCACCGGCGGCCCCTGAGATGTAGATCACATCGCCCGCCTTCACCTCGACCATCGTCAATCCCGCCCACGCCGTCATGCCGGTCATGCCAAGGGTGCCGAGATAAACGGAGAGCGGTTGCACGGCTTTGTTGACGGCATGCAGCTCCTTGGGTGTGGCGATGAACGCCTCGCGCCAGCCGTAACTGGACGTGACGATATCGCCGACCTTGAACTCGTTGGATCGCGACTCGACCACCTCGCCCACGGCACCGCCTTCGAGCGCTTTTCCGATCTCAAAGGGCGGCACATACGACTTTCGGTCGCTCATGCGGCCGCGCATGTAGGGATCGACGGACATGAACCGATTGCGCACGAGCACCTGCTGGTCTTGAAGCGTTGCTAGGGTGGTTTCGGCCAAAGTAAAGTTGCTGGCGGTTGGGACGCCGGTGGGGCGTGAGGCGAGGCGGATCTCGCGGCTGGTAATGTTAGGCATACGGGTATCGGTTACTGGGCTTGCTTGAGTGAGGCCATGTCGATGACGAAGCGGTATTTTACATCGCCCTTCACCAGTCGGTCATAGGCTTCATTGACTTGTTGGATCGGGATGAGTTCGATGTCGGAGGTGATGTTGTGCTGCCCGCAGAAATCGAGCATTTCCTGGGTCTCCTTGAGCCCGCCGATGAGTGAGCCACTGAAGCTACGGCGTCCGAAGATGAGGTTGGTGACATCCACTTCAAGCGGTTCGGAAGCTACGCCGACCTGCGTGAGATTGCCGTCGCGCCTGAGCAGAACGAGGTAAGCGTTGATGTCGTGTTTCGCCCCAACGGTATCGAGGATGAAGTGAAAACTGTTAAGGTGCTTTTTCATCGCGTCCTCATCTTTGGATTGCACGACCTCATCCGCCCCGAGCCGCAGCGCGTCTTCCACTTTATTGAGGGAAGTCGTGAAGACCACGACGTGCGCGCCGAGCGCCTTCGCCAGCTTCACACCCATATGCCCGAGTCCGCCGAGTCCCACGATGCCGACTTTTTGCCCTTGGGTGACGCCGTGATAGCGCAGGGGTGAGTAGGTGGTGATGCCGGCACAGAGCAGCGGGGCGGTGCCTGCTAGATCAAGGTTTCCTGGAACTTGCAGCACGAAGGCTTCATCCACCACGATGCTCTCCGCATAGCCGCCGTAGGTCATGCCGCCGCTGTGTTTGTCGGGGGCGTTATAGGTGAAGGTGGCTCCTTTCTCGCAGAACTGCTCGAGGTGTTCCTCACAATTTCCGCAGGTGCGGCACGAGTCCACGAGGCATCCGACCCCGGCGATGTCGCCTGCTTTGAACTTCTTCACGTGCGCGCCGACGCTGATGACGCGGCCGATGATTTCATGCCCCGGTACGCAGGGGTAGGTCGTGCCCTGCCATTCATTGCGCACGGTGTGCACGTCCGAGTGACAGACGCCACAGAAGAGGATCTCGATCTGGACATCATGCTCGCCGGGCGCGCGGCGTTCGAGGTTGAAGGGCGCGAGGGGTGCGGTGGCCGAGTTGGCGGCGTAAGATTTAGTTTTCATAGATTTAGTTAAGTAGAGTGGTTATTCGGTAGTATCAGTGGACCAGACTCGGATTATTTTTTTGTCTATTGTGGCGGGTATGGATTCATTTGAGTGGAAATCCGGCCGCGGCGATGGCGGTCCGCAGCTTTACTTTGCCGTCATGATCAATGACATCGCCGTGCCCGACGATTACCCGGTCAAAATCCCATCCGAGGATCGTGGCTAACGAACTCTGGAACGCTGCCTCATCCTTGACCCCCGCCTTGACTGGCCGGGACATGCCCGGATGATGCTCGCCACCAACGGCAGCACGCAGGATTAACTCCGTCCAGATCGGCTCATCGCTGCCAAAATTGAAGACCAGTTCGGTGAGGATCAGTGTTCGTGATAGGACATGGAACAGCGCGGTATCGCGGGCCGCGGGAGCGCCTTGGATTTCCAGCGCCAGCAACTCGCCGTCCCACTCGACTGGCGCAGGCACGATCGCCGTTGTCGAAAATCCGACCACTTCCGAAAATCCCTCGGGTGCAAGATAGGGTATCCCCGGAAACGCCGCGCGGCCTTCCTTGGCAAAAGTGTCATGCCGTAAGATGCCGTCCAGCAGCCAGCCAGGTTCGCCGAGTGCGCGGATCGCCGACACGTCCTCCGGGGAAAAGGGTGCCGTGGAATGAATGATCATTTTGCCTGACCGGAGACGGATCAGCGTCACGTTGCGGCGCAGATCAGCACCCAGCATTTTCAATGGATAGGCGAGTAGCCAGAGATTCTCGGCGAGGAGTTGCGGTGCGGTGGGTGCATTCATAGAAGGTAATCGTGCGGGTTACTTCGAACGGGGCGATTCGAGATCGTCACCGGGCGGTTGGCGGCCTTTGCGCATCTCGGTCACAGCGGCCATGAGTGTTAGGGCGGCGTTCTTTGCCTCCGTCATGAAGGCCGTGTCGCGATCCAGCGCCTCGTGGCTCGTGGCATACGGCTCGTAGTAGCCGAGGTAGCGATCAAACACCGCGGCAGCGCCTGCGGGCACGAGTTCCATGTCAGTTAGCCAGTCGTGGAGATTGCGTCGCAGGCTTTCGATGCCCGCTGAATCGCCATGGGTGATCACCGAAAATATCCGTCCTTTGAGATGGCGAGGGTAATCCCAGCCTTTCAGCTCGAGCGCTTTGGCCTCGGCGGGTTCCTTGCCATGCGTGCTGGTGGGGTCGGGATTCCCGCCGTCCGCGCACACGAGCCGATCCATCATGAGCTTTAAGACGCTAGGCGCTTGATACCAATGAACCGGTGTCACGATCATCACGCCATGCGCGGCGACCCAACGCGGATACAGTTCATTCATCCAATCATGAATCTGGCCCATGTAGTGATTCGGATAGCACGAGCACGGCCAGTGGCACAGCGGCATGGCGGTGGAGACGCAAGCTTTGCACGGATGAATCTGGCGACCGTATTCGGAATTGATCTGGCTAAGATCGAGGAAGTCCACATCGAAGCCGCCCTGCTTTTCCATGCAAGTGCGCACTTCGGTGGTGACGCGAAACGTTTTCGCCATTTCGCTGGGGCACGTTTCATCGGTGCGTGGCGAGGCGGAAATCAAGAGGATTCGAGCCTTGCCACCGTGATCCTCGAAGCGTTGTTGAGCTTCTTGAATGGCGGTGCGCGTCTCCAGCCATTCGACCGAGAGCTCGTGCTCAGGATCGGCGAAACCGGGACCGGCCTTCCGCGTGTGCGGGCTTTTGCGAGTGGCTTGATAGGCCTCCCACGCCAGACCTGTCAGCCGCTCGACTTCTGGCTTTGCCGCGTCGAAAGCAGGGTCCACAAACTGCGCGCGGTAGCGGCGTTCGAACTCGGTGCGCGACAGTTTGGTCGAACCTTGCCCGGTGCGGACTATGGGTATCTCGGTAGTCACTGGCGATTTTCCTTGTTAGCGTGACTGGTGCGATTTGGAAGTGCTGCGACCTTTTGCGCCAGCTCGATGATTTCCTGCCCGTCGGCCAATCCGTCAATGAACCGTGCGGGAATTCCGCGCAACCCGACTTGCGCGCCCACGAGCGCGCCGGTGAGGCAGGCCCGCGACATGTTTTGGCCCCCGCCGTTGATTGCGTGGAGCACAGCGCTCTCAAAGTCGCCAGGGAATCGTGCAGCCAGATGATAGGCGGCGGGGAGGACGAAATTGACCGCGCACGACATACCGTGGACGAGCGAGATTTTCCACGCCGGCTCGATGCGGATGTCAGGATCGTGCGCGGCCTGTGCGATCCACGAGGGGAGCAGTAGCGCATCGGGCGAAGGGAAACCGAAGGACGGCTTGGCGCGCACTTCGGCGGCGGCAATGGAGCTTTTCACCACGAAGGGCAGCGTGCCGTCCGCGACCATTTCCATCAGATTGTCGGAAAGCTGCTCGTCGAACTCCTCCCCGCGCACCAAGGCGGCGAGCACACACGCGAAGGCCACGCTTTGCTGCGCGACGAGCGGATCGGTCTGCGTGAGGCGGCAGCAATCAAGCGCATGTTTTGCCGCGAGATAGGGGTCGGCGGCAAATGCTGCGGCTAAGATGCTGACGCGCTCGGCCGCCTCGGAGGTGTCGGCATTGCCGCCTGCTTCGGCCCAGGATTTTTTTTCGATCATGCGGGCCTGCCAGACTTGCCGAAAGGAGTGATTCGTATAACCGCCCGGCCCGCTGAATGGATCGGCACTAAGTCTTGGCAGCAGTTCCTCATCGAGACGGTGCGTGAAGTCCACCTCATCGTAAGTGCCGCGCTCGGCAACTGAGCGCAACAACATCAGCATGATAATCCCAGTCTGCGAGAGCTCTCCTGCCTTCATCCCTGCATGAAACTTCCTGCTTGGTATTGGAGTGGTGTAGCCATCAATCCACGGGCCGTAATCGCGCCGCAGTTCGTCAAGATTATAATACCAGTGCGGACCGAGACCGAGCGCGTCGCCGATGAAAGCACCGACCATACAGCCTGCGGCGCGGTCGGCATGATTAGAGTTCGCATTCATGATTGTTTGGAAAACGGGTGATGATACTGTTTCTTATCCAGTTGATAGCAGGATCACCTCACGGGCTCGCTTGGGAAGCTGTGAAAGCCTAACTTCAAGCCCAAGGCTATCGCCGGTTCGTCGCGATCACCATGGGGTGTTCACCCCGTCAACAAGGACGAGGTGTTGTGTTGTCGGTATCCAAGTCAGTCCACGACCGTCCTACAGGAAAAACTAGTGTCGGTCGCCGTCATCGGGCTGGCGTGATCCGATGCCATGAAAGCCGCGACGATTCATAACTCCAACTGGTGAGAGCCGTGACCACTTCCGCCGCCGAAGGATTCGCCATCGCCGGGAAACCGGCTTCCACCGCTTTTACCTCTCCGGCCACAATCGCTTTTGCCACCGATTCCAGCTCCGATTCCTTGCCTGCCGCAGGCAGGTCGCCCCGCGATTTCGGAGGGCGTTTACGACTGCGTTTCCGAAGAAAAAAAGCGCTTAGTCTAATCAATAGAAATACTGCGTTTGGTTTTACCCAATAACGAAGAAGCCCGGTTGGCTTCCACGGTCGGGTTTTACCCCATAGGCAGCAATTTCTCCTTCGACTAATCTCGCGCAAATGGAACCTTCTGCCTTGTCCCTACGACAACTCCTTTTTTCCCGGCCACCGCCTTTTTAACCACCTTTTCCTCAAAGTAATTTTTTGGCAAAAAAACATCTTGTTTCGATTTCATGCGAGTTGATTCTCGGCTGATCCTTAGCTTGCTAAAACCTGTCGGGAAGGTTCTGCGAGAGGGTGTCGAATCAAAATTAAATTCTCAGCGCCAGAACATCACCACAACTCAACAAAAACATCAGCATATGAACCTGACCCCACGATCCCTGATCTCTAAAGCATCCGGGCTTGCCCTGCTCGGCTTGTTATCCACCAGCACCGCATTTGCCGCCGCCCCTGACGGCGCTGGCGATCTCAAACCTGACGATATTGTCGGAATCTCATTTTGGATTATCTCGATGGCCCTCGTAGCGGCGACTGCATTCTTCTTTTTGGAGACACAGCGGGTTACCCCGAAATGGAAAACTTCCCTCACGGGGTCCGGCTTGGTGACAATGGTAGCCGCCACGCACTATTTTTACATGCGTCAAGTGTGGGTGACCACGGGAAACACGCCAACCGTTTTCCGCTACATTGACTGGTTGATCACGGTTCCTCTCCTGATGGTCGAGTTTTACCTGATTCTCTCAGCGATCACCAAGGTTCCTGCTGGCGTGTTCTGGCGGTTGATGATCGGGACAATCGTGATGCTCGTCGGTGGTTATGTCGGCGAGGCCGGGTATATGAACGCTTGGCTTGCATTCATCATCGGTATGGCTGGCTGGGCATTTATCCTATGGGAAATCTTTCTCGGCGAAGCAGGAAAGATCAATGCGAGATCGGCACCTCCAGCGGTGCAGTCTGCTTTCAGCCTCATGCGTTGGATCGTCGTAATTGGTTGGGCGATTTATCCGATTGGATATTTCCTCGGCTATCTCACTGGAGCGAGTCCAGAGAAAAGCATGGTAATGCTGAACGTTGTTTATAACCTTGCGGACGTTGTGAATAAGATCGCCTTTGGAGTGATTATTTGGATCGCTGCAACGAGCGAAAGCGATAAAGTCCTAAATCCTTCCAAAGCTTGATCAAGTTCGCAAGGACGGGAGTTGGATGCTGGTTGCTACAACTCCCTAGCCTTGACGAAACACAAATCATTCACTGCCAGCGCATGGCAGTGAATGGTAAGCCATTGTCTCTCATTCATGAACGCTCAGCCCCTAACATCTCCCGGTTTGTCGTCGGCAGTGGCGGTCGATTTGCTCGATGAGGTGGAAAAGGTGATGCGCCGCTTGGTCACTCGCGGAGAGCCCTCTGGAGGAGACATGTTGTCGGATTCCGCCCGGGCCGCCATCGGTCATTTGGCCGCAGGTGGTCAACGGGTGCGCGCGCGCCTTGCGCTCGGAGCAGGCGTCGCGCTCGACCTTTCACCGCAGGACTCCATCGCACTCGCTACAACTGCCGAACTTTTGCACAACGCATCGCTCGTGCATGACGACTTGCAAGACCGCGAAACAATCCGGCGAGGCAATCAGACAGTGTGGGCGGCCTATGGCGACGATGTGGCGATTTGCACAGGGGATCTGCTCTTGTCTGCCGCTTATGGTGCGCTTGCAGCGGTAAGTGATAGTCGGCTACTGCCGGATTTGATCGCACTCGTTCATGCGCGTACCGCGTTGGTGGTCCGCGGGCAATGCGCCGAGTTTTCTGCAAAGGGGCAACAGGTCACTGACATGGCGGTGTACGAGAGAATTGCCGTTGGGAAATCTGGCGCTTTACTCAGCCTGCCACTGGAACTGGCTTTGGCAGCGTCCGGTAAAAAGGAGTGGATGGGCGAGGCGAGGCGCGCGGCGGAGGCTTTTGGCATCGGCTATCAGATCATGGACGACATGGAAGATGTTGCAAGTGATGCCGCTGGCGATGACGGGCCACGTGCGGTCAATGCGCTTTTGGTTTTGAGGGCCGCGGGCCACGGACTGAATGCCGAGGCGGTCGCTCGCGAGATCGGTCTGCGCCATCTGCGCACGGCTGTAGCGCTGGCGGATCGTCTCCCGAACGGAGCGGGCGCATTCCTCCGATGTCTGGCCTTGGCGTTATGCCAGCGGCTTTAGGTTTGGAGAAATAATTTCATGCAGGCAATCGTCATTGGAGCAGGTTTTGGAGGAATCGCAGCGGCACTTCGGCTCCGCGCAAAGGGCTACGAAGTCACGCTGATGGATCGTTGCGCAAGTCTGGGGGGGCGTGCCCAGGTGTTTGAACGCGAGGGTTTCCGTCATGACGCCGGGCCGACCGTCATCACCGCGCCTTTTTTGTTTGAGGAGCTGTTTGAACTCTTTGGCGAGCGGTTCTCAGATCATGTGGAGCTTGTTCCGGTCAAGCCGTGGTATCGCTTTCACTATGATGATGGCAGCCACTTTGACTACGGCGGCACGCTGGAGGAAACGCTTGCTGAGATCGAACGGATCGACCCACGGGATTGTGCGGGCTACCTTGCCCTGCTGGCGCAATCCAAGCGCATCTTCGAGGTCGGCTTCACGGAACTTTCCGCTCAGCCGTTTCATCGCTTCATGACGATGGTGCGCCAGATCCCAAAGTTGATAGGACTGCGAAATTATGAAACCGTGTGGGGCATGGTGTCGCGGCATCTCTCCAATCCAAAGCTCCAGCAAGCGTTCTCGATCCAGCCACTCCTTGTCGGGGGCAATCCCTTCGACACGACCAGCATCTACGTCTTGATCCACTATCTCGAGCGGGAGTATGGCGTGCATTTCGCGATGGGCGGCACCGGCGCGATCACCCGTGCGCTCGGCGAGCTGATGGAGCGACACGGCATCGAAATCGAGTTGGGCACGACCATTGAGAAGATCGATGTGCAAGGCGGCGTCGCGAAGGGTGTCACGCTGGCCGACGGTAGCGTGCGGACCGCAGATGTCATCGTTTCCAATGCCGACGCGGCGCATCTCTATCGGCACATGATCCAGCCAGCCGCCCAGGCCGCCTCGACCCGCATGAAACTCGCCGCAGCGCATTATTCCATGGGGCTGTTTGTCCTCTACTTTGGAACCACGCGGACGTATCCCGAGGTGGCGCACCATACCATCTGGTTGGGTCCTCGCTACCGCGAACTTCTTGAAGACATCTTCTATCGCCAAGTCCTGGCAGACGATTTTTCCCTCTATCTGCATCGTCCCACTGCCACCGATCCGAGCTTTGCACCGCCGGGTTGCGACAGCTTCTACGTCCTCTGTCCGGTGCCGAATTTGCAGGCAAAAGTGGATTGGGAAATCGAGGGTCCGCGACTGCGGGATCGCATCGTCGCCGCACTGGATCGCACGATTTTGCCGGGTCTCGCTGAGAGTATCACCGCCGATTTTTACAAGACACCGGAAGACTTTCGTAGCGATTACCTGAGCGTCCACGGCGCGGGATTTTCCGTGGCTCCCTTGTTCCGGCAGTCAGCTTGGTTTCGCTTTCACAATCGGGCTGAGGGCATCAAAAATCTCTATCTCACGGGAGCGGGAACCCATCCGGGAGCTGGAATGCCCGGCGTGCTATGCTCGGCGAAAGTCGTGGACGCGCTCATTCCCGCCGCGATGACAAAATGAAGCTGGCAATCGATGCGCCCGAAGCTCTCGCCGCTGCCGATGCGGCACTCGCCGCGAAAGGTCGCAGCTTCCACTGGGCGCGACGGCTTCTCGGAAAAACCCATGCCGCGAGAGCGACTCGCCTCTACGGATTCTGCCGCCACCTCGATGATCTCGCCGACGAAAGCACGTCTGCGGCAGACGCGCGGGAAAAACTGGATGCGGCCAGCATTTCAATCGTCACAGGCGTATCCGCCGATCCCGTGATTCGCGATGGAATCCACTTGATGAATGAATGCCACATTTCGCCCGAGATCGCACTGGAGCTGATCGCGGGAGTGCACTCCGATCTCGATATGGTGCGGGTTGCGGATGAGGCAGAACTATGCCGCTATTGTTACCGCGTGGCCGGGACGGTGGGCGTGATGATGTGTGGAGTGTTGGATGTGCGCTCTCCGGTGGCTCATGCTTATGCGGTCGATCTTGGTATCGCCATGCAGCTCACTAACATCTCCCGTGACATCGCGGAAGATGCTGCTGCAGGCCGCCGCTATTTGCCCGCATCCATGATCGGCGAGCTGTCGCCGGGTGAGTTAGTTTTTCCTTCAGAAATGCTGCGGCCGAGGCTCCGCGAATGCGTGGCGGCACTGCTGAGCTTGGCGGATCGGTATTACGCGAGCGGGGAAAGCGGGCTGTCGTATCTGCCGCTCCGCGCGCGTGGCGGCATCCTCGTGGCAGCCCGCGTCTACCGGGCGATCGGCACGCGGCTGCGCACCGCCGACCACGCATTCTGGAACGGCCGCGTCGTGGTGACTGATCGCGAAAAAGCGGCGCTCACCGCCCAAGCGCTGCTCAGTGCACCGTTGCGGAGTGCATTTTGGAAATTTCCATCTCGGCACGATGCCAGCCTGCATGGTGCCTTGCGCGGTTTGCCCGGAATCGAAACCAGCCATGCAAACTGAGTCCGACATCCTCATCCTTGGCGGTGGCTGCGCGGGGCTGAGTCTCGCACTGAGACTCGCGGTTGAGGGGGGAAATTGTCCGAGCACCGTCATCCTCGAAAGCCGGTCGCACTATTCCAATGATCGGACCTGGTGCTTCTGGGACGATGGTTCGGTGCACTTGCGCGAACTCGTGCAACACCGCTGGCCGACGGTCACGCTCGCGCACGGCGGACGCCGGATCAACGTCGATTGCCACACCATCCCTTACGCGATGATTCCGGCGGAGAACTTTTACGCCCATGCCACTGCGGCACTGGCCGAAACGGCTCGCGTTACTCTCGCGATGACTGAGCCAGTCATTGGCGGGCCACGCAAGGAAGGCGGGTTGTGGCGGGTCGAGACGCGCTGCGGCTCGCGCTGGGCGAAGCGGCTCATCGACACGCGGCCCCAGCGAGTGCAGCAGCGTGGTGCCGCTTTATTATGGCAGTCTTTTAGCGGCCATGAGATCGAGTGTGAGGCGGACCGCTTCGATCCCGGCGTGGCTCGGCTGATGGACTTTTCGCCGAGCAAAAATGGGCGGATCACCTTTCTTTACCTGCTGCCCTTTTCGCCGCGCCGTGCGTTGGTGGAAGTCACGGTTTTCGCGCCCGAACCGCTCGGCCCAGAAGATCTCGCGGAGGAACTCGCCGCCTTCATCCGGCGGCAGGTCGGTGGATCGACTCATGCGGTGCTGCGCTCTGAGCATGGGGTGCTGCCAATGGGGCAGGCCGCCTTTGATCGCAGTGCGGATGTTTCCCACGTCCGGGTCGGCGTGGCGGCGGGGGGTGCCCGAGCTGCTTCGGGCTTTGCATTTCAACGCATCCAACGCTGGGCGAACGCATGTGCCGCCGAATTGATTGCAGGCCAGCCGCCGCTGTCGCATCCGCCCGACCCCTGGATTACCCGCGCGATGGATGCGCTCTTTCTCCGCGTCCTGCGCGCCCACCCGGAGCGGGCTCCCGAGCTTTTCCTGGCGCTATTCGCACTCCAAGATCCGCGCCGGATCATCCGTTTCATGAGCGATCATGCGGCGATGTCCGATTACGCCGCCATCATTTTGGCGCTGCCGCCTTGGCTGTTTCTGCGGGAAATTCCCCGAGTATTGTGGCCTCGACCAAGCTTACGGGAAGGAGATCCGAGCGGATGAATGCGCTGCGAATCCAAGGCCTTGCCTTCAGTATCGGGGCAATCGTGCTGGCCATCGTGGCCGTTACCGCCGCGCGTTTCGATCCGCAGGTCGAATTGATCGTCGTCGCGACGCTCATCGTCTTGCTAGGTGTTCCCCACGGCGCGCTCGACACGATTTTCGCGCGGCAGCTTTACGGAATTCAGACGCTTGGCGGTTGGCTGCGGTTTGCGGTGATCTACGTTCTTCTGGGCGCATCGGTCGTGGGATTTTTTATGCTCGCGCCTTCCGGTTTTCTCATCGGCTTCCTGTTTATTTCGATGCTGCATTTTTCCGGTGACCCCGCCGCCGGCACGCCATGGTTGGCGCGTGCGCTCTATGGCGGTGCGATCATTGTTTTACCGACAGTGCTCCACGCCGGGGAGATTACGCGGCTTTTCGCGCTGCTCGTCGGCATCGATGCGGCCGCGCTTGTCACGCCGTTTTTAGGTCTGCTCGCTTGGCCTTGGTTGATCGGCCTCGCGCTTGCCGCGATCCAGCGTCTGTCAAAAGACTGGCTAACAGCCTTGGAAATGGGCGCGGTCGCGGTATTGGCGGTGCTCGCCCCGCCCCTGATTTCATTCACCGTATTTTTCTGCGCCATGCACAGCGCCCGTCATATTTTACGGACGATCGACTACTCCGGCCACACCTCGCCGGGACTGATCCTCGGGGCTACGTTGTTGCCCATGCTTGGCGTTCTGTTGGCGTCGGCTGCGGCCTGGCACTTCCTTGGTGGCACGCCCATCAACGGGGCGATCATTCAGTTGGTGTTTGTCGGCCTAGCCGCACTCACCGTTCCTCACATGGCCCTCGTCGAGCGAGTCCGGCTGTCGGGCTGGGTCAAGGGATCTGCGAGCCAACGTGATTGATTTTACAAGTCTATTTTAGAAAGTCAGACTTTTAGAAATTGGAGGTTCGTGGACGAGGCGTTAGCCGAATCCCGGGAGCGATTCGGTATGAAGCGTAAAGCGGGAGCGAGGCGGATGAAAGGAGGCGCCACGGCAGTGAATGGGATTTTATGGAGCGTGAATCATCAATGATCAATCCACCCCACACTGCCGCCTACCGCTGTGGCACCTTCCGCAGTTTGGACAGATCATGCCCCTGCTGTTTCAGTTCCGCCATCAGCTTCTCATACGTCGCCAGCGGCAGAGTCTTGGTCCTCGCCATGATCCACGCATATTTCCTGTCCGGCACGCCGATGATCGTCGTCTGGTAATCCTCCGATAGATAAGTGATCAGATAGGCCGCCTTGATGGGCCAGACGAACTGCATCCGCCATTCCGCGTTGGTCTCCTTGTTATAGACCGTGGCTTTCGGATGATAGGTCTTCACCGGCCCGTCGAACCCTCCCTGGTTGAACGTGAGCGTCGTCGGGATCGTTCCATCCGCCGCCAGTTGATAGGACTCCACCGCGTTGTAAGCCTCCTTCTCGATGGATACCGGAATGTGCGCGATCACATACCAATCCCCCATGAACCGCTTCAGGTCCACATGCCGGGAGAGCGGTTGCAGATCGCCTGCGGGTTTCGGCTTGGAAACCGTCTGGCAACTGCCCAGCCCGAGAACCAGCAAGCAAGGGATTGTAAACGCGGATTTCATGGAGGGATTCTGTTTGTTAAAGTCATCGCTCAGAAGGGCTCCGATGGCCCCACGGTGTTTCGACTCGTAGGCGGCAAAACATTTTCGGACAAGGTTTGAGATTGAGTTCATGATGTTTTTCTTCCGTGAAATAGTCTTGTTGGTGGCCACGATGTTGATGGACGCTGGCTAGACCGGAGGCAGCGTGACCAATTTCAGGGCGATGCTGATCTCGTCATTGACGAGGTGCATGCCGAGTTTTTCGTAAAATTTACCCGAGCCGTAGATGACGTTCCAGTGCGTGCGGTCGATGTCGAAATGTGCGTCGGCAGCGAGCAGGCCGTCGGGTGTCGGCGCTAGCATTGCGCGGAAACCAAGGTCGCGGGTCACACCTTTCAGAGTGAGGTCGCCAGAGATTTGAAAGTTTGGGTTACCGAGTGGAGCTTCGGGCAACGGCGTGATTTCCGACAATAGAAACACCGCTTCTGGAAAGCGTTCCACGTCAAAGAAGTCTTCCGCTTTGAGATGTGCCTCCAGCATTTCGCGCATCTTTCCGTCCTTCAGGTCTGTGCATTCGGTGTCCCGCATCTCGAGCGTAAATGAGCCGCTAACGGGTCTGCCGCTTTCAATCTCGATGCTTCCTTCGCGCAACTTGATCGTGCCCGAGTGTGCGGCGGTGAGATTGCGCCCGGTCCATTCGACCTTGCTCTGCTCCACGTCGATCTGATGCGTGCCGTCTTGCGGTTTGGATTTAAGCGTTGCGGCATCGGCATCACCTTCCACCGCGTGCCCCGCTTCTCGCCAATCTTCGAGCCCGCCGTGGTAGTTTGCCAGGTGCCTGTAGCCCGCTGCGGCGAGCTTTTCCGCCGCCGTCTGGGAGGCGAGATTGCGCGCACTGGAGCCATACAGCACCAGCGGCGTGGCCAGGTCTGGCACGAGCTTTTTCACGTCGTCGAGAAAGGTCATGTCAAAGACGCAGGCGTTCAACGCACCCGCCAAATGCGCGGCTTGAAATTCCGCCTCGGGCAGAACGTCGATGACTACCGTCGCAGGGATTTCCGCGAGTTGAGAGGTAAGTTCGTTGCGGGAGATTTGTTTTAATTGGTTCATGGTTTGAAGCTTGTTTGAGTAAGTGAAGCCGCGGTTGGATTGGGAAAGTTAGAGGTAGAATTACCATAACGGCTCGCTTTGGATTCTATGAAAGGCGGAACCGCAGGCCCAAGATCGTAGCCGATTTGTTGCGGATCACCATGGGGTGTTCACCCCGTCATCGGGCTGACGAAATCCGATGCCATGAATGCCGCGACTATTCTTAACTCCAGCTGGCGAGAGCCGTGGCGACTTCCGTCGCCGAAGGGTTCGCCATCGCCGGGAAACCCGCTTCCACCGCTTTTACCTCGCCAGCCACAATCGCTTTCGCCACCGATTCCAGCTCCGATTCCTTGCCTACGGCGGGTAGATCGACCGACTGGGTGATGCCATGCCAAAGTCTTGAAAACCGGCTCCCGGATCGCACCGGGGCGTTTTCTGAAAATAGTGAACGTCAAAGGGTAATCGAGTGCTAGTTTAACTGCTACAATCATGACCACATACGCTCACTTTGCGGAAAAGATGCCCGCGTTTTTCAAGAAACTGGCAGCAAACCAAGATCGCGACTGGTTTCTCGCCAACAAGGCGCGCTACGAGGCTGAGGTGCGCGATCCGTTGCGGGCTTTGCTCGCGGACCTGAATGAGGAATTGGCCAAACGCGGCGTGCCGCTGGCTTGCGATCCGGTAAAGGCCATCTTCCGCATCAATCGCGACGTGCGCTTCTCCAAGGATAAAAGTCCCTATAAAAACAACATCGCTGCCTGTCTCTATCACGATGGAGTGAAGGATTCCGGCGGGTTGCTTTACCTGCACTTTTCGCCGGAGGAAATGTTCGTGGCGGCGGGTTTTTACGGGATGGAACCCGCCGCGTTGATGAAGATGCGCCAACGCATCGCCAGCAAACAAACCGACTGGCTGGAGGTCGAGCAAGCGTTGTCGAAGGCGGGTTTTGTGTTGTCGGATGAGCAGAGTCTCAAGCGCTTGCCGAAGGGGTTCGATGCTGAAAAAGTCGAGCCAGTGGAACGCGCCCTGCGGTTGAAGTCGCACACGATTCGCCAACCATTAACCGCGAAAGATATGGGGAAGAGAAATCTGGTGAGCCGGCTGGGTGATTTTGCGGAGACGGCGTTTCCATTACTGGAGTTCGGTTGGAAGGCAGGCTGAGCATGGCTGAAGTCCCGTCCCTCTGTAATTTCATCCTGTCGGATTGGCGGCCTGAACTCCGCTCTTTTACAACGCCGATTTCTTCACCGGGAGCGGCGTTTTTTCGGAGTCAACAGCCGGTAAACCCGTCTCTCGTCCACGCCGAGAACGGCGGTGCCATCTAACTTGCTCAAGCGTGGCGGCGCGGAATTCATGATCCTAAAAAGCGCGCCGCTGCGAAAACCGTCCAACAGCAACGGGTTAATATAATACTTCCGGCAAGTGGCCGGTGTGTGATGAAGCTTAGGCGCGGTGGCGGCGATAGCTTGGCGGATGATCCTTTCCTGCGCCGTCACGGCCTCCGGCGGCGGCGCGACGGCCAGCTCGCGGGCGCAGAGAACGCTGGCCTTCCAAGTCCGGAATTGTTT
>Ga0123337_10004024_pt1 | contig 15152 bp, 12 predicted proteins | sample frozenSSSSmetaG_FD_89792 | JGI IMG/M metagenome (GOLD analysis project Ga0123337, IMG submission 89792) | Glacier valley bacterial and archeal communities from Borup Fiord, Nunavut, Canada, to study Microbial Dark Matter (Phase II) -... | ecosystem: Environmental > Aquatic > Freshwater > Ice >... | reverse complement strand
AGGTATTGCCCTTCTTCGTTGATATGGTCTTTTTGGGTTTCCTGCAGTATCTGTGTATAACCCTGTATGGCGCGGAGGGGAGCGCGCAAATCGTGTGAAACTGAATAAGAAAATGCCTCGAGTTCCTTATTGGCTTCTTCCCATTGTACGGTGCGTTCCATCACGCGGGCTTCTAGAGCCTGATTTAGTTCGCCGAGTGCGCGTTGTGCAGATTTAAGTTTGCTGATGTCAAGACAGACAACCAGGGCTGCATATACCTCATCGTTTTCGTCTTTTATAGGTACAAATTTGGTCAGTATGTCATAATCATCTATGCGGGTTTCAGTTGTGAAATAATGGCCCTCAAATACCTGTTTGAAATTTTCCTTCAGTTCAACAAAAGCGCTTGCAGGTATGGTGTCCGAAATTTTTATGTTCACCTGATGTTGTGGTGTGTAACCCCAAGCTTTGCGCATATCGCCCTCTATCAGTATATAGCGGTATTCTGTATCTATCATGTAGATAACAGAGCCCGTGATACTCGAGGCAATGGTTTTATATATTTTTTCACTTCTAATAAGTTGTTCTTGTGTTTGTCTGATATCAGTCATGTCGTGCACAATCCCATATAATCCTGTGGCATGTCCAGGCTTATCGTATTCGTAATGATTTTCAACGTAGATGTATCTTATTTGTCCATCTTGCCGGATAATGCGGTGCTGAATAGAGGCTTCTTTGCGCAAGGTTTCTGCCTGTTCTAATGCTTTTTTAACAGCGCTCAAATCGTCAGGATGGATATGACTCATCCACAAATCCATAGAAATGATCTGTTTGCCCGGTTGAAGTCCGAATATACAATAAGCTTCATCCGACCACGTAGCAGTGCCCTCTATAAAATTGTATTCCCAACTGCCTACATGGGCGATGGCCTGTGCCTGTTTGAGTCTGGATTCCTGATGTTCAAGTTCACTTCTGTGTATTTTATTGCGCTCTTTGAATTTGTTGATTCCCCATGCCATGCAGATGATCAGAAAAGCAATGCCCGATAAATATAATGCCGTTTCGCTTTTTTTATTCGCCGCATGTAATTTGGCAATTTCTATTTCTCTGTTTTTAATCAAGATGGCCTTGTCTCTGATTTCCAATTCGCGTTGGGTTTCAAGATTTGCCAGTTTTATTTTGTTCTGTTGGGAAAAGATGGTGTCTCTTAATCGCATGCTTTGTTGATAATAAAACATTGCATTCTTGTAATCTCCTGATAATGTGTACGCATCAGAAAGGTATTGGGCAAATTCAATTTGTGGAGCAGAAAACCCTATCTCATCACATATCGTCACCGCTTTTTTTAGATAATTTATGGCTTCTTTAATGCAGTCCTTTTTACCCGGAAGGGCAGGTAGGTCTTTAGCCTCTTTTGCTATGGAAAAATAAGTTTCACCAATATTCCCCATGTCAATGGCTATGCCACTTCTGTTTTCCATCTCTTCACTTTGTTCTAAAGCCATAAACTGGTACTTTAAAGCTTGTTGAAAGTTCTTCATGTGAGAATAGACGTAACCGATATTGGCGAGATTAATTTGTATGGAAGATTTATTTCCATATTTCTGATTGGCGGCCAGTGCTTTAAAATGATAAGCAAGTGCTAGCGCATAGTCACCTTTGGCGTCTAGTACAATGCCGGTATTCCCATAGTTTCTGGCTACCCCTTGATGATCACCCAGTGCTTCGTACAGTTTTAATGCTCTGGTATAATATTCCATTGTTTTGGTATACCGTTTCTCTTCCAGATAAATGGTGCCAATATTTTCAAGCACAATTGCACTGGTCTGTTTGTTTCCTATCTCGTCATTCTCTGCCAATGCCTTAAAAGCATATTCCAATGCTTTGTGATGCTGACTTTGTGCCAGGTATACCAGACTAATATTGGCCAATACAGCTGCAGAACTTTTTTTAAGTCCAAGCTCCTTATAAAGTTTTAATGCCTGTACATGGTGATGAATGGCTTTGGAATGCTCAGATAGGTTGGCGAAAAGAATACCTAGGTCTGCGTTAGCTGATGCTACCCCCTTTTTCCATCCTGATTTTTCCGATAGTTCCAGTGACTGTTGGGCATAAACAATGCCTTTGTCAGGGTTGATATTGGAATAAGTGTAAGAAATGATGTCCAATATGCGGGCCCTGTCCGTATCATGTGTGCATCTCGGTAAAACCATTTGCAGGGAATCAATCAATGACTGTCCGTGTTTTGATTGTGCACACAAGGCAATAGGCAACAGCACAAAAAATAGGCAAAGACTTTTGATGTATTGGGTTTTATCTTGTCTACAGATGTCCATGTTATATAAAGTATAATTTTTTGTCATCCATTAATTCGTCGCTTGCTTCATGTGGACATGTTTTGAAGCATCATTTATTTATAAGTTATCCGGTTTAAGTTCCGGAATATAAACGGTAAAGGTACTGCCATTATTCGGTTTACTTTCTACTTCTATTTTACCCCCCAATGACTCTACCTGCACCTTCACCATATTCAGGCCCAGGCCTCTTCCGGGGATATTGGTATTGCCAAATCTTTTGTAAAGGCCGAAAACCTGGTTTTTATACTTGTCAAGGTCTATGCCGATGCCATTGTCCCGCACACTAAGGCAGATAAAGGGTGGCTCTCTGAATGTCTTGAGAGAGATAGACAAAGGGCGATCAATAGAGCGGTATTTGATGGCATTGGACATGAGGTTAAACAGTATGCTGTAAATATAGCTTTTTACAGAAAAAACTTGTGGTATATCGGAAAAATGACATGAAATGTCTGCTTTGTTTTGAATAATTAAGGGTTGCAAGACTTCTTTTACCAGTTTGGATACCAGTTCAAAATTTACCTCTTCTTTTGCCTGACTGTCGGCATCTCTGGCGGTAATGATAGCATTCATGTCAATGACTACCTGATCAAGATTATTCACTTCATTGGCTATATAGGAGTTCAGCATGGTATTGTTTTCCTGTACAGTTTCAGAATCCTGCAACAAGTTCACCAGTCCCTGAATCTTAACTATCGGGGAACGCAGATTATGTGATACGATATAAGCGAATTGTTGCAGGTCCTCGTTTTTTTTCTGCAGCCTCTTCACCAGTTTAAGTGTTTCATCTTCAGAAGTTTTTTGTTCTGAAATGTCCCGGTAATTGATAATAAAACCTTTGATATGGTCATCCGAAAGGCGATTGGTTATGATGGTTTCCACCCAGATAAAATGACCTTGCTTGTGTTTGATGCGATATTGTTTGCGTTTACTTACACCGGGTTGCATTGAAACAGATTTAAAAAATTCAAGGGCATCGGGCAGATCTTCAGCGTATACAAAATCGAAGATGGATTTGTCGCGCATGTCTTCCGGTGTAAAACCGGTAATGCGTTCTTCAGATGGACTTTGATAAACCACCTCAGCATATTCATTGACAAGTATAATGCCGTCGGAAATGTTTTCTATTAAAGCCCGAAATTTATTTTCGTTGCGGGTGATTTCTTCATAATAGACGCGTTTTTCAATTTCGGCTTTTTGGTTTTTGATGGCATTTTGTATAGCGTCAGGTAATCGCTGCAGCCTGTCTTTTAATAAATAATCTGAGGCGCCTTGTTGAATAATACTCACAGCAAATTCCTCTGAAACTGTGCCGGTAATCAGTATGAACGGAATGAAAACACCTCTGTTCTTTACCATCTGTAGGGCCTGTATAGACGAAAAGGCAGGTAATGAGTGGTCTGAGAGAATAATGTCCGGAGAAAATTCGTTCAGTGCTTGGGCAAAATCGACTTCATTGGTGACCCATAAGATTTCAAAGGGGAAATTACTTTTTTTTAATTCATACGCAACGATGGTGGCGTCGAATTCTGAGTCTTCCAAGTGTAGGATTTTTATCTTTGTATGCATTATAGGAAGCTTAAGGCTATGCCGTTGAAGGGACATTCTAATTGAAAATCGTCGTGTTCTGTGTCGCGTTTAAATTATACTCATGTGTGGCGAAGAATGATCTGCTTGAATTCAGTTATGGAAGTCTATGCAAAAGACATTTTTGTTGAGTGTTTTTACATAAAAAAGTAGCGGAAAGCCTGTAAAAAAGCGCCCTCCCAATAGTGTTTTCAAGTTTTTAGTTTCACAATTTTATGTATTTTCAGGGATAAATGCAAATTAATCGAGAATTAATTTCAGAAAACGTCTTATATCAGAAAAAAGGCAGAATGGCTACAAATTTTTATCCATTCATTGTCGTTGGATGATATTGCTACGTGACTTTGATGGCTAGGGATGTTATGCACTTATGCAGAGTCTTGATATAATGATCATTAACTTATTCAATACCCATTCTTGTTTTGAATACCTGTAAACGTGTTTCAAAGTCGGTCTTTAGTTCAGCATTTTTGATGCCTAGGGCCTCGTCGAAGTTTTGGTAGAAAGACGGCAAAGAAAATGTCTCTATGATGTCTGCTCCGCATTTTGGAAAAAATGATTTTGCGGCAGTCATCACGTTGCCTCCGCCAAAACCACCAGGAGAGGTGCTCATCAAAAACATGGGTTTGTTTCTGAAAATATTGAGGTCGATTCTGGAGGTCCAGTCGAAAATATTCTTAAAAGCAACGGTATAACTCCTGTTGTGTTCGGCCAATGACACAACAATGCCATCACATTCTTCTATCTGTTCTCTGAACTTGTGAGCCTGAGGCGGATGCCCATCCTGTTTTTCGCGGTCGACCGAAAAGAGAGGCATTTCATAATCATTCAAGTCCAGAAAATTGATCTTTACATTTGGTAGGTGCGACAAACAATGTTGTACCAGTTTGCGATTGATGGATTGATGGCTGTTACTGCCTGCAAATGCCAGAATATTCATAAGTATAGTGTTTTAAATTGAAGAATGTATCAACAAAATAACACTTAGTTTGTGATATAAACAATAGTGGGAACTGGTTAATGGTTAAAAGGTTAATAGGAAGTAGGGTCGAGGGGTTAGGGTGCAGGGTCTAGTGGGAGACCGAAGAATGATTAAAATGTTAATTGGAAAAAAAGAGATAGAATAGTAAAGGCAGTTGTTTGTTAATCTACTCAAATATGAACAGTATCGAGCCCACTGTTCCCATGGCTCTGTAGAAGCCAAATATGAATAAGCTGACAAAGTTCGGAGCCCGAAAACGAAATCTTGTTTGGCGACTTATTTGCCAAAAAAGCAAATAAGATGACAAACAGTACCTGACAATATTTTTTAAGGCAAGGCAGCAGGGTAAACCAAAGATGTTAATGGTTTTCTGCAGTAGGTGATGGTTTTGTACTTCGTATGTCTGAGAACGCCAGAAGCACACAGAATAAACACAACAAAATGGTAAGGGGGGTAAATACAAGACGTTCGAATTGATTGACAGAAAGTAGATTGCCGACCGTATTGATAAGGAATAAGGCAGCCATGACTAATAGAATGGATTTGATGAATACTGTTGGTAATTGCAGCCTGATGAGTTGCATTTTAATACAAACAATAAGAAGCATGAACAGATTAACAACGATGGATATGGTTTCAAAATTCAACATTTGGGTTCTGTCTTTGAGTCGGCCACCCCAAACAATTTGATAAGGAATAATGCCAGTGATGATCAACAGGTGGAAAACAACCGTCAAACTTAAAAGTAAGATGATAAGGTTTCCTGCAAGTCTAGCGCTGAAGATGTTTTTCATGTGGTAATAATAGGTGTTTTTGATGGAATTGGTTTTTGAATGCGGAAGTGCCTTATCCGCACATGAAAATCTTAATCAATGTCGATATCATGCCTGTCTAATAATCCTGCGAGGCCGGCGGCAGAGAATTTTGCTTTTTTTATGCGGTTTAATTCAGGATCAATGGAATAATTATAAGCGCTGCGAAGGTCTGCTTTCTCCAGGTTGCTGTTCTGAAATGTGGCACCTCTGAGTTCACAATGGTCAAACAGGGAATAGCTGAGATCTGCTTCTGAAAAGTCGACTTCTACAAGACTGCAATCTTTGAACTTTGTTTTTTTTATTTGAAGTCTGAAAAAAGAGGAATGGTCCAGTTTACAAGCCAGAAATTCTGCCGAAAAAAGAAAGGCATTACACTGGTCGAAATGTATACCCAATAATTTACATCCCCTGAAGGTAATGTTTCTGAATGCTGTATGATTAACTTTTGCCAGACTGAGGTCACAATCTCTGAAACTGCAATCGGAAAAATTGATATTCGAAAGGTCAGTTTGTGAAAAAATACAGTTCAGGAAACTGCAGTTTTCATAATCCCCTTTAGGAAGACCGGTTTGTGAAAAGTCTGTCTTTTCATAAAGTATATCAAAATAGGAGTGTTCCATGGGTAAGTGAAATATATTTTGGCGACAAATTTAAGGTTTTATCATAGTTATCGGAACAGGTTATCAGTTAAGGGGTTAAAAGTTAAAAGTACAAACACAGGGTATAGGTCTTGCAAAGCCGCTTATCTTTTAAAAGTTAATGGCTGGTCTGATGTTGCGCAAATGCGTCATGCAAATCATGTCTTTATTTTACGTGCAAGAAAATAAATGGCCATGGTGAGCAGCCAAGTGATGAAGCAGTCGCTTATGAGATATGGAATATCCCAGCCGGAATTGGGAATACCACCGTTTCCACGCACCATAAATTGTTCATAATACATAAAAGGATAACCGATATTGAAGTCATACACTTCATGGTTTTTGTATGTGTGCAGCGGATTGATTTGTGTGAGTATACTGATAAACGAAATAGAGAAAAAAACCAATATGGATAGGCCTGTGGAAGTGACTAGGTGTTTAAAAGTGTTTTTCTGTTTTGTTGTTTTCTGCATGGATACTTTCTTTGCGCTTTTCTAAAAATCAAATATACTCAAAGTGTATTAAATTCCCAATAGTCTAAAATTGATAGACCACTCATTTGCTAATCGGGCGAATTGTTAATTTACTGGTCCACTTATTAAGTGGATGATGTGTGTTTAAAACACCTGTCATAGTTTTGTTTTATCATTTAAAAATTTATATTTATGAATTCATTAAGAAACAGAGTATTGCTCATCGGCCGCCTGGGGGCGCAACCGGAAACAAAAACACTGGCGAGTGGAGGTTCTATGGCGCGGTTCAGTATCGCAACCACTGAGACCTACAAAAACGACAAAGGCGAACGTGTCAATGAAACCCAATGGCACAATCTGGTGGCATGGGGCAAAATTGCGGAAATCGCCGGCAAGATTTTAGATAAGGGGCGAGAGGTAGCTATTGAAGGTAAATTGGTGTCGCGTAATTACACAGATAAAGATGGTGTGAAACGCTATACCACCGAAGTGGTGGTGAATGATATGCTGCTGGTCGGTTCTAAACCACAGGACTAAACAGAGGTCTCAATTATCTGAACACTTAACTGACATCATGAAGGCGCGTTCTGTTTTAAAAGCCAAGAGTTATGTTTTTGCGATTCGCATCGCCAGGCTGTCGCAGTATCTAGAGACAGGTCAAAGGGAGGATGTGCTAAGTAAAATGGTGCTGAGAAGCGGCACTGCTATTGGTGCCGTAATTCGAGAAGCCGACTATGCGCGCAGTACTTTAAGTTACCGGCACAAAATGAAAATTGCCCTCAAAGAGGTGAATGAGACACATTACTGGCTTTCCATTTTGAGAGATACCGATTATCTCGGGCAAAAGCAGTTTGAACGTCTGGTAAAAACCTGCAATGAAATGAGTGTGATTCTGGCTTCCAATCTTGTAGAACCCCAATAAGGTTCTATAAAAGTCGATGTTGTTTTCTATGTTTAAACGCTCCTGCATCTTTTTGCGGGGGCGTTTTTTGTGTCTTAAAAGGATATGACATTAAACTTTAGTTTTTTTCAGTATCAGTATATCCTGAAAGTCTACCTGTTTGGTTTTTTCTTTACCGGCCCACCAACCCGGATGGAAAGTATCTACGGTTAAATCTGTCTGCTGGAGCATCTGTTCAATAAAAGACATTTTAAAGGCGATATTGGCATCTTTTACTTTGTTGTCGTGTAATAGATAGTCGCCATAATCGTATGAAAAGAAAGGATTTTCGCTATGCTTAAGGAAAACAGCAGCATCTTCTGTAATGATAAAAAAGGTAGCAAAACAGGTGGCGCCGGGACTCATTACTCTGGAAATTTCTTTGAGATACTGCTCCACTTCACGCGGCTGCATATGTGTAAATACTGAGGTGAGTATCACAAAATCAAACACATTATCGGGATATGGGAAAACAAAATCAGATGCCGAACTTTCAGTTTCGAGGTTATATAAGTCGTTTTTAAGGTCTACATGTGTAAAGGTAAAATGCGGAAAACCCGGACTAATTTTTGTTTTGCACCAGTTGATACCTTCACTGACAATGTCAAAACCATTATAAGTGCCTTGCGTATTGAGGTAACGCGTAAGAGGAATGGCAATTCTGCCAATGCCACAGCCGATATCCAACACCCTGTCTGTGGGTTTTAATCCGCCGTAAAGGGCAAAGTCGGAGACAAGTTTTTCGCCGAGTTGCCGAAAGTCGCCTGGACCGATAAATATTTTGCCTTTAGGAGGAGTGAGCGCATCTCGTTTCCCGGTAAGTCCCTCGAAAACATCTATAGGATAATAATACAACCTGCGCGCTACACGTCTCAGTTTTGGGTTCAGGGCATAATACAATTTGCGTTTCCAGCTCATTCGGGTTTCAAAGGTGGTATTTAAATTTTAAAATGGCAATTAAATTTTGGAGTTAATTATAAATGATAAAGAAATCTTAAAACATTTTGTAAACAAATTAGTTACTACAATATGTCGCCTGTTTTAACCTGCATGTTTTTGTGTTTTTTCCTTTTGTTGAATTTTAAAAGTCTGAAAATTAGCAATATAAATTAATTTGAAAAAAAACCAAATCCGAAAGTATTCAGACTGCGTACATGATGCCAAAACCAAATTATATTTATCAATCATGAAAAAACAAATTTTGACTATGGCTGCAGTTGCAGTATTAATGGGATTCTCGGCTTGTAACAATGGAGCTAAAATGGAAGAAGCGAACAAAACGGACACTGCAACAATGGTTGCACCGGTAGCAGAAACACCTGCAGCACCAACGGAAGAAGGCGTAATGGTTGGCGGTGCGATGATGGTGCCTTCTAAAAACATTGTAGAAAATGCAGTGGGTTCGGCTGACCATACCACCTTAGTAGCCGCGGTGAAGGCAGGCGGACTGGCAGAAACATTAATGGGTGACGGTCCTTTTACTGTGTTTGCACCAACCAATGAAGCTTTTAACGCACTTCCGGCCGGAACTGTAGAAAAATTATTAAAACCTGAAATGAAAAAAGATCTGGTCAGCGTATTGACTTACCACGTAGTACCTGGTGCATTGAAAGCATCTGACCTGACCGACGGGATGATGTTGACCACTGTTCAAGGGCAGAAACTGAAGGTGTCTCAAAAAGATGGTGTAGTGATGATTAACAATGCAAAAGTAACCATCTCTGATGTGATATCCAGCAATGGTGTAACACATGTGATAGATGCCGTTTTATTGCCATCGGCGAAAAAATAAAATCGTTTTATTTATTTTATAAATTTCAGGAAGTCCCGGACATTGATTTGTCCGGGATTTTTTGTTGGAACGGTATCCATGCCCCCGATAGCAGCGGCAGTGGGGGTGGCGCATGGCCGAATTGTTTTGCCTGAAGGGCAGGGCAAGCGGCAGTAAGCCCCTGCACTCAGCAGCAAACACCGGCAGGCGACACGCACGCTACAGCGGATAGCGGGAGTAAGGCCCAAAATACAGCTAGTGGAGACGAAAGGCCAATACTTCTTTACTCGGTATTTTTTTTGTAAGTTTGCGAGTTCCCATTTGTAGATATGATTTCACGCCAGTCTGTTGATGCCGTTATTAATGCAGCCGCTATTGAAGAGGTGATTGGAGATTATATTGCCCTGAAAAAAAGGGGAGCAAATTTGCTGGGAAGATGTCCATTTCACGACGAAAAAACACCTTCGTTTACTGTGTCGCCGGCTAAAGGGATTTATAAATGTTTTGGATGCGGTAAGGCCGGTAATTCTGTGAGTTTTCTGATGGAACACGACAGTTTGAGTTTTGCTGATGCGATACGCAAGCTGGCGGCTAAATACAATATATCGCTGGAAGAGGATACGAATGTGAACCGCGAGGAATACAACGAAACTCAACAAAAACGTGAGAGTTTACTCGTAGCATTGGCTTTTGCTAAACAGTTTTTTATCGATCAGTTGAAAACGGAAGAGGGCAGAATGGTGGGTGACAGTTATTTCAGGGAGCGTGGTTTTACGCAACAAACGATAGATGAGTTTGAGATGGGATATTCGCCACAGGGCTGGGAAAGTCTTGTGAATGCGGCTAAAACCAATCAGTTTAACCTCGACTATTTTGTGGATGCGGGGCTGATTAAAAAAAAGGAGGACGGTTCGTATTTTGACATGTTCAGGCATAGGGTGATTTTTCCTATTCACGATTTGACGGGCAAGGTAATTGCTTTTGGTGGCAGACAGCTGCAGAAGGATGACCGTTCACCAAAATACCTGAATTCACCAGAGACGGAGGTGTACCACAAAAGCCATGTGCTGTACGGGATTTTTCAGGCCAAAAAATACATTAAGTCACTCAATAATTGTTATCTGGTGGAAGGTTACACAGATGTGACAACGCTGCATCAGGCAGAGGTGAAAAATGTGGTGGCGTCTTCCGGTACTTCACTTACAGAGGGTCAAATCAGGTTGATTAAACGCTTTTCAGATAATGTAACGGTCTTATATGACGGGGATGCGGCAGGTATTAAGGCTTCTTTAAGGGGGATTGACTTGTTGCTGGAACAGGGTCTGAATGTGAGGACTGTGAGTTTTCCGGATGGGGAAGATCCGGATTCATATTGCAAAAAACTTGGAGCGGCAGCGTTTCAGGATTATCTGCAGACAGCCAATAAGGATTTTATCCTGTTTAAAACCGACTTACTGATGGAAGGTGTGGCCAATGATCCGATTAAAAAAACAGAGGTGGTGAAAAACCTGCTGGTAAGTATTTCATTGATTCCCGACGCCTTAAAACGCGCAGCTTATGCACGCGAATGCAGTAAGTTGATGGATATGGATGAAAAACTGCTGCTGATAGAAATCAATAAACTCCGGAAAAACAAATCGGGGATAGAGCAACAGGTGATTAGCAGCGAAATTCAGGATATTCTGCAGACGGAGTTGCCAAAACCGGAGGTGTACAGTGGTGGCGATGAGCAGGAACTTAATCTGATACGTCTGCTGATTCAAAGCGGTCATAAAAAATTTATGGAAGATGCCACGGTTGCTGATTTTATATTCAAGGAATTACAGGATGATGAAGCCTTGAAAATAGTCAACCCTGTTTACCAAAAAATAGTAGATGATGTGGCTGCACATATATTTGCCACGGATGAGGAGTTTACGCTGAGTGAGCAGTTTTTTGTGAACCACGAGGATGGGGATATTCGCAGTCTGGCAGCTAATTTTCTGACAGAGAGGCATGAGCTGAGTTCTGCCTGGCTTGAGGGCGGTTTGGTGTTAAAAACTGAGCGCGAAAACTATGTGCATGATTTGCAATCTTTGTTTTTATTTCTGAAAAAATTCAAGGTGGAGCAATTGATTAAAGCGAATCTGGATGATTTTTCGAAGGCTGGAAATGAGGAACAACAGCAGGTATGTATGCAATACCACATGCAATTGATAGGTGTGAGAAATACCATTGCGGAATTTCTAGGTACGGTGGTGAATTGAAACTCTTTTTCTAAAGTCTTTGCTGACGGGTTTGAAATCTTGTATACAGTATCTTTAGCAAGTGTTTCAGAACTTGAAAGGAGATGCCATTAAATATTCATTTCCTTTAAAGCGCGCACCAATGTATCGAGTTCTTTGGTTGTGGTATACACATGTGGTGTAATACGGCAGCCTTTTACATTGGCATTGTCTATGGCAACGGCCCAGATGCGGTATTTGTCCATCAGTGTTTTGGCCATGTCTGCAGGTTTAAGTTTGTCAATTCCAACATTGGCAATGCCACAAGCTCTTGCAGGGGTTTCAGGGGTATTGATGGTAATGCCGGGGATATGTCGCACCTGCGCTGTCCAATAGGTTTGAAGAAAACGCAGTCTTTCTTCCTTGCGTTTGCTGCCTATACCTTGGTGAAAGTCGATGGCATTGCGCATGCATAATTCAGTAAACATCGGTTGTGTACCTGCATGGTTGAGTTTGCGTATATCATCATCAGCATAAGAACTGTCGCCAAAAAGCGGCCACAAGCCCGAAATGTGTTCCTTTTTAACATATAAAAGTCCTGCACCCAATGGCATGCCGAGCCATTTGTGGAGACTGCTGGCATAATAATCGCAATTCAGATCGCGGATTTTAAAATCAAGATGAGCAATGGCATGTGCACCATCCACTAAAACTTTTACCCCATGTTCATGAGCCATATCACAGATTTTTTTGACAGGCAGAATCTGTCCGGTAATATTAATCATGTGACAAATCATGATCAGTTTTGTTTTTGGCGTGATAGCCGTGCGGTATAAATCTACAATGTCTTCATCTGATTTTGGATGATTGGGAATGGAAAGTACATTGTTTTTGATGCCGTATCGCCTGGCCTGTTGTTTGAACATGTCCAGCATGGAGCCATAATCCTGCTGAGCCATAATAGCTTCATCACCCGATTTCCAGTCGATACCACAAATAATCGTGTCCATAGATTCGGTTGTATTGCGGGTAATGATGAGTTCTTCATGAGGGCAATCCAAAAAAATCGCCAGCAATTGCCTGACTTCCAGTTTGTCTGTTAACATGCGGGTGCGCATATAAAACGAAGCCTCCCTGTTAATCTTGTTGACGTGTTCAATATAAGCAGATAAAACAGGCATGGCCATCATGGAATAATAGCCGTTTTCCAGATTGATATAATCGGATTGGAGCTGGTACTGTTGTCTGATTGTTTCCCAATAATCTTCTCCCGAACCTGAGGAGTTGATGTTAAATTTACCCTGTTGTGTTTTGTCGCCGAACGCAAATGAAGCGAAAGGGATAGATAGACCTGCCATGGTGATGTTTTTCAGGAATTCACGTTTTTTCATAAGACTATATGCAATAGATGAGATTGCAACTTCTATAAAATTGGCGAATAAAACAAACTTTTATCCCCAAACCGTATGGGGAGAGGAGCTATTTCTCAAGCACAGTAAAGCTTTGGGAAGCTTTTTATGGGCGCGAGGACTGCATGAGTGCTTCAATCTCATCTGCCTCAATCGGAATATTGGCCATCAGATCGAAGGTGCCGGTTTCGGTAGCTACCACATTGTTTTCAATGCGTATGCCGATATTTTCGTTCTGAATATAAATGCCGGGTTCTACTGTAAATACAGTGCCTATGTGGAGTTTTTCATAGATGTTGCCAACGTCATGCACATCCAGTCCAAGAAAATGTCCAAAGCCATGGTAAGAGTGTTTGCCAAGAAAATATGCAGGTCCTTTTTCTTTCAGTTCGGCCGCTGACATCAGTTTTAATTTAAAATATTGCTCAATCAGTAATTCATTGCAATAGGTCTGCAAATCCACCAGTCGCATGCCAGCTTTGGCGTATTGTTTTGTCAATTTATGGACATGCAATACCGCGTTATACACTTCTTTTTGCCTTGGGGTATATTGGCCATTAACAGGAATGGTGCGGGTTAAGTCGGCATTGTAAAGGCCATACGAAGCGGCCGCATCAATCAATAAAAGCTCGCCGTCTTTGCAGACGTTGTGATTGGTGATATAATGCAAAATGCAGGTGTTGGCTCCCGAAGCAACGATAGGCTCGTAACCCGACCATTTGCCGTCGTGCTGCATATATTCATGAATCATTTCGGCTTCAATCTGTTTTTCTTTAATTCCGGGCCTGACAAAATTCAAAACCCTGCGAAATCCTTTTTCTGTGATATTGCAGGCTGTTTGTAATTGTTCAATTTCAAAGGCTGACTTGGTTTTTCTTAGCTCTCCCAGAATGGGCGCGAGTCGATGGTAATGATGAAGTGGAAATCTGTCACGACACCATTGGATAAAGCGATGGTCGCGGGTCTGCACCAAGTTGACTGAACGCGGGTGCTCTATACTGTTGAGGTAAATATTTTGAGCGTAATTTGCCGAAGCTGAAAAAAAGTCTGTGAATTCATGTTCCCATTTGACCGTTTTTATACCTGAAATAGTTCGTGCTTCTTCTATGGATAATCTTCTGCCGTGCCACTTCACAAAATCCTCATCCACATATTTAATAAAGAGTACTTCACGTAATAGCGGGTCGGGATGATGGGGAAATAAGATCAGGCAACAATCTTCCTGTTGAACGCCACTTAACCAATAAAGGTCTGTCTGAGCCCGGTAAGGCATATTGCCGTCGGCATTGGTGGGCATGATATCGTTACAATTCATAACGGCAATTGAGTGAGGTGCCATTTTCTCAGTGAGCTGGCGCCGGTTATGGGTAGCAAATTCTGTCTCGTTCATAAGATAAAAACAGCCAAAATTAAGAAGAGAATAGGAGATAATAAAGTTGATAGCTCTACATTCGATTAATTAATAGATGAGACAGTCGAAATCGATGCATTGATAAACGCTGTATTGTTTTGGTTTCTTATTCAATTGGATATCCTTGCCAGAATTTTGGGCTCTAATTTTCTTTTTCTGATAAAGTTTGATGGTGTCTCCTGAGATGTGATAATAACCTTTATAAAAACGGGAGTGTCCCTGGCTTTTGGAATATAAAATGAATCTGCCATGCTTATAAAGTCTTAAATCTGTGCAGAGGGATTCTTCACAACCCTCGATTTTATAGATAGATTTTCCTTCCAAAAGATCTAAACAATAACAAGTGACCAATAGTATAGGCAAGAGAATAAAAAGGTACATAGTTTGGCGCACTACCAAACAAATTGAAATGAGAGAAATAATAAGTATAATCATCGCGCAAGCTATAGCCAGTAAATCCTCAGCAATAATGTCGTTAAAAATGGGGGTATGAACACCGATTATCTTCCAAAATATAAGATACATCAGTGAAATAAAACTGAAAAGACGCAAAATGAGGAATAAGGAGGTTTGTTTTATCTGGGTTTGT
>Ga0123337_10004023_pt1 | contig 15154 bp, 8 predicted proteins | sample frozenSSSSmetaG_FD_89792 | JGI IMG/M metagenome (GOLD analysis project Ga0123337, IMG submission 89792) | Glacier valley bacterial and archeal communities from Borup Fiord, Nunavut, Canada, to study Microbial Dark Matter (Phase II) -... | ecosystem: Environmental > Aquatic > Freshwater > Ice >... | reverse complement strand
TGGTTGCAAGCCTGATACCCATAGGCGAGGGTCAACAGTTTTATTTTTACGAGCAAGCGCAGATTGGCTTAATATCGCCGGATCGAAAACATGTTTTAAGTTGGTAAAGCTTTCGCCCTTCGCCCCATCGAATGCAGGGTTTAATGTAATATAATTTGCAAAAGCAAAACCAAACCGTTTTAAGCTCTGATCATGAAGATATATATTTGAAAAACCGGAAGAAGATTCCCCACCATTGCCATTTAAAAAAGCCGGGGCAAAATATAGTGCAGCCGTTTGGGAAGTAACAGCCCCTCCAAATGCCCCCCAACCGTTAACATCATAAGCGAGGTTTACTTCAAAAATAGATTCATTGTTATTTTCATATTTGCCAATGAACATATCTTTATATTGATCAAAAGGCATTAATGTTTTACCGCTATTGGTGATTACATCTTCAAATTTTGCTTTTGCATTTGCCCAGTCTTCTGTATATAAATATCCCTGTCCCATTAAACTTTTTACTGACCAAACCGTTACCCTTCCCTGGTTTTGACTGTCCCATGATTTGGTATCTTTTAATAACATTTCAGATTTTTTTAAATCTGAGAAAATGGTGTCCCATGTTTGACGGATTGTTGCCCTTTTTACATAAGTTTCATTGATCGTTTTAGCTGTTTTAGTTATCAGTGGAACACCTTTTTTATCTCCACCAACCCCATTTTTTATAAAGGTTTCACCAAAACGGTTTACTAAAACACTATAATAATATGCCCTGAAAAACCGGGTTTGACCTTCCATTACATCAAGTTTTGGTCCTTCCCCACCTTTTATATATTTAACCCTGTAATTGGCCACATCTTCCAACAAAGTATTACAGGCCTGGATACCTGTGTAGCAAGCCGACCATAAGCTTTCAATATATCCGTCATTTACAAGTGCTTTATTTTGGTGCACACCGTTCCATTCAGGAAAATCGATATAATCCTGATCGGAGGTATGATCTGAAGGGTATAAAACCTTTTGAATATAATCTACCCCCCAAAGCCCATTGGCATGAAGATCGGCATATACCGTATTAAGTTCCAAGTTTAACTTGTCATAACTTGTAGGAAAAACATCACTGCTGATTTTATCAACATTTTGAACGTTTAGAAAGTCCTTTTTACATGACCATAAGAAAGCGGCCAGAAATAATATTGAAAAACTAATTGTTATTATTTTTTTCATTTTTGTAATTTTTATTGATTAATTAAAAATTAATATCAAGACCTAAAGAATATAACCGTGTGCGTGGATAGGTACCATAAGAATCTATTCCTCGTTGTATATCACCGTTTGCACCATTAATTGACCAGCCAATTTCAGGGTCAAGGCCTTTGTATTTTGTAAATGTCAACAGGTTTTGGGCTTGGAAGTAAATTCTTAAGTTACTTATTTTTGCCCTTTCCAAGATTACCTTAGGGATACTATACCCTACCTGGAAATTTTTTAGTTTTAGATAAGACCCGTTTTCCACAAAATAACTTGAGATGTTTTTATAATTTCCGTTCACATCGGCAAAACCCTTATTTCCATCTTCATCCGTGTAAATGGCACCAGCCCTAGGCTTATCCGTTAAACCTCCGCCATTAAAAAACGAAGTACCGAAGATTTCTGAAGTTGTATTATAATCACTATAAACCGCATTGGTATAACCTTTTGCCCCGTTATATAAGCTTACTCCATTTACGCCCTGAAAAAACAAGGTCATATCAAAGCGTTTATATCCGAGGTTAAACGTAAAGCCATATACCATTTTAGGCCATGGGTTACCAATAAACGTCTTATCTTTATCATCAATTACACCATCACCATTTAAATCTTTATAAATCAAATCACCTGCACCCGTATTTACATTTTGTACAACTTTACGGTTCTTAACATCACTATCCGATTGATAAATACCCTCTACTACATAGCCGTAAAATTGCGCAAGTGCTTGCCCTTGCTTGGAATTTGAAATATTACCAAACCAAGTGTCCCCAGCACCCCCACTTCTTATCTCAGTAACATCTAAACCATTAATTGAAGACAGGTTATTGCGGTTAAAGCTTGCATTGGCACTTATATTATAAGTAAAATCACCTAGATTATTTCTATAATTTACACTTGCCTCTAATCCTTTATTTTGCAATGTTCCAATATTTATAGGTACACTAGTATTGGTATTTTGGGCTTGGTTGTTAAAACCTGAAGATAGTGGTACTATTACACTATAAATCATTTTTTCAGTATTCTTGATGTAATAATCCAAAGTCACATTTAACTTATCCTTAAAAAGACCGATATCCAAACCGATATTTGTTGATTTTACTTTTTCCCATCTTAGTTGAGTATTCGAAAGGCCGGTTACCCCATACCCAACGGACCTTTTACCATCAGCAAAACTTACTGCACTATTACTTCCATAAAATGATTTATAAGCAAACTGGTTAATGCTTGATAATGGGTCGTTACCTAATATCCCATAACCTGCCCTAAGTTTTAAATTAGATAATACCGGAAGGTCTTTAAGAAATCCTTCTTCATTTATTCTCCACGCCACGGAAACAGAAGGGAATATATCATATTGATTGACCTTCGGAAATTCAAATGCACCATCCTGCCTAATATTAGCAGTTAAAAAATATTTTGAGGCGTAATTATAAGTGAGCCTTCCAAAATAAGATAAGTACCTGAACGGGCTTCCTAAACCACCTTCCAAATTATATCCAATTTTGGAGGTATCGGTATTAAATGTTTGCGTTGGTGAGGTTAAAGTATTCAAAGAGGTCCCTTTGATTGAAAAATTATTCAACGATTTTCTACTTTCCATTCCTCCCATTACACTGAATTCATGAAGGCCAATTTGTTTTTTATAGTTTAAAATAAGGTTGATTTGATAATCTTCATCATATTTCTGCTTTAAAGAATAGATATTTTGTGAACTTTGGTTGTTTCCAAAATCATAAGGAGAAGTATAATGGGACTCTGTGCCGTTACCATTATTCATCGCTAAAATAGTTTTAAAATTTAAACCATTTATTATTTCCCAATCAGTAGTTAAATTACCGTTGAAAGAGAATCCTGTATTTTTATCCAAATGAATTAATTCAGATCCCAATGGGTTTCCTCCTTGAAAATACCCTGGGGCTTTCCCAAAATTACCCAGACTGTCTCTAGCTTGCATGGTTGGAATGGAACGAAAAGGGATATCTGAACTGTAAGTTGGGTTATCATTACTTTTTCTAATATACACTGATGGGCTGATTTTAAATCTTTTACTTACTTGCAAGTCAGTATTAATTCTTAAGCTAAACCTTTCACTCCAGTTATCTACCCTTACACCATCTTCACGAAGATATGAGCCTGATATATAATATTTTAATTTTTCTGTCCCTCCAGAGATAGAAAGATTAATATTTTTTTCAGCAGCGGGTTTATAAAGCTCGTTGTACCAGTTGGTGTTCGGAAGTGAAGAAGGGTTTTTAAATGATGGGTCGTCTTTTAAGTAAACTTTCCTTGTAGTAATATAATCGGGGGTATTCAACAAGTCATAATGTCTTCTAACATTCCTGACGCCATAATAGGCATTGGCACTCACATTGATCTTGTCACTTTTTCCACCCCTTTTGGTGGTAACCAGGATAACACCCCCGGCTGCTTCCCTACCATAGATTGCAGCGGACGAACCATCTTTTAATATATCTATACGTTCTACATCACGCATATTAAAGTCGAAACCTGTTCCGACACGTACACCATCCACTAATATTAAAGGATCGGATCCGTTAATAGAAGCTGCCCCTCTTATTTGGATTTTGGTTCCCCCACCTCCAGGGCTACCATCACCCTTGCTCACTTCAACACCTGCTGCCCTTCCTTGAAGCGATTCTGCAATACTTCTTACAGGTAATGCATTCACTTCTTTTCCTTGAACCGAAGAAATAGCCCCTGTTAATTCAATCTTTTTCTGGGTTCCATAACCGATTACAACTACTTCATTCAATGTTTTTATATCAGCAACCATCGATACATTAATTTCAGTTTGGTTACCAATTAAAATCTCTTGGGTAGTATATCCGATAAATGAAAAAATAAGGGTTTGACCACCTTCGTTGACCACCAATTTATATTTTCCGTCCTGATCTGTCGTTGTCCCGTTTACACTTCCTTTAACAGATACATTCACCCCTGGCAAGGCTAAATTATTTTCATCCACTACTTTACCAAAAATCTCTGCCACTTTTTTGTCAATTAGTTGATTATCATCCGGCGTGCCTTCATTTGTCCCTTGCGAATGGCCACTTTTTTTCTTATCCGTGTCATTTTCTTTTTCTGCTTTTGGTTTAATCAAAAAGGTATGTTGATCTATTTTTTTATAATTTAATTTCAAAGGTTTTAATAACTTGGATAGAATATTTTCTATTTTCTCCTCTTTATTAAATTCAATCCCGGTTGATTTACCGTTTATGGTTTCACTTTCATACATAAAATTGATATTGTATTTCAATTCCAATTCATGAAGTATATCCTCAAGAACCCGTTCCTGTTGAGGGATGGAATATACCTTTGTCGAGGCAAGCGTGTAGTTTTGTGCCGCTACATTACAAATTATTAAAAAGAGTACTAAAATGGTAAATAATGGCTTCATGTGATGTTGCCGGAAATGAGAATTTGTAAAACGTTTTGTTTTCATGGTTAAAAATTAATTTTAAGAATTAAAAATTATTTAATAGTGTTCGCTTTTTCGGAGATGGTTATGGTATTCTCCTGCCGGTTAATGTTCACATCGAAAAGGTCTACAATACCTTTAAGCAATACATCCAGATTATTGATATCGACGGAGCCGTTTAAATGCCTGGAGGCCAGTGCTTCGGTGGATATGATTACTTTAACCCCGTAATTGTCTTCGATTATATCCGCCACTTCGCTCAAAGGGGTGGAGTCGAATACCAACCTCTTTTGGCGCCATGAAGTTTGAGATTCTGCATTGACAGCCATTTTTATGTTTTTGCCATTGGCCGAAACAAATTTTTCGTTTGGTTTAAGCAAGATTTCTTTGGTACCGTTTTTAAAGTTTAAGCGTATTTTACCGGAGTTGAGGATTACATTTACTTTTTCGTGTCGGTTGTTCACATTAAATTCAGTACCCAATACTTCAATATTGAGGGTAGAGGTACTTACGACAAACTTATTATCGTTTATTGTATGCTTAACCGAAAAGAAGGCTTCCCCTTCAAGAGAAACTTCCCTATCATGAGCTGCATCCCAGTTTTTCGGATAAGAAATTTTCGAATTGCTATTAAGTACAACGGTGGATTGATCGGGAAGTACAATACTCCTACTTTCACCATAAGCGGTTTGATAAACTACATCTTTATTAACAAACCAATAACCCATCCCAAACATTAATAGCAATGAAACAGAGGCGGCTACGGCAAGTTTGATAATATTTTTATTGCGGTAGATTTTCCATAACTTTAATTTCTCGAAGGCATCGATTTTTTCAATCAATGATAATTCTGCCTTCTGAATATGTTTGTCGGTAATTTCGGAATGCTCTTCGGGCATAAATTGAAGGACTTTAACAGCTCCTTCAACAATTGAATTTTTTTCAGGGTTTGCCTTCATCCACTCCTCCCAAAAGAGTTCAGATTGGCTATCAGATTTTTCAAACCATTTTATAAAAGTTTCATCATTTAAGAAATCTTCTATCGTGTTAAATTCCGGTTTCGACATTATTTTATATTTTTTATTAGTTAGTAAACATTTTTATACTTTTGTACTTATCTTTTTTCAATTATTTTTTTAAACATTCGTGGAAGATCAGGAAAATGATTATTGGAAACTGTTTAAACTAGGCAACGAGGAAGCTTTCACGTTGCTGTTTAGAAAATATTATAAGGCCTTGTATAACTATGGAAAAAAAATAAATAACGATAAGGAAAACCTTGAAGATTGTATCCAGGAAACTTTTTTGGGATTATGGCAAAAGAAAGAGCGCTTGCCTGAGGTGCTTTCCATTAAAGCGTATTTATTTAAAATTTTAAAAATTAAACTTATTAAAATTAAAACTTCGGGCTTGCTCAAAATAGATATCGGGGAGGAGTTTATGCCCTATGACTTTAGCTTTGAAGATTTTATTATCCAAGAACAAGAAAATACAGAACTACGGGAAAAGGTTATCAGTGCCTTATCTAAACTTTCTAAAAGGCAGAAAGAGATAATTTACCTTAGATTTTATAATAAAATGAGTTATGAAGAAATTTGTGAAGTAATGTCGATCAATAACCAAACGGCCAGAAACCTTATTCATCACTCCATAAAAGTTTTAAAAGGGCATTTAAGTTTACTTATGCTCATTTATTTATTATCAAATTCGGAAGAAAATTATATTTTTCATTCTATCATCAATCAGGGTCCAGGCGGGTCACATTGGTAATCTTTATGGTCGATTATACTGTTTAATAGGTTATTATAAGTTAATTTATGCTTTTCGGACAAAGAAAATATTTTTTGTAAACCTGTTTTATAATTCTTTAACTTGTTTCACTGTCAAACCCGTTTTCATTTCCAGAAAAACAAATTAAATATGGTAAAGCCGAAGTCATATCATATTTTTAGAATTCCCACTTTCGAAGGCCCGGTGAGTTTATTGATTGCAGACCTATTTTTTTTCCTGCTTTTTCCGAATTCGTCAAAGGAATATCACCGTTTCACCAATGAAAGGTGAAATGCTTGGTTATTCCTTTGATATTTTGGTCTTCTTCTTCTTCTTCTTCTGCTCAGGTGAAGCAATATGGAAAAACTGAAGCGAGTGATGTGACCAATATGGTTTGTGAAAACTTATTAATTACCGAACGACGGCCATAGTTTGTAGAAAATTAAAATACAACAATATGATTTAAAATTAATTTTTTGAATAAACTGGATCGTATGATAAACCAAACTTATTTAATACTTCTTGGGGCACCCCATCCCATTTGTTAGGAACATTTCCTTTGTAGCCCAAATATTTTATACCTATTTCGCTTGAGAAATAACCTGAGGCGGTGAGGTTACGCAAAAGGGAAAAAAAAGAAACCCCGGGTTTCATACCCGTTTCCGCCTTTTCTGGATAGGCAATTTTATCTATCAATTGTAACTGCTCACTTTCAAGGCAATCCAAAAACTTTTTGTTAAACATTTTTAAACATTGCACATCCATCCAATTGAGGCCTCCCCTTAAAGGAATCTTTATATAGGGCATGTCTTTCGCAATAAATTCGATGAAGGCAGGCACGCCTGCCTCACTCGCACTACCCGATTTTTCGTCCTTAGGAATAATAATATCCACCAGGACAGAAATAAGTTTAAGCTCCCTATCAGTAAAAAATTTTTGTTTCATCAATTCCTCATCCCTCTTTTGTTCCTCTGGGGTGCGGCCATTGGCAAATTCATATTTTTTATCAGGCTGGGGGAAAGATTCATTCAATGATTGCTCTAATTCTTTGGCTTCTGCAGTATCCATTCCAGCAAATAACAAACCGGTTGCCAGAGGACTGAGTGACAATGCTTTTAATAAGTCCCTTCTATCCATAATATTATTTTTTAAAAAATATTTTAAAGATTTTTTCTTTTCTTTTGATCAATAATAAACTCTGAGGCCCGCATGGAAAGTGCCAAAATGGTCCAGGTAATATTTTTATCAGCCTGTGAGGTGAATGCTGCTCCATCTACTACAAATAAATTTTTTACATCATGTGCCTGATTATGGGCATTTAATACAGACCTTTTGGGGTCGCTGCCCATCCTAGCAGTACCGGCTTCGTGAATTATTTCTCCAGGTTTGGCCAGGCCATAATTGGAACTGGCACCCGGTTTATCGCCCAGCGGTATGCCCCCCATATTTTTTATAATTTCTTCAAAAGTATCCTGCATGTGCTTTGCCTGCTTTATTTCATAATCGCTCCAATTGTAATTGAAGCGTAGCACAGGGATACCAAACTTGTCAACAACTGTTGGGTCTATCTCACAGTAATCGGTTTCCTTGGCAATGGCTTCGCCACGACCGGCCATGCCGACATATGCACCATAAAACCGGTGATAATCTTCTTTCAACGATTTCCCATACCCTCCTGCTTGGTGTTTTGAACCATCAGGAAGCGGAATTTTTCCATTTAGACTTTCTATTCCCCAACCAAAACCATAAGAAGGCATACCCATGCCTCCCCAATATTCAATATGATATCCCCGGGGAAAATCTAATTTTTTATTGTCGAGCCACCAAGGAGTATAAACGTGCATTCCCCCCACCCCATCTTCATTGTACCTTTGTCTTTCCATTAAAGCAGGAACAAATCCTGAGCGACTGGCTCCAGTGGAATCGTGCAAATATTTTCCTACTACATTACTTGAGTTGGCCAGGCCATTGGGGAACCTGCTTGATTTAGAATTCAATAATAATCGGGCTGTTTCGCATGTGCTGGCGGCAAGAATTACAATTTTTGCCTTTACCACATGCTCTTCTAAAGTATTTCTATCGATAAATGAAACACCGCTTGCCAATCCCTGTTCATTGGTGAGCACCTCGCGCACCATGGCATCATTTATCAAATATACATTTCCTGATTTTACAGCAGGTTTGCACAAAACAGAAGAAGAAGAAAAATCAGCATACACTTGGCAGCCCCTCCAACATTGATTACAATAAAAACAAGATCCCCTCTCCTCATTAATGGGTTTGGTTAAGATAGAAAGCCTGGAAGGAATGACTGGAATATTTAAATTTTTGGCCGCTTTTTTAAACATTAGTTCATGCAACCTGGGTTTTGGGGGTGGGAGAAAATGACCATCAGGTTCATTATAAATTCCTTCTTTTGAACCAAAAATGCCAATTAATTTATCAACTTTATCGTAGTAAGGTTTAATATCATCATAAGAGATGGGCCAGTTTTCACCCAAACCATCAATATCCTTTCTTTTAAAATCATTTGGGCCAAATCGCAATGAAATTCTGCCCCAATGGTTGGTGCGCCCCCCCAACATCCTTGACCTAAACCATTCGAAATGAGTGCCTTCTACCTTTGTAAAGGGTTCACCATCCAAACTCCAACCGCCCCAAGCAGCATCAAAGTCGCCAAATGACCTTGTGTTGGTGTTTGCTCCACGCCTAGGTGATTCATACGGCCATTTTAGTTGGGTAATATACTTTGGATCTTGCGGATCATAATATGGGCCAGCCTCCAATAATATTACTTTTGCCCCGGCTTTTGCAAGTGTGTACGCGGCCATGCCCCCTCCGGCACCTGAGCCAACAATACACACATCATATTCTATTGCGTTTTCTTTTATCTGAAACATTTTCCATTAATTTATGAGAAGTAAACATACAATTTTGGAATTGTAAATTAATAATTTTTCAGTGATGAATTTTATAATAAACGAACCTGTCTATTGAATTGGGGCATAATAGTAGGTTTTTGAACATAGTTGAAAGAAATTTGTACGTAATGAATAGTCTTTACGATCAATTTTCCGTGTATTTATGAACTGAATCTGATAACCTTTTTTAGAGAGCAGGGCTATTGTCAAATTATATAAAATAAAAATGATATGAATACTAAGAATAATTTAATTTGTTGTTTTCTGTTCGCTTGTTTATCTGTTAGTGCTTTTGGGCAAATTATCAACACGGAACAGAAGTCTAAAGCGAAAATAATATTGTTTAACGGAAAGAACCTTGAAGGCTGGGATGGCGACATGAAAGTTTGGAAAGTGAATAAGGGTGCAATTGTGGGCGGTAACAAAAAGGAGCAAATGTCACAAAATGAATTTTTGAGTACAATATCATCTTACAAGAATTTTAAGCTGGAGGTAAAGTTTAAAGTCAAGGGCTACAGTGGTTTTATTAACGCTGGTGTTCAATTTCATAGCCAACGATTAACAAATCCTTCAAATGAAATGGCAGGGTATCAGGCGGATATTGGAGAAGGGTGCATGGGTTCGTTATACGATGAATCAAGACGTGATAAGTATTTGGTTCAGGCCGATCAAAAAAAGGTAGCTATAATAAAGGGTTGGAATAAATACAAAATTATTTGTAAGGACAATACCATTACTCTCTCAATAAATAACAGACAGACATTGTTCTATACTGAATTGGATCGCTCTATTCCATTCTCTGGAAAAATCGGTTTGCAAATTCATGGTGGGGGAATTTTAGAAGTTTTTTACAAGGACATTATCCTGACTCCGTTAGATTGACCTTTAGTACCCACTTTAAAATGATTTCAAAATTGTTTTGCATAGACTTATCGAAGGCACTTGTCACACCATGGGATAAGGCTCATCATCAGATTGGAGTTTATGGTTCTTCGGAATCATCCAAACTTATTTGTCAGGGTTGCCGTTCGGTTCCGATATAGGAGGTAATAGTACTGCAGTTTTTGCCTCAAGCGGGACTATGCTCTACTAAAGAATAAGTTAAATTAAATTGTACCTTACATCAATAAGTAAAATCAGAATCATGAGAAAGAAACGAAGTGTTGTTACCAGTATTATCAGTGCATTCACAATAAGTTTACTGGCTTTCATAAGCATAAGCTGCGGAAATCAACACAATGTAAAAAGTATTACGCTGCCAAATCAATGGAAATTTCAAACAGGTAACAGTGACAATTTTTCTAAAATTGAATTTGACGATGCCGCATGGAAAGAAATAAAGATAGACACCTTCTGGGAAAAGCAGGGTTTTGAAAATTATGATGGCATTGCCTGGTATCGCATACACGTCATAATACCTTCTTCTTTAAAAGACAATAATAAAGTATTACAAGCCCTTCATCTTTCTTTGGGTAGTATTGATGATGAAGATGAAACCTATGTCAATGGCGAAAAAGTTGGAAGCATGTGGGGATGGAATACCAATCGGTCATACATCATTCCTTTTAATTTAATTCGGTGGGATAAAGAAAACGTCATTGCCATACGCGTAAACGACACAGCAGGAAATGGAGGTATTCATGGAAGAGCACCATCTTTAAAAGATGCTACTCTAGGAGACGTACTGAAAATAAAAACCAATCACAAACCCGTTCATTTTACTTCTGCCAATACAGTATTTAACGATAAGGTAATTTTTAATTTTAAAGTACCAGTTGAAAAGATGGATGGATCGCTGCACATAAAAGTATTCAATCCGGTAAGTAATGATATTGCGTTTGAAAAAAGTATTGACATAAAAGTAAATAGCGGAACCGATTCATTTTATGTATCCTCAGTTAAAATTAAATATCCTGGCACATATAAAGTTGATTATTCTTTTTCAGCTAAATCAATTGCTGATACTGTGAAGTACTCAACTGTATTGGCGTATACTTCAGATTCTCACAACAACGAACATATTGAAAAACCTGTAGTTAAACTTGCCATACCTGATGAAACCTTCCCTTTTGATTTAGAAAAGATTTCATTCGGTGGATATTTAAATGAGCGTCTTAATGCCAATCTTGTTCAGCGCTTATTGAAGATCGATGAAACTGGTATTTTAGAGTGCTATTACAACCGACCTGGAAAACAAACCTGGGCAGGAGAGTACACTGGAAAATATTTGCATGCCGCCAGCCGGGTATGGCGATCAACAAAAAATGAAGCACTGAAAGTACAGATGGATCGCATTACTGATATTTTAATTGCCTGCCAAAATCAAGACGGTTATTTAGGAACATATTTACCTGAAAATTATTGGACTGATTGGGACGTTTGGGCCCACAAATACAACATACTTGGATTACTCAGTTATTATTCTGTAACCGGATACAAACCAGCTTTGGAGTCATCTATAAAAATGGGTGATTTACTATGTAAAACATTTGGAGAAGGTAAAGGCCAACGAAATATCATTGAGTCGTCAGGGCATGTAGGTATGGCTTCCACCAGTGTTTTAGAGCCAATGACGTACCTATACCGTTATACCGGAAATAAAAAATATCTTGATTTTTGTCGCTATATTATTAAAGCATACGATTACACCAATGGCCCAAAAATAGTATCCACTTTGTCTACTCTCGGCAAGGTTGATAAAACCGCAAATGCCAAAGCATACGAGATGACTTCTAACCTTATCGGGATTGTAAAACTCTATCAGTTAACAGGCGATAAAACACTTCTGAAATCAGCTGAAAATGCATGGCAGGATATTTCTGCTTATAAGCTATACATTACGGGCACAGCCAGTGAGCATGAACTTTATCAGGAAGATTTTTATCTTCCGGCAAGCAATGATGTAAAAATGGGTGAGGGCTGTGTAACCACTACATGGCTTCAGTTTAATCAGGCGCTTTATTATTTAACAGGTGAAGCAAAATATGTAAATGAAATTGAAAAGTCAGTGTACAACCATTTATTTGCGTCCGAGAATCCAGAAAATGGGTGTGTCAGTTATTATACAGCTTTGCAAGGCAAAAAGCCTTACCGTTGTACAATTGATGCCCATTGCTGCCTGGCAAGTATACCGAGAGGAATTGCAGCCATTCCTGAAATTGCATTTGCTAAAAATATAAAAAATGGTTTTGACATTAATCTGTACTCAACAAGCAAATTAACAGATCGTATTCTAACAAAAGGTGGAAAAGAAATTGCGATTGAATGTTCTGTCGATTCAAAATTCCCGCAAGGAGGTAATGCTATTATCACGTTAAAGTCTGAAGCTTCAAGTGAATTCGAAATATCCTTACGAGTGCCGGAATGGTGTAAGAAATTTAAAGCGGTTGTAAAGGGAAAAACGATTGAAGGTATTTCGGGTCAATATTTAAAAATTGAACAAGTTTGGGATACGAATACAGTTATAAATGTTTCATTTGACTTGCCCACTCAAATTTTAGATGGTGGCAAAAGTTATCCCGGATACATTGCTTTAAAATACGGAGCACAAGTTTTAGCCGTTGACCAGGCACTCAACCCTGAAATTATAGATTTAAATAAATTGTCAGTGAAGTCTGCGGATGTAACCAGTATTGCAACAGGACCATTACCGGCTGGCTGGATTGGCAAACAGCTTTTCACAACGTCTGCATTCTACAATAATAAAGCGATTACTCTTAAACTGGTTCCGTATGCAGAGGCAAGTCAAACCGGTGGTGATATTAGGGTGTGGATTAAGAGGAAGTAATGCTTTTGAATCGGATTAACATGGTAACAGTAGCACATTCAAATTTGTTGAACAATTAATCTTTACCTATACAATGAATCAACCTGTTTTATTATTTCCTGCATCTTCATTCACATTAGTAAAGATGTTCCTTCTTTTTTGTTTGTTAATTTTTAGTAATTCAGTGTTTTCTCAAAGGCAGAATTTTGAAATTACACTATTACCAGATAGTACAGGCTTAATGACCAGTGCGATTCAGAATGCCATTGATAAATGTCATTCTTTAGGGGGTGGTAAAGTTCATTTATCAAAAGGTACTTTTATCTGCGGAAGTTTACAGTTAAAGAGTAACATTACATTACAAATAGACAAGGGAAGTATTCTTCAAGGTAGTGCGAGCATTGAAGATTATACGAACGATGCTTTTATTTTTGGCAAAGATATTTCGAATTTTAACATTCAGGGAGAAGGAGTTATTGATGGGGTTGATTGTATCAATCCAAATGGAGAAGAAGGTTTTCGCGGCCCGCATGGTATCAAACTTGTTAACTGCAAGAACATTAGGATTGAAGGTATCACAATAAAAAATGCAGCTAACTGGGCCATCAATTGCAGGCACTGCTCTCGTGTGGAGATTAAAAATGTCTTCATCCGCGGAGGTCACGATGGACTACACACCCGATTCTGTGAGGATTTTAATGTAACAGGTTGTGACTTTCGCACGGGTGATGATGCTTTCGCAGGAAATGATAATCGTGATTTTAGAGTAACGAAGTGCAAAGTAAATACATCGTGCAATGGATTCAGGATGGGCTGCTTTAAATTAACCGTTAAAGATTGCAAGTTTTGGGGACCTGGGGAGTACGTTCATAAAATACAGAAGCGAAATAATATGCTTTCTGCCTTCGTTCATTTTTCTCCTAATGATGAAGTGACGAAGTTGAAAAGTGGCAAATGGCGGATTGAAAATGTGATTATTGATCAAGTCGATCATGTTTACATGTATAATTACAGAGATGGGCTTTGGCAAACCGGAAAACCCGTAATATCTATTCAATTTAAGAATATTAAAGCAACAGAAATTTTAAGCGCATTCAATATTATTGCAGATACCCTGAAGCAATTTAGCCTTAAAGTAAAAAACTCAACCTTCTCCTTTAGGAACGGTGCAGTTTATACAGACTTCACCTTTGAAGGTTCTAACACGGATTCACCATCCTTTTTCTACGTCAGAAATTTTAAAAAAATATTTCTACAGCAAATTACCTTAAACAACTCAGGTGCGAATTCCACTCTTGAAGCAGTTAACGGAAAGTCACTGCTTTTAAAAGATACAAGTTTTAATCTAAATTGTTCTAAACCTTATAATATAAAGAGTGTTAAATCTGTCATTGAAAAAGATATTAAAGTTTGCTTATCCAAGCAATAAGTTTTTGTTCACCTTTAGAATAATCTTAAATGGTCTAATGATTTTTAATCTATATAGAAATTCCATTTACGTAGGTAACTAGCTTTTTATCCATAGAATATAATTTTTAGAATCAAAGCAGAACCCCACAGCTTAATCAAGCCCTCACCTTCTTAGAGGGACAGAGGGTGGGGCTTGCATAATCTTTTTACAATCAAACTGAATTTGCAAAATATTCGATATAGGGCTATCCATTCCTGTTTTGTTCCGCATACTTACGCGGAGAAACACCAAACTGATCAGTAAAGCATTTTGAAAAATAGGCAGCATTGGAAAACCCCACTGTAAAAGCGATGTCGGTTATTTGTTTATTGCTATTGGTAAGAAGCCACGCTGCTTTTTTCAGTCGGATGGTTCGAATAAATTCATTAACTGATTGATCTGTTATTGATTTCAGTTTAGTATAAAGCATGGTTCTGCTTACCGCCATTTCGTGTGAAAACTTAATGGCGTCAAAATCACTATCTTCATAATTTTCTTCCACAATCTTAATGGCATTTTTTAAAAAGTCTTCATCGGGTTTTGAAGTGGTTAAATCTTTGAGGTTGGGAAAC
>Ga0123337_10004020_pt1 | contig 15172 bp, 11 predicted proteins | sample frozenSSSSmetaG_FD_89792 | JGI IMG/M metagenome (GOLD analysis project Ga0123337, IMG submission 89792) | Glacier valley bacterial and archeal communities from Borup Fiord, Nunavut, Canada, to study Microbial Dark Matter (Phase II) -... | ecosystem: Environmental > Aquatic > Freshwater > Ice >... | reverse complement strand
GCCGGACGCCTCGCGCGCACCGCCGTCGATGCGCCGTGGCGCGCGGTCGGCAAGGCCGCGCTCGTCGACTTCGATCCCGCGCCATGGTGGCCGGGCGCGACCGACTCGCTCTGGTCGCGCGGCGCCAACCGGCTCGACGCCGAGGCCGACTTCGATCTCGTGCTGCAGCCGTCGACCGGCGGCGTCTACGCGCAGCTCGCGGCGACGCGCGGCCAGGCGCACGTCGCGATCGCCAACAGCCTCGTCGCGGGCGTCGCGATCAGGGGCAACGCGAGCCTCGTCAACAGCGACGGCGCGGCGAAGCCGACGCTCGACCTCGTCGCCGGCGGCAACAGCGTGCGCGCGCAAGGACGCCTGGCCGCGAGCGGCGGCCACGACGAGTGGCACCTCACCGTCGATGCGCCCCAGCTCGCGCAGCTCTCGCCGTGGCTCGTCGCGCCAGGCGTTGCGAAGGCCGGCCCGCGCACGACGCCGATCGCGGGCGCGTTGAAGGCGAGCGGACGGATCGACGGTCGCTGGCCCGACATCCGCGGCGAAGGCGAGCTGCACGGCACGGAGCTGCGCTACGACACGGTCGCCGTACGCCGGGCCGAGGGGCGGTGGAAGGTCGGCAGCACGGCCGACGCCGCGCTCGACGCGACGCTCGACGTCGACGGCCTCGCCGTCGCGGGCCGCGTCGTCGACAACGCGCGTGCGCGGCTCACGGGCACGGCGCGCGCGCATGGCATCGACCTGCGCATCGAGTCGCAGGCGCTGCCGCCGGAGTGGATCGACACGCTCTCGGCGCGCGGCGGGCCGCTGGCGATCACGGCTGCCGCGTCCGCTGCGACCGCCGCCCCGCTTGCATCGTCCGCAGCATCGACACGCTCACGCGCGTCGACCGGCCGCAGCGAGCTCCTGCTGCGTGCCGAGGGTGGCCTCGTCGACATCGGCGGCGAGCGCTCCGCGGGATGGAAGGGCACGGTCCGCGAGCTCGTCGCGCGCAGCCTCGCGGCGCCGAGCCGCACGTGGGTCGCCGCGAAGGACATCCGTGGCAGCGTCGCCTGGGCTGGCGGGCCAACGCACGCCGAGCTCGAACCGGGCAGTGCCGAGGCGCTCGGTGCGACGCTGCGCTGGAGCCGCGTCGCCTGGCGCGCCGGCGAACGCGGCGCGGCTGCAGCGCTCGACGCGCATGCGGTCGTCGACGCGATCACGGTCGCGCCTCTGCTCCGTGCGCTGCAGCCGGACTTCGGCTGGGGCGGCGACCTCGCCGTCGGCGCGCGCCTCGACGTGCGCAGCGCGCCGACAGTCACGGTCGACGTCGTCGTCGAGCGCGCGCGCGGCGATCTCACGGTCACCGACGAGTACGGCACGCAGGGCCTCGGCCTCACCGACCTGCGCTTCGGCATCGCTGCCAACGACGGCCAATGGAGCTTCACGACGGCGCTTGCCGGCAGCACGCTCGGCGTCGCGTCGGGCGCGGTGACGGCCCGCACCGACCCGCACGCGACCTGGCCGGGGCCGCAGACGCCGGTGCAAGGCGTGTTCGAGCTGCGCGTCGCCAATCTCGGCACCTGGGGCACGTGGGTGCCGGCCGGCTGGCGCCTTGCCGGCGCGCTGCATGCGAGTGCCTCGATCGGCGGGCGCCTCGACGCGCCGCGCTACACCGGCCACGTCGAGGGATCGCAGCTCGGCGTGCGCAATTTCCTGCAAGGCGTCAACGTCACCGAGGGCGATCTCGCGATCGTCCTCGAAGGCAACACGGCGCGGATCGAGCACTTCACGGCGCGCGCCGGCAGCGGCACGGTCTCGCTGCAGGGCGAGGCGAGCTTCGACGACGCGCCGGTCGCGCAGCTCAAGCTCGCGGCGCGCAGGTTCGAGCTGCTCGGCCGGGTCGACCGGCGCATCGTCGCGAGCGGCGACGCGTCGATGCGCCTCGATGCGAAGACGCTCGCGCTCGACGGCGCGTTCGCGATCGACGAAGGCTCGATCGACTTCACGCGCTCCGACGCGCCGACGCTCGGCGACGACGTCGAGGTGATCCGCCGTCCCGCGAACGCGCCGGTGTCACCGGCTGCCGCGGCATCGGCGGCGGCCGCGCCACCGGCACCGGCGCCGATCGCCGCTCCGGCGACGCGGCGGGTCGCGCTCGACCTGCGCGTCGGCATGGGCGAGAAGCTGCGCATCAAGGGCCGCGGCATCGACACGGGCCTGCGCGGCGACCTGCATCTCACCTCGCCGGGCGGCCGGCTCACCGTCGACGGCACGCTGCGCACCGCCGACGGCACGTACCAGGCCTACGGCCAGAAGCTGACCATCGATCGCGGCGTGCTCACCTTCGTCGGCCCGATCGAGAACCCGCGGCTCGATATCGAGGCGACGCGGCCGAACCTCGACGTGCGCGTCGGCGTCGTCGTCGCCGGCACCGCGCTCAATCCGCGCATCCGTCTCTTCGCCGAGCCCGACATGAGCGACATCGACAAGCTCAGCTGGCTCGTTCTCGGCCGCGCCAGCGAAGGCGCGGGCCGCGACGACACCGCCCTCCTGCAGAGCGCCGCGCTCGCGCTGCTCTCGGGCGAAGGTCCGGGCCTCACCGACCAACTCACGCGCGCCATCGGCCTCGACGCGATCTCGGTGCGCCAGCAGGACAGCGGCACGGCGAAGGAGACGATCGTCAGCGTCGGCAAGCAGATCTCGAAGCGCTGGTACGTCGGCTACGAACGCGGCACGACGGCGACGACCGGCAGCTGGCAACTCATCTACCGCATCGCGCGACGGCTGACGCTGCGCGCGCAGGCGGGCGGCGACAACTCGGTGGATCTGATCTGGACCTTGCGCTGGCGATGAGCCTCAGGGCGCGACGTCGAAATCGGATTTGGCGATGTGGTTCTGCATGAACGCGTCGACAGCGGCAGCAGCATCGATTTTCGACGGATCGAAATCGAACTGGCCCTCGTGCGCACGCGGCCCCGTGCTGCCGTCCGAGAACGTCGCCTTGTAGTGGACGACGTTGCCCGTCGTCTCGTAGTCGACCCGGTAGCGCACCGCTGCGCCGCCCTGGCCCGGCGTGTGGCTTCCTTCGAGTGTCGACATGGCTCGCTCCAGACGGATGAACGAGTATGCCGCGTGAGGTGAACCATCGACGCGAGGTCTTAAACTGCACTCCGCCTCGCGACCGCCGCGAGCGACGTGCTCGCCGTAGTTCAATGGATAGAACGGCCGCCTCCTAAGCGGCAAATACAGGTTCGATTCCTGTCGGCGGGACCATCGAACAGATGTGGTTTTCGTGTCGGAGGCAACCGTTGGCATCATTCATTTCGTCAGACCCCAGCCGTGACGTCGGTGGCGCCGAGAGGCGAGCCGCCCCCCGCAAGACGCTGCGTGCGAATGCCGAGTTGCTCGTCAACGGCCAGAGGGTGGCAGTCAGGACACTCGACATCAGCTCGTCGGGCATGGGCATCGCCGCGTCGATCAATCCGCGCCTCAACCAGCCCTTCTCGATGCTCCTCGCGCCTGCGCATGCGCCGCGGGGAACGACGCGCGTCGAGGTGGCCGTGACGGTGGTGCACAGCATCCTGACGCGCGCGGTCGGCGAGTTCAACGTCGGCTTGCGATTCGGACTCCTGTCGCCGGCCGCGAGCGACCTCGTGAAGAAGTACTTGCAGGGTTGAGGCGGCGGGACGTCGACCGGCGACGCGTCCGAACCGCTACGACCTCGCAGCGCCCACGCTCTCCGCCGGCCGCCGCAACGCCCGACGTACCCCGCCGCGCACATGGGCAACGGCATGGCCGCCGGCGTCAACGTCGGCATGACGGGCATCGCCTGCGACAAGAAGATGTTCGACGAGGAGAAGTGGCCCGCGCCCACCTCTTGAATGGACTTCGCCGACCCCAAGTTCAAGGGCGAGGTGGTGTTCCAGTCGATGCCGGCGAGCAACTTCGGGCTGCACGGCTTCCTGATGTTCAACCACATCCAGGGCGGCACCGACAAGAACGTCGACCCGGGCTTCACCAAGTGGGGCAGCACCATCGGCCCCCACGTGCTCAAGTACATCCCGAGCTCGGCCGAGCTCTCGGAGATGGTGCAGACCGGTGAGGCCGCGATCTTCCCGCTCACGCCCACGGCCGTGGCCACGCAGAAGGCGCGCGGCGTGCCGATGGGATACGCCCAGCCCAAGAAAGGCTCGAAGCTGCTCATGGTGGCCGAATGCGTGACCGCGAACAACGACAACCCGGCGCTGGCGCAAAAGCTCGCCGAGTTTTTGCTCACGCCGAACGCGCAGTCGGCGGCGCTGGAGTTCGGAAACCAGATCCCGTCGAACCTGAAGATTCAGCCGAGCACGCCGGTGGCGGCCGCGACGGTGGCGAAGTTCAAGGGGTACATGAAGACGGTGAACACGCTGGACCGGGATGCGGTGAATGAGCTGAGGCCGGGATCGCAACGAGCCGGTGGGTTCTGCCCGATCACCTCTCGACACAATTTCCGCGGTCTTGGCCTCAAGTGCCGGGCAACCGCACCGATACCCCGGCACGTCATCCAACGGAGCCGCAATGAAACGCTTCCTCGCACTCGTGTGTTGTGCCATCGCCATCGGCGCTGCCGTCTCGTCCTGTGGCGGCGGAGGCGACGACGCCAGCGCCGACAAGCTGACGATCGTCGGTTCCGGCAGCTAGTCCGCAAAAGACCACCAGCATGAAATCACTCAAGTACGCCCTCATCGCCGCCGGCTTGTTCTCGACGAGCGCCATGGCGCTCGACGCGAGTTCGCTGAAGCTCCAGGTCTATGCCGTGATGCTGTCGACCAGCCCGCTGTGCAGCAACCCGGTGACGGTGTTCTCCAGCCCCACGGCGACCGAGGTCGACTTCCTGGCGGCACCGACGCTCGGCAGCGGCAACCCGCCCGATGCGACCTACAACTGCGTCATCATCAAGATGTCCGACCTGATCAAGTTCACGCCGGCCTCGACCGGCGGCCTGTGCACCGGCGGGACGCAGTACACGGCCGACGTCTGCCGGACCGACAACGGCGGCACGACGCAGGCCCCCGACGCGGTCGGAGCGCCGACCGTTTGCCGCGGCACCGACGCCGCACCGGTGTCGGACGCCGTGCATCTCTACCTCACGACCAACCCTTTGGCTGGCACGGGCGGCGGCGACACGTTCATGCAACCGACCAGCGCAAGCAGCACCAGCGGCCTGCACCTGACCGCGCCTCTCGTGATCGCGGGCACGGCCAAGTCGAAGTTCATCGTCAACGCGACCGGCAAGGTCGGCGACGACGGCGTCAGCTGCGGCATGAACCCGCCGGTGTTCGGCTTCCAGAAGCTGCCGTAGGCGTGCTTGCCGGCGAGGGGATCAGCGAATACGTTCGCGAGCTGATTCGCAAGGAGCAAGACCGCAGCCAGCTGCGGGCCGCGTTCCTGGATGCGGCGGCGTCCCCGGTGTTGGCCGAAATGGGGTCTGCCTGCTTCGCCCAGCTCCGCGACGGCATTCGCAACACATCGGGACGATGAAGGCGAAGCGTGTTGCCGTTCGGCATGCGACCGCACGCGACATCGAAGCGGCGGTCGGGCACTACCTGAAAGAAGGCCGTCGAGCGTGAAGACCACGTCGACGTTCTGAAAGTGCCGCACGCGCAGCGAGACATCCCGACCTGGTTGACGGACAGCACGGATCGCTAGTCGTCAGAGCGTGCTCACCAGGTGCCCGCCGTCGACCGGGATCACCGCCCCGGTCATGTACGACGACGCGTCGGAGGCCAGCAGCAGCAACGGGCCGTCGAGCTCGGCGAGCTGGCCGACGCGCTGCTGCGGGATGCGCGCGACGATCGCCTGGCCCGTCGGCGAGCGCAACAGGTCGCGGTTGATGTCGGTCTCGAAGTAGCCGGGCGCGATCGCGTTCACGCGGATGCCGTGCTCGGCCCATTCGAGCGCCAGCGCGTGCGTGAGCTGCACCACTGCCGCCTTGCTCGCGGCGTAGGCCGCCACCTGCGTGCGCACGCGCAGGCCGAGGATCGACGCGATGTTGACGATCGTGCCGCGCGTGCCGGTGCGCACCATCTCGCGTGCGCTCGCCTGCGCCACGCGGAACACGCCCGAGAGGTTGACGTCGATCACGCCCTGCCAGTCGGCCTCGCTCAGCGCGAGGCTGGGAGCGCGCGCGACGGTGCCGGCGTTATTGACGACGATCGATGGCGCGCCGAGCTCGGCGCTGATCGCAGCGATGGCGTCGGCGACGCTGGCTGCGTCGGTGACGTCCATCGCGTAGGCGCGCACGTCGCCGGGCCGCGCGACGGTCGCTCCGAGTTCGGTGGCCACGGTGCGCCCGAGCGCGATGCGCCGGCCCGCGAGCGCGACCTTCGCGCCGTGCGCCGCGAGCACCTGCGCGAAGTGCAGGCCGAGGCCGCCGAAGGCGCCGGTGACGAGGGCAGTGCGGCCGGCGAGCGGCGCGGGGTTCGCAATCGAGGGAGCGTGCGTTGCCATGCCGGGCCTTTCGTCAGGTCGTAAGTCCGCCACATGCTGCCACAGCGTACGAAAATCATCGGCCTGCAGGTATCCTTCGCGCAGCATGGGAATCGACAAAGAAGCCACCTCCACGGGCTCGACCGCACACGACGACGCGGTCCGCGTCGTGGTCGTCGACGACGACCACGACGTCGCCGAAGTCCTCGCCGAGATCCTGAAGCTGAACGGCTACGAGGTGCGCATCGCGCACGACGGCCTCGTCGTCCTGGCGCTGGTCGAGGAATACAAGCCCCACTGCGTCCTGCTCGACGTCAACCTGCCCGGCATGGACGGCGGCGAGCTCTCGCGGCGGCTGCGCGAGCGCTACGGCGACGACCTGATCCTCATCGCCGTCACCGGCTGGAGCGAGAAGGACGCGCGCGTGTCGAACGCCTTCGGCCGCGTCGACCACTATCTGCAGAAGCCCGTCGACCTGCAGATGCTGTCGAAGGTGCTGCCGCCCGTGCGCTAGTCGGCCGGCTCGCGCGGTCCGGTCCGCTCACGCGCGGCCTCGATCGCGGCGACGAGTGCCTCGGGCGATGCCGGCTTCACCAGGTGCGCGTCGAATCCGGCGCGACGCGTCTCGTCCTTGTCGCTCTGCTGACCGTGCCCGCTGAGAGCGACGAGCGCAAGGTCACGCACCTCCGGGTGCGCGCGGATCTCGCGCGCCACGTCGAGGCCGCTCTTGCCCGGCATGTCGAGGTCCATGACGACGACGTCCGGACGATGCTCGAGCGCCGCCGCGAGCGCCTCCTCGCCGTCGCGCGCTTCGACGACCTCGAAGCCCTGCGCCCGCAGCAGCGCTGCGACGGCGTCGCGCGCGTCGGCGTTGTCCTCGACGAGGAGAACGCGGCCGTGGCCGCGCTCGTCCGCCGGCGCTTCTCCGGCACCGAACTCGGGACGCGCGACGCGTGCGAACGCGACCGTGAACGTGCAACCCGGCCCGCCGGCGTTGTCCGCGACCGCGACCGTTCCGCCGTGCAGGCTCACGATCTGTTTGACGAGCGCCAGCCCGATGCCAAGGCCGCTCTGCATGCGGCCGGGTGCCGAAGGGCCCTGCACGAAAGGCTCGAAGATGTTCGGCAGGAGCGACGGCGCGATGCCCGGTCCGCGATCGCTCACGACGAGCAGCGCGCGATCGCCGTCGGCCCGCACCTCGATCCGGACCGGCGCGCCTGAAGGGGAGAACTTGATCGCATTGGCGACCAGGTTGTTGAAGGTCTGCTCGATCCGCACCGCGTCGGCGTCGATCCACACCTCCGCGGCCTCGACGGCCAGATCGACGCCCGCCGCGTGCGACGCGCGGACCGACTCGGCGCACTCGCGGACGATGGCGCCGAGGTCGACGGGTTTCAGTTTGAACGCGACCTTGCCGGAGAGCATCCGGCTGGTGTCGAGCAGGTCGTCGACGATTTGGCTCAGGTGGCGGTTCTGCCGCTGCACGATCTCGACGAAGCGGCGATCGTCGGCCGCGGGTCCGCGACGCATGAGCACTTCTGTGGCGCCAGAGATCGCGGCCAGCGGGTTGCGGAGCTCGTGGCCGAGCATCGCGAGGAAGCGGTCCTTGGCCGCGTTCTGGCGCTCGGCGAGCTCGCGCGCCTCGCGCTCGCTCACGAGGAGCTGGGTGCGCTCGTCCTCGGCGAGCGCGCGGCCGTTGCGCTCGGCGGCGAGGATCCTGCCGGCATCGGTGAGAGATCGCTGCAGCGCATTCAGCTCGGTGAGCGACGACGTCGCCAGCGGCGGCACGCGTCCTTCGGCGAGCGATCGGGCCGACGACGAGGCGCCGGCCACGGCGCCGAGCAGCGCCCGGCCGAGATAGGTGCCCGACACCGCGCCGGCGACGAGCGCGACCAGCAGCCCGAGGGCGAGCGACACCGCCGCCTGCGTCGCCGAGGCCTCGATCGACTCGACCGGCGCGGCGACGGCGATGGTCCATCCGGTGAGCGAGGAATGGGCGAAGGCGTCGTACACGTCGACGCCTTCGAGCGTGCGGTGTCGGATCAAGCCTTCGCCGGCCGCCGCTGCGGCAGCGGTGAGCTCGGGACGCGCCGGTTGCCCGAGCAGTACATCTGCGCGCCGGTTGCGCGAGATGAACTTGCCGTTGCGATCGATGACGGCGACGGTCCAGTCGTCGCGGCCTTGCGGCGCGAGCGTCACCTTCCTCCAGTGCTCGACCGAGAAGGCCTGGGCGACCACGTAGCGCGGCGCCGCGGGCGGCGTGGCCGCGGCCACGTACACGGTGGTGAGGAGCCGCTTCGTGACCGGGCCGACGATCAGGTCGGAGACGAGCGGCTTGCCGGTCGCGAGCACGGTCTGCACGCGTTGCTGCGCCGTGGAGAGGATCGGCGGCGCGCCGAAGGGGACGATGGTGTTGAGGCGCTGGGTGCCGGTCTCGTCGAGGAGCAGCGTCCAGACATCGGGAGGCTGGTCGACCGCCTGTGCCTCGGCGTAGAACGCGCGCAGGTCGCCGGTCACGAGGGTCGTCGAGTGGGCGAGCGCGGTCAGCGCGCCGATCGAACGCTGCACCTGGCCGTCGATGAGGAGTGCCGTGGCCCGGACGGATTCCTGCAGGCCGCGCAGCGCGGCCTCGCGCGCGCTTTCGCGGACCTTCTCGATGGCGATGCCGGCGCCGACGAGGCCCGGCACGAGCACGCATCCTGCGAGAAGGAGAAGGTGGCTGCGGATCCGCATCGCCTTTTTGTATCACGGGCGAACGATTTCCTTCGCGGACCGCATCCTTTCGTCGCGCTGGATCGTCATGGAGGAGACACACGACGCCGACGGCGATGGAGAAGTCCGACATGAAACACATGGCGAGCTACACATTGAAGCCCGATCGCGTGGCCGAGAACGAACGCTTCGTCGAGGCCGTCTCGCGGCCTTGCGCGAAGCGCGGCCTTCCGGGCTAAGCGATGCGACGTTTCGGCTGCCCGACGGCGTGAGCTTCGTCCACATCGTCTCGCACACGGAAGCCGACCGCAGCAACGCGCCCACGTCGCTGCCTGCGTTCAAGGCCTTCGCGGCCGGCGTGCGCGATCGCTGCGTCGCCGCGCCGGTGCGGGCCGAGCTGACGGAGATCGGGTCGTATGGTGTCTTCGGCGAATGAATCGGGCTCATCCGGCGACGCATCGTCGAGCGAGCTCATCGGTGCGCTCGAGCAGGGCCGACGGCAGTTCCTGCAGCTCGTCGATCACGTCCGGCCGGAGCTGCATCGCTACTGCGCGCGCATGAAGACGCTGCCCGACCTGCGGCCGTGGCTGTTCCGGATCGCGCACAACCAGGCGATCGATCACTGGCGCCACGAGCGCCGTCGGGCGAGCGAGCCGATCGAGGGTGCGCTCGAGCCCGACAACGTGATGGCGCGCGGGCAGGCGGTGCGCGCCGCGCTCACCGGCTTTCTGGCGCTTGCGCCGGCGCAGCGCGGCTGCGTGATTCTCAAGGACGTGCTCGGGCATTCGATCGAGGAGATCGCGACCGAGCTCGACCTCAGCGTGCCCGCCGTGAAGACGGCGTTGCATCGCGGCCGGGCCGCGTTGCGCGAAGCGTCGGAGGCGCCGCGGAGCGCGCCGGCGCGGCGCGACGTCCGGTACGTGCGCTACATCGCGATCGACGCGTCGATCGATTTGGCAACAGCTGACCAAGGACATCCATGATCGATCGAGCCCGTGACAAGCAACACCCCTGGCAGCTCAACACCGCGCCGGGCACGGCCGAGTACGCGATGCACGTCGACACCCGGGACGGCGTCGAGGTGCTCGTGTGCACCGTCGGCAAGACCGTCCTCTTCCACGACGCGCGCTGCATCGACGACCTGCACGCGATGCTCGCGGCACGCGGCGACTGGGTCGAACTCGGCGGTGCCGACGAGCAGAAGCCGGCGCGCGACGGCACGGTCGAGGCCTGGGGCCGATCGGGCGACAACCCGATCGGCGGCTGGTACGGCCTGAAGAAGGGACTGCGCGGCCGCTTCGGCGTCGACGTGCCGCCGCTGATGGAGGCGCTCGGCCTGTGCGAGCTCGAGCATCTGCCGAAGAGCAACCGGATGCGTGCGCGCTAGCGCGCCGCGCTTCGCGGCGTCTCGCGCCACGACGACAAGAGACCGGGATTGGCGATCCGGCTGACCGCCAGGACAGCCTGCGTCCTCGAGCTCACGTTCAACGATCGCAGCACGGCAGCGACGTGATCCTTGATGGTCTCGACCGACAGATTGAGCGCGCGGGCGATCAGCTTGTTGGACTGGCCCTTGAGCAAGAGCGCGAGGACCTCGGTCTGGCGCGACGTCAGCCCCAGTGACGCCAATGCGGCCTCGGCCCGGTCTCCGGTCACCGGCCCGGGGTAGCCAGCGGGCATCGAGCCTCGTCCGTTGACGGGCCATGGCGCCAGCGCGTCGGGCGCCGGCACCGACCGCATGATCGAGGCGGGCAGATAGATGCCGCCGGAGATCACGACGCGAAGAGCTTGCAGCAAGGCGTCGTTGCTCATGCACTTCGGAACGAAACCCAGCGCGCCCATGTCGATGGAATGAACGACGTCTTCCCGACGATCGGATGCCGAGACGACCACGATCGAGACCGCCGGATAGGTGGTCCGCAACTCGGACAGCAACGCGAAGCCGTCATCCGGCCCGAGATGAAGATCGAGGAGCACGAGGTCGAACGTGCCGCACGTGGCCATCGATTCGAGGGCCGCCTGCGCCGTCGCCACACCGGTCACCGTCACGCCTTCGGCAAGGCCGGTGACCACGGTTTTCAGCGCGGCCAAGATCAGCGGATGGTCATCAATCACCAAGACGTTCATCGAATTCCTCCTGGGTGGTGGTCGTTATCGATGTCTCGACCGGGCGGGTCATGACACGTAGGGTGCGGCCATGATCGGCATGGCCGTGAACCGGTGGCTCGTCGACATGAAGCCCGCGTCGGCACCGGGAGCGGAGAACGACGCCATGGCATCGATGAGGCCCTGAACCCGCGCCTCGATCAACGCAACCTCGGCGGGAGACGGGCCGATCGCAGCCATCGGCGAGAAGTCGTCGGGCAGTGAAGCGAGCAGCAAGTCATCGCCCAGGAGCATCAACTTCCTGGCAACAGCCGTCGTGCGTCCGGGGCTCACGGTCCGTGACGTCGCCGCGAAGACGCCGGCAGAGGGCGATGACCCGTCGCCCGGCAGAGACTGAATCGACGCTTGCGTAGCGAACGAGTCGGGTGACGCCCAGCTCAAATGCGTCTGGATCGCAGCGCCTGTCCAGATCGTCCCGTCCGAGAACCTGATCTGATCGATCTGGCTACCGGACTTCGCGTTGCCGACGAAGTGATTGCGCACCCGGATCGAGTCGGCCGTGCCGAAGACCGAGACCACGAGGTCGTACCCCTCCTGCTTCAGCCGGATGTCGCCGGTGGCGATACCTGCTCCGAGTTGCAACACGTCGAGCTTGCTCGCGCTCACCTCGTACGAAGCGATCGTGTCGGCTCCCGAACCGCGTCCGAAGAGATAGGTGTCGTTGCCGTTTGACCCGTCGAGCAAATCGTTGCCTGCGCCGCCATCGAGCGTGTCGTTGCCAAAGCTGCCGACGAGCGTGTTGCTCGCAACGTTTCCGACGAGAACGTTGTCCGACCCGTTGCCGGTGCCCGCGATCGGTCCGGAACCCGTCAGGACGAGGTTCTCGATCCCGAACGGCAACACATACGATGCCGAGGCCATGACCGTATCGATACCGGTGTTGACGATCGTTCCCGCGCTGGTGTTGACCGACGACGCCTCGTAGACCACATCGGCCGAGTCGTCGACGAGGTAGGTGTCGGCACCCAGCCCGCCTTGCAGCGTGTCGGCACCGTAGCCGCCGTCGAGGGTGTAGGAGAGTGTCGATGCCGGGTCGACATAGATGGCGTTGTTCGAGTAGTTGCCTGTTCCCCTGGACCCGGCCTGCAGATACAGGGACTCGATGTTCTCGCTCAACGTGTAATCACTATGTGCGACGACCACGTCGGTGCCCTGGTTGTAGCCCTCGACGATGAGATCGTCCGGGCTGTCGACGTCGTAGTAGTCGTTGCCGAGGCCGCCGACGAATGTGTCGATGCCGCCCTGCCCGAACAGATAGTCGTCGCCAGCTTCGCCGTAAAGGACGTTGTTCCCCACGCCACCGCTCAGCCAGTCGTTGCCTGCCCCCGCGTAGATCGTGTCGTTCGTTGTTCCAGCGTACAGATAGTCGTTGCCCGGCGTGCCGTAGATCACCTTGCCCGGAGTGAAGTCCTTCACCGTGAGCTCGAACTGATCCCCGGCGTAGAGACCGGCAGGATCGAAGGCGGTCACGATGATGCTGCTGACCCCTGCGGTCGCCGAGGCACTGTTGCCCGAAAACGTTCGCGTGGTGGCATTGAACGTCAGCCAGGAAGGCAAGGGCCCGTTCGGGAGGACGGCGGTATAGCGCAGCGTGTCGCCGTCGGGATCGGTGAATGACGCCGCCGGAATCGTGTACGTGAATGCCGCGCCGCGAGACACCGATTGATCGGGAAGCGGAATGGCGAGCGTCGGCGCGTGATTCGTCGACGTCGTCATCGCCTGAAGGTCGGCTGCGGTCCAGACCGTGCCGCCGGCGAAGCGGACCCTGTCGATCTGGTTGCCGGACGCCGAGTTGGCCAGGAACTGCGAGCGGATGCGCATCGAGTCGCTCGTGCCGCGCAGCGCGATGAGGAGATCGTCTCCGGCTCGCGTGAGGATGACATCGCTCACGAGGATCCCTGCGCCCACCTGAAGGGTGTCGATCTTGCCGACGGTGGCGTCGAACGAACTGATGACGTCGGCGCCACCGCTTCTCGACAACAGATAAGTGTCGTTGCCCGCGCCGCCGTCGAGCAGGTAGTCGTCGCCTGCGCCGCCGTCGAGCGTGTCGTTCCCTGCGCCACCGACGAGGCTGTTGGGCGCGGAGTTCCCGGTGATGACGTTGTTGGCCGCGTTGCCCGTGCCGGAGATGCTGCTTGTGCCCGTGAGGACGAGGTTCTCGACTTCGCCGGAAAGCGTCAAGGTCACCGACGACTCGACGGTGTCGACACCGCCACCTGCACCCTCGATCACGACGTCGAGAGCGGTGTCGACCACATAGATGTCGTTGCCGGCGCCTCCCGCCATCGAATCGGTGCCGCCGCGGCCGTCGAGACGGTTGTCGGCAGCGTTTCCGGTGAGCGAATTGCTCTGCGAATTGCCCGTCGCGAGGAGCGACGCAAGGCCAGTGAGCCGAAGGTTTTGCAACCCCTCCTGCAACGTCCACGAGATGGATGCTTCGACGGTGCTGACAGTGCCGAAAGCGACATCGATCGCATCGCCGACGTTGTCGACGACGAAGGTGTCGTTGCCGCCCCCGCCGATCAACGTATCCGCACCGGCCGCGCCATCGAGGCGGTTGTCGCCGCTGGTGCCGCGGATGACGTTGTCGCCGGCGTTGCCGGTCGCCGAGAGTGCAGAGCCCTGCAGGTACAGGGTCTCCACATTCACGGGCAAGACGTACGACGCGGTCGCATACACGATATCGCTGCCTTCGCCAGGATTTTCGACGACGACGTCGTCCGCCCGATCGACATGGAACACGTCGTCGCCGGAGCCGCCGACCATCGAGTCGACGCCCGCGCGTCCATCGAGATCGTCGTCGCCGCCGAGGCCGTACAAGGTGTCGTTGCCCGACAGGCCGATCAGTGTGTCTCGACCGGCGGTTCCCGTGAGGATCTTGTCTTCCGGCACGACGGAGATGTTGAAGACGTCGCTCGCGGACAAGCCGGCGTAGTCGGTGGCCATGACCCGGACGGCGACCGTTCCCGGCACGCTCGCAGCCCCAGTGAATCGACTGAACACCGGGTCGAACTGCAGCCAGGAGGGCAGCTCGCTGCCATCGGCCATCATCGCGCGGTACGAGAGACCGTCGCCCACGTCGGGATCGATGAATGTCGAGGCCGGCACGGAGAAGTCGATCGTTTCGCCCTCTTTGCGCGTGACGTCGTCGATCGGGGACGCGAGCTGGGGGCTGGCATTCGGAAGGTTCGGAGTTGCCATCGAGCGAAGCGTGCCGAGGCCCCAGGCGGCGCCGTTGGCGAACTCGACGCGCTGGATCGGATTGCTTGCGTTCGACGGGTTGTTGCCCGCGAAGAACGAGCGAACGACGATCCGGTCAGTGCTGTTCGACAACTGGAGCCACAAGTCGGAGCCGACTTGCGACACGCCGACGCTGGCCTCGGCTATCCCGGGGCCGAAGCGAAGGACGTTGAGCTTGCCGAGCGACGCATCGGCCGCCTCGCTGATCACGTCCTGTCCATCGCCCAAGCCGAACAGATAGACGTCGTTCCCGGCACCGCCATCGAGTGAATCGTCGCCGGCGTTTCCTTCCAGCTGGTCGGACCCTCCGCCGGCTCGCACCACGTCGTTCCCCGCGCCGCCGACGAAGGTGTCGTTTCCAGCAAACGCATCGGCGAAGGACAGCAGGTCGTCACCGTCGCCGCCCTCGATCCTGTCGTTGCCATGTCCACCGGTCAGCGTGTCGGCGCCTCCCTGACCTCGCAGGACGCCACCGGCATAGGGCTTTCCGTAGACATACCCTTCGTTGCCGAGCGCGATGTCTTCCGGGCGTGCCGACCCCTCGACGGTGAGTGTGCCCGCGACGCCGGGATCGACCACGAAGCGTTCGATCGACGTGGCGTCGATCGAGTCG
>Ga0123337_10004019_pt1 | contig 15173 bp, 10 predicted proteins | sample frozenSSSSmetaG_FD_89792 | JGI IMG/M metagenome (GOLD analysis project Ga0123337, IMG submission 89792) | Glacier valley bacterial and archeal communities from Borup Fiord, Nunavut, Canada, to study Microbial Dark Matter (Phase II) -... | ecosystem: Environmental > Aquatic > Freshwater > Ice >... | reverse complement strand
TTAAATGTCATTACTTAAAATTTTATAATCGCTTTTTGATAGAACAACTATATTTATTTTTTCGTATTGGCAACATCTAGTTAAATTTTGTAATTTTTATCATCACCATTTGTATTTAAATATCGTAGCCCTTCAGTGAAATATTTTTATGAATCTTTTCTGATTAAGTATGAGAATTATAAGTGACTTATATAATTTTAGTTTACTTATTTTATTTGCCTTTTCAATACCGGAAACCCTAAGAGAATTTCTATTATTTTGATGCATATACCACAATTTCCTCACACCTTAAAAGTTTCTATTTCTATAATTTATGCATTCAAATTACATTTCCTAAAAATTTAGAGCATTATAACTAGAATCATTTTTTGAGGATTTTTATTTAAGTTTAAATTTAAAAAAAAATAATCTGATCTTAAGTATGAATATTTAAAATCTATTGGTATTTACAATTCTTTTATTGAAATAGGCATTTAAATATTACATAATTAATTTGAAAATAATAAAAAGAAGCAAAACATGAATAAAAGAAAGCAAGAATTAGAAGGTGTAAGCCTGAAATTACGGCGGGCGTGTGGTGGGTATGTGTGCAGATAGCTTGCGGAATTTCTTTACTTTTTTGGTCACTTTTTGCGTCAAGGCAAAAAGTGACAAATCATAAGAACAAAAATGTTGTTTTCGTTATATAAAACGGCAAATTACCATTATAAATTAAACGCCTATTTCAATTCTTTTAATATTAAGATATACCTATTTAAAACAATCTTAAAATTAATTAACTCTATAAAAACTTATTATATAAACTAACAAATTACGTAAGATACAAAAATACAGTAGAACTACGTATAAAATACCGTATAAATACGCTTGTAATTTCTTGATAAAAAATAAATCTTTGAGAAAAATAAATACATCTATGTAAAATATAAATCGACTACTTCAGATTTACCCAATCAGTTCTTGATATAATGTAAAATTTAATTAACCATCCAGTTAGAAATATTCTTTAGATATAAATTACAATCGCCTCTTGTGAATATTTTTAAAAGTTATTTTAAGGGTTATGTATTATTAAAGGCTAATAAGCTAATACAATTAAATTCAATATTTCCTTTTAAATTTTTCTAATGCGATTAAAACTTACTTTAAAAAGACGAGGTAAAAGCAATACTCTGCCTTTTAATTATGCATATCCTGTTTCATCCTGGATTTATAAAGTGATCAGCAAGGCCGATGGAAATTATGCAGATTTTCTTCACGACCGCGGCTATCAGGTAGCGGGTAAACGCTTTAAACTTTTTACTTTCTCACCACTTAACATCCCAAACAGGGATATTCCTAAAAAATCAGATAGGATTATTATTAATTGTGATGAAATCACTTTTGTAATTTCATTTTATATGGATAAAGCTGCCGAAAATTTTGTAATGGGCTTATTTAAAGATCAGCACTTTGGGTTGGGAGATAAAATATCGCAGGTGGATTTTGTAGTGCAGCATGTGGAAAGCCTTCCGTATGAAATAAAGGATATTTCCTTAAAGTTCCGTACTCTATCACCACTGGTAGTAAGTAGAAAAAATGAGAGGGGCAATGACGATTATCTCTCTCCCACAGATGCCGGATATGAGGAATTGTTTGTAAAAAACCTGATTGATAAATATTTAGCTACAGGAAACGAATATTTGCCAATATGGGAGAACGAATCTATTTCATTTAAATTAATAAGTCCCGAACCTAAGTCAAAACTCACTACTATAAAAGCTGATACAAAGGAGCAAACAAAAATAAAAGGGTACCTATTTGATTTCGAACTTACAGCACCTAAGCCTATTCTTGAAGTGGGGTATTTAGCGGGGTTTGGAAGGTATAATGCGGAAGGGTTTGGGTGTGTTGAGGTGAATACTTCGTAATTATTTTTTTTTCTTATTTATTTTTTCTCAAATTATTTTTTAGAAATGGGTTTGGAAGAAGCAAGTAAATCTTTCCAAACTTCGTTGCTGTTTTTGCCTGTAAAAGGATTGTAAGTAATTGTTTTTTTCTTTTCAATATTTCAAATGTAGAAATATTGAACCTATAATGAATATACTTAGAGATAAATATCACATTTGGTAATCTATAAGTTAAATAAAGCCATGATAAAAGAACTAGTAAATTTTACCAAAAACCTCGATAAGGATTTTAAAAATTTGGAAGTGAAGTGTAGAGAAGGACTTCATATAATGTTACAACTTATTAAAACTGAAGATACATGGAGTATCGATTCTCTTCCAGTTAATTTTGAGATTTATTCAAAAAAAATGACTGAAGAGACAGAATTTATAAACCAGTGCAAATTCCTTTCTCAAAATGCTTGGTGTATTGATACCAACAAATGTTTTGACTTACCTACAAAAGCGATTCACTCTTGTTCTCCATTTTTAGTTGCTTTTAAAAGAGAACATATAGAAGGTGGGGGAAAATTTAATGAGAATGCCCTCAATAATAAAAAACAAATAACTGAACGATTTGGAAATTATTTCGATAAGTCATTTGAACTATTAGAAACTGAAGAAGAAAAGCAAAAATATACGATATTTAAGTATTTTTTTGTGTCCGGAAAGTTTGAGTATGTACTACAACAAATCAATAAAACCCAAATAGATAAAAGAGAAAAGCTTACCCTAGAAATTGAATCTATAAAAGGAATACAAAAAGTTGAAACGGATAAATTAAAGAAGGAAGAACAAAGATTACAGATTAAAAACCTTGAAACAGAACTATTAAAAGTCAAAAATATTGATGATGGTGAATATTTATTATTTTATTTAAACGAACCGCTTGAAATTTATATTAAATCCCACGGTAAATACCTTGCTGATAAATTATTTAATACCGATAAATATAATACTTCCCCTAATGAGGATGGTTTGATATATGGTACAAGTAATTTTATGAATAGTTTTAATTCCAACATGCCTTTTTTATCACACCAAACTGCTACTTTCAATATAACAGGCCGGATTACAAACGTTGAGTCAAAATTATTAAATGAATTTAACCAAATTTTAGGCAGAAAAATCCTTCCTAACCCTTTACCCATTTTTGTTTTTAAAGACGAACTACAGCATAAAACAATTGCTATTTTTAAAGATAGTGATTTTAGAGTGGGTTATAGAGAGATTATCGAAAGTCTTGTTGAGGATAAAAAAGATGACATTGGAAATTATTACCTTTTGAACTGGGTAAATAGCGCAGACGGTATAATATTCAGGGATTTTGATTTCGTGTCCAAATTTGAATATGATTTTGAAGTAACTATCCTTGATTTATTTAAAGTAGATTTTCATTATCAAACTGAAAATATTTTTGAATTTCAAAATGAGATTCTCTCCATTATTTTCAATAACAACCTTATCGTCAGAAACAAAGAAGGCGGAATCATCCAAAAATATTTTGATGATATAGATCCAAAATATTGCAAATCCGCTTTGAATCAAATTTTGATTTTAAAATACCGTAAAGCCTTCTACGATTTTGTTTATAAATCCAGAAGAAATGCAATTACTCAAATTATGTTTAATGATATCATGAGGACTTCTATATTGGAGGATATCAGACTGGATACCATCAAAAACAAATCTCATAAAGAATATTTTAATATCTGTAAAAAACTCAACATCTGGTTCAGCCTTTATGAAAAATTTAAACTCAATAAAAATCCAAACGAACAATCTATGGCAAGTAAATTAAAAGATTATCAAGAGTTTGTCAATAAAGTCGTGAATGAGCAATCCGATTTTTCCACATCAACTGACGAGCAATTTATGTTTTTAACCGGGCAAGTTATTGACTATTTATTATCGAAAAGTAAATCCGCAGACCAAAGCTATCAATTACTTGAGCCTTATATTCAAAAATCAAATTGTAAAGAACTTCAAAAAGCTATAGCAAATGATTTTGCAAGATATAAACACGCGAATTATTCAGGAAATTTTGAAAAGGCAGCGAGTTTTGTTTTAACCTATGAGACCGATAAAAATATTAAAAATTACTTGCCAGAATTATTAGCAGGAGTATTTTCTAAAAATCAATTATTTAACCCTAAAAAGGAAACAACCACCATTTAATTTTAAAAACATGAGCAACTCTTTCACAAATCGCGTATATGGCTGCGCTATCATTAAGTCTATAAATTCAAGTTATAATGCAGACTTCTCTCATCAACCCCGCACCTTACCTGACGGAGTTGTGTATGCTACTGATAAGGCTTTGAAATGGGCTGTTAGAAACTATTGGAAAAAGGTATTAAATGAAAAAGTATTCTATTCAAAATCATTAGATGAAAATATGAGCCCAAGATCGTTAGATGAAACATTTGAGATTAATTTCGGTAAAGAAATCTTTAATGAAAAAGATAAAAATAAACTTCGACTGGGTGTATTAAAAAGCATTTTATCATGTATAGATGTACGATTATTTGGAGGAACTTATGCAGGGAAAACTAATATATCATTGCATGGAACTTGTCAAATATCTCATGGGGTAAATCGCTTTGCTGAAAATGTAATTTACTCAGAACAAATTATGTCGCCATTTAGAAATGGTGATGATGCAACAATGACTACTCTTGGATCACAATCAAAATTAGCAGAAGGTCATTATGTGCATCATTTTTCTGTAAACCCAAAAAACATAGAGGCAGATGTTGAAAGAGTTAATGGTACTGGGTTGTTAGATGATGATATTGTTAAATTAAAAGAAGGATTAAGAAAAGGGGTTTCCTATTACGATTCTTCCGCAAAAATTGGAACTGATAATGAATGTTTGGTTTGGGTTCAATTGAAAAAAGATTCAAAAGCCATTATGCCATCTTTCGTTGAATTGGTTGTTATTAATGATAAAAAAGAAATAGATCTAATTGGTTTAACTTCAGTTTTAATAAAACATAAAGAGGAAATCGAAAAGATTGAAGTTTTCTATGACAAAACTAATACTACAGTTATTGGTTTGCCAGATGGAGTTATACTTTTGGATATTTAATTATTATCAGGCCCTTGAAACTTTTCAAGGGCTTTTTTTAATATTCAACAACAGAAAATCATGCAAAAACTAATTTCTATTGATTTAAAAAGCGACTTTGGTTTTTTTAGAAAACCAGATGCAAATAATACCATTAATCTATCATATAATATGCTGCACAAACCTGGTTTATTAGGTATTTTAGGAGCTATCATAGGATTAGAAGGATATAAAGAAAAATGCAAATTTCCTCAATATTATGAAAGACTCAAAAACTTGAATATTGGTATAGAACCGCTGGATCATGAAAAAGGTAATTTTCAAAAAACGGTAATTAAATACAGTAACACAGTAGGTTATGCCAATAATGGAAGTAACTATCTTACGGAAGAAGCTACATTAATAAAACCTTCCTTTAGGATCTACCTGGAATTGAATTTAGAAAATGCTGATCATCATAAAATATATAATTATTTGAAAGAAGGCAAAGCTGAGTTTATTCCATATTTTGGAAAAAATGAATTTCAAATTTGGTGGGAAAAGGAAAGCTTTAATGAGTATGAGTTTGAAAAGATAGAGGAAAATAATAATTCATATAGGATTTCTTCATTATTCACAATTGATGAAAATGAACCTCCAGCTATAGATTTCGGACTAGAGGAAAGTGTAAGAAAAAGAAATCCAGAGCTTGGGCAACCGTATATTTATTTTGAAAGATTGCCTTCTTGCTTTGAAGAAAATCTAATTCAATATAGGCTAGATAAGTTTGTCTTTAGCAATTATTTATTTAAGAACGAATTAACACCTTCAAATCTTTTTAAATTAGCTCAAAGTAAATATGTCCAACTTCATTAAATCAATATCACAGATTTTAAGTGAGAGCATAAGTATACTAAAGATATTGAAGAATGCTGATTTTTACCATGCTCATATTTTACCAAATTCAATTAAAAAGCCTGAGACACTTAATGAACATTTTTTGCTAGTTCAGAAAAAGTTTAAACTGCTTACTGATATCCATCAAATAGATTTTGTAGTCGATTTAAGCATTAAAAATTTATTCAAGGAAAATAAACTCTCATTTGATATTGCAGTTGCTGACTTTATAAAAAAAACATGGATTAATACCATAATTTTCCATGATTATGGCAAGGTAAACGAAAATTTTCAGGGCAGTAGTGAAAAAATGAACAACCCTTATTTTAAGGGAAAAGAAATAAAAGATAGTCCTATTAGTACCCATCATAGCTCACTTGGTGCATATTTATTTATTGCTTCACATCTAGAAGAGCAGAATAATTATGATGAAATATATGATAATTTACTGTCAGTATGCACCTTATACTTATCTTATTCAATATTTAAACATCACAGTAATTATTTAAGTGATAAAGTAAATGAAAGAATAAAATTTACAGCTACTGAAGCTGATTTTATGAAGAAATATTTTGAAGTTTATAATTTAAATGTTTCAGAAAATACAAAAAATCAAATAAATAAGCTTGAATCCATCTTTTTTATTAATAAAGACTTTAATAAGTATCTCAATTCCTTCTCCCTTTATAGCCTTGTGCGCTTAAGTTTCTCACTGCTTACAGCTTCTGATTTTTTGGCCTCTGGGGAATATTGCACAGGGTTGGAAGTATCGGAAGAAAAGGACTTTGGCATTCTAAATCGTGAAAGAATAAATGAGATCTATGGCTTTGTAACCCAAAGCAAATGGCTTAATGAAGCTGACGGAAAAATAAATTTTAATGAATCTACTTTTCAAAAATCTTTTCGGGAATATAATTATCAGAACCCTCAGGAACAAAGTAACTCCAATTTAAACTTGCTTCGCCAGGAAATGGGTATTGAAGTTTTAAAAACTGTTCGCGCAAATTCAGAGAAAAATCTATTCTATATCGAAGCTCCTACTGGTGGCGGAAAAACTAATTTGTCGTTTTTAGCAACGATAGAATTACTTAAACTCAATGAAAATTTAAACAAGGTCTTTTATGTTTTCCCTTTTACAACTTTAGTAACACAAACACAAAAATCTCTTATAGAAACTTTTGGTTTGACAGATGAAGAAGTGATTACATTAAGTTCTAAATCAGGCTTCAAAGAGAAAAGAGAACAAGATTTGTTATCTGCTGAAGATGATAACTATGGAGAAAAAAGGAAATTTTATCTTGATAATCTATTTTGCTTTTTTCCATTTTGCTTACTCACACACATCAAGTTTTTTAATATTCTCAAAACAAACGAAAAGGAAGAAAATTATCTTTTGCACAGGCTTGCTAACTCAGTTGTTGTGCTGGATGAATTACAAGCCTATAACCCAAAAGAATGGGATAAGGTAATTTATTTTATAAAAAACTACGCTCATTTTTATAAAATAAAATTTATAGTTATGTCTGCCACATTACCAAAGTTGGGTAATCTGAATATTTTGAAAAAATACAGCAATGAATTTATTTACTTAATTGACGACTCAAAAAAAAGGTATTTTCAAAACCCAAATTTCTCAAATAGAGTATCTTTTAATTTAGATTTATTTGATGCCAAAGATTTAAAATTGGATGATCTGGCTGAAATGTTAATAATTAAATCAAAAGAATATGCGGAAAAAGAATTTGGAGAAGCAAAACCAAAAAATAGTGTTTATACGATTATTGAGTTTATTTTCAAAAAATCCGCTACGGAATTTTATGAAATAATTAATAATAAGGAAACATTTTTCGATGAAGTTTTTGTGCTTTCAGGTACAATATTAGAACACCGCAGAAAGTACATTATCAATTTTCTGAAAAATCAGGAAAATAGGAAAAAGAAGATTCTTTTGATTACAACACAAGTAGTAGAGGCGGGGGTTGATATCGATATGGATTTAGGGTTCAAAGATAAATCATTGATCGATAGCGATGAACAATTAGCGGGGCGTATCAATAGAAACGTAAATAAGAATGACTGCGTGTTGTATTTGTTTAATTATAACAGGGAGAATGTTATTTATGGCAAAGATAAAAGATATGAAAATACCAAAAATATTACCAAACAAGAATATTTTGAGATTTTGAAATCAAAAGATTTTGATAAAATATACAATAAGGTATTAGCAGGGATTGATAAGAATAATAAAACAGAACAATTCATTGGTTTTGATGAATATGAGGAAAATGTTAAGAAATTAAAGTTTCAATCAACTCATTTTGATTTTAAATTGATCGATCAGGAGCAAGAAAATCTAACAGTTTTTATTCCATTGCATATTCCCGTTTCTGTAGAAGGAACAAGTGACAAAGCCAGAGATGATATTTTTTCTAAAAATGAAATTATTTTTTTACAAAAAAATGGTATAAAAGCAAATTGCGAAGACAAAATAGAAGGGGAGAAGGTATTTGATTTGTATTTGACCCTTATTAAATCAAAAGGTGATATAACTGATAAAAAAATTGATAATCGAATTATGCAAGGAATAATGTCAAAATTTATTATTCAAATGCTTGGCAGTAGTCGAATTAAAAATAATCTTATACTTTTTCAAGATGTAGAGAAATCAGACAAAGGCTACATTTATTTACAAGGATGGAATGAAGGAGAGGAGCCATTATACAATGAAAAATTTGGAATAAATAATAAGTCTTTTGCAAGTAATGAAACCCAATTTTTATGAAAACAATCACTGCATCACTTTTTAATATGTTTCATATTTGCAAACGTGAAATGTGGCTGCATTCAAATAATATTAATATGGAGCATACCTCCGACACCGTTTATGAAGGCAAACTAATCGGTGAAAATACATATCTGCAAAGGCCTGAAAAATATACAGAACTTCAATTGGATGGAATTAAAATTGATTTTTATGATGCTAAAAACAAAGTAATCCACGAAACTAAAAAATCAAATAAAGTGGAACATGCTCATATTGCTCAGGTAAATTATTATCAATACGTTTTATCAAAAAATGGCTTGGAAGGTGTGACAGGTGTGCTTGAGTATCCCACTTTAAGAAAAACAGAAACCATAATGGCATTAAGCGATATTGAGAAGATAGAAATTGAAAATCAGGTAGAAGAAATAAAAAAAATAATTCACTCAGATGCCTGTCCTGGAAAATTAAAAAAGACTTTTTGCAGGTCATGCAGTTATTTTGATTTCTGCTGGTCGGAAGAATAATAATTAAATCAACGCTATGGCTAAATCATATTATTTATTTAATCCTGGAAGATTAAGCAGGAAAGACAATACCTTGAAATTTGTCCCGATCGATGAAGATGGAATTGAAGGTCAAGCCAAATATTTACCAGTAGAAGATGTTAATACATTATTTGTGTTTGGAAGCCTTGACACCAATAGCGCTTTATACAATTTTTTAGGCAAATCCAATATCACAGTTCATTTTTTTGATTATTATGAACATTATTCCGGATCGTTTATGCCCAAAGATTATTTGCTAGCGGGCAAAATGCAAATTGACCAAACCAAATGTTACCTTGATGATTATAAAAGACTAAAAATTGCTCAAAGATTTATTGAAGGCGCTGCATTTAATATGCAGAAAAATTTAAAATATTATAATAATCGCCATAAGGATACGCAGTTTGAAGTAGACAAGATAGAGTTGTATTCATCTCAAATAAGTGATCACAAAAGTATTTCTGCCCTTATGGGGCTTGAGGGCAATATTCGACAAATATATTACAGTGCATTTGAAAAAATTATTAATGATTTCGAAATGGGTAACCGCACAAAGCAACCACCGTCCAATGAAATAAATGCATTAATATCTTTTGGTAACATGATGTGTTATACACTTTGTCTTGATCAGATTTATCACACACAACTTAACCCGACTATTAGTTTTCTGCATGAACCAGGAACCCGTCGTTATTCTTTAGCACTTGATATAGCAGAAATTTTTAAACCTATGCTGGTTGACAGATTAATTTTTTCTGTTTTAAATAAAAAACAAATTCAGGCTAAGGATTTTGATAAAAGTGTAAATCAATGTATTTTAAAACCCGCCGCCAAGCAGACCTTTGTAAGAGCGTGGGATGAAAAATTAAAAGAGACCATTCAGCATCGTAGTCTGGGAAGATCTGTAAGTTACAAACACCTTGTAAAACTCGAATGCTACAAACTTGCCAAACACATATTGAATATTGAAGAGTATAAACCTTTTAAAGCCTGGTGGTAAATAAATAGCAATATGTTCGTAGTGTTGGTATATGACATCAATGAAAAGCGGGTTGGCAAAATGTTAAAACTGTGCCGAAAATATTTGAACTGGATCCAAAATTCTGTATTTGAAGGAGAACTTACTGAAGTAAAATTGAAAGAACTTTTGCAGGAAGCTGCTAAGGTGATGAAAAAAGAAGAGGACAGCATCATTATATTCAAGAGCAGGGACGAACGCTGGCTGGAGAAAGAAATAATAGGTTTGGAAAAAGGCCCTGTTGATAATTTTATTTAATTTTTAATCGTCGGAGATTATTTTTTGATCTTTTTTGTCATGATATTAAAGATTAATTCCGTAAAAAAATATTTAACTATCTGATATTCAATAGTCGTCAAAGCCCCGGCAAATTCTTATTATTACACATCGACGATAAATATTTAAGTTAAATAAAAATAATGCTTTAAATTTGAAAACAGAGTCATGTTTTTTAATTAAAAAAACGGATTTTAATCGCACCATTGAGGAATTGAAATTGTTAATAGAACTGTTAATGCGTTAACTGTAGATTAATTTTAATCGCACCATTGAGGAATTGAAATGACGGTAAGTCATTATTATTAGCACCGGGTTTCAATTTTAATCGCACCATTGAGGAATTGAAATAAAATTGCAGGGCGTAATTGCTAAAATGACAAAATATTTTAATCGCACCATTGAGGAATTGAAATGGTTTAAGCCCTTCAAAATTAAACCCAAATACCAAAGATTTTAATCGCACCATTGAGGAATTGAAATGCAGCTCACACGATGTTGTAATGCTGGAGAATTTGATTTTAATCGCACCATTGAGGAATTGAAATAGATAAGGAAAGGGTAGCCTTAGAGAATGCTCGAATATTTTAATCGCACCATTGAGGAATTGAAATATTATATTGGTCTTGTAATTATATAGATGGTAGAGAATTTTAATCGCACCATTGAGGAATTGAAATCAAGTTAATGTAAATAAAAATGGTTATATAGGTTTTATTTTAATCGCACCATTGAGGAATTGAAATGATTTTGGGTTACTATATCCAACCGTTGCAGAAATTATTTTAATCGCACCATTGAGGAATTGAAATGACGGTAAGTCATTATTATTAGCACCGGGTTTCATGTATTTTAATCGCACCATTGAGGAATTGAAATAAGAAGTCATAGAAATGGATTTTGACTTGCAAAGTTATTTTAATCGCACCATTGAGGAATTGAAATTTGGCAATAATTGATGGGTTTCTTTCCCTTACTCTTAATTTTAATCGCACCATTGAGGAATTGAAATGTTGAAAATCCGGGAGGGTTTATTGATGTCAAATTAATTTTAATCGCACCATTGAGGAATTGAAATTTGGCAAGGGCTTAATGAGGCTTTAAAAGAAAGGGAATTTTAATCGCACCATTGAGGAATTGAAATTCTACTGTTCCCTCCCATTCTTTGGAAGCTTTAAATTTTAATCGCACCATTGAGGAATTGAAATGATTTACTAGTTCCTGTTGCTGATAATGTTGAAGTATTTTAATCGCACCATTGAGGAATTGAAATAATAATGCTCTTGCGCATGTAACGCCATTTACTACAACATTTTAATCGCACCATTGAGGAATTGAAATAACTAAATACTCCTGCTGAATCAGCAAGGTATTTTATTTTAATCGCACCATTGAGGAATTGAAATTAGATTGTTTCTTTTTAGCCATTGCATCGGCTAAATTTTAATCGCACCATTGAGGAATTGAAATTCATTTAATTCAATGAAATTAATTTTTCTAATAAAAATTTTAATCGCACCATTGAGGAATTGAAATATATTAAATATTAATGATTTCTGATTTGATGAAACAATTTTAATCGCACCATTGAGGAATTGAAATAATTCATCTGAGTTGATTTTATGTTTACACCACCTTATTTTAATCGCACCATTGAGGAATTGAAATGCATTTGGAAACCTTATATTAAGTACTGCATCAAATATTTTAATCGCACCATTGAGGAATTGAAATAATACCGAATACTATTAAAGAAACGGGAACTTTACAATTTTAATCGCACCATTGAGGAATTGAAATTTTCTTGGAAGACCAGAGAAAGTTTATACTTATAACAATTTTAATCGCACCATTGAGGAATTGAAATTTGATTTAATAGTGCCTACCAACAGAAAAACTTTAGTTATTTTAATCGCACCATTGAGGAATTGAAATTATTGGGAACTCCATTGAAAATATGGATATAGAAATTTTAATCGCACCATTGAGGAATTGAAATGAATTTAAGGCAATGCCACCCGAATTGCTTTCTCATTTTAATCGCACCATTGAGGAATTGAAATGCATAAAAATAATTAGAAGAACCACTTTCAAGTATAATTTTAATCGCACCATTGAGGAATTGAAATATCGCAAGGCGGTTTAGGAGATACAAAACAAATTGTATTTTAATCGCACCATTGAGGAATTGAAATTTATCTAGTATTATGTATTGCTCATATTTATAGTCTAATTTTAATCGCACCATTGAGGAATTGAAATGAACTTGCGGTAATACAAGGTAAAAATAGAACTCGTAATTTTAATCGCACCATTGAGGAATTGAAATGACTTTTCGTCTTGTGGGCTTTCGGCAGGCGCAGCTATTTTAATCGCACCATTGAGGAATTGAAATGGATTTTTTGGATGCGAGAAGTTGCCAAGTTAATAGATTTTAATCGCACCATTGAGGAATTGAAATGTTGTTTAAACAATAATACTAACGAGCCTCCATAATATTTTAATCGCACCATTGAGGAATTGAAATTCTTTATAAAGGAATAAACTATTTTGCCCGTAAATAATTTTAATCGCACCATTGAGGAATTGAAATGGTTTGACCTTTGGCTGGCATCTAGTTGCTCACTATTTTAATCGCACCATTGAGGAATTGAAATTAAAATTAGGGTAAATCTTTCAGTTTTTTGTTACAATTTTAATCGCACCATTGAGGAATTGAAATTTACTTCTTCACCCTTTTTTGTCAAATCCCCAGATTCATTTTAATCGCACCATTGAGGAATTGAAATTTTTTTGCATGGAAACGTCCATCAAAACAGTGTCGAATTTTAATCGCACCATTGAGGAATTGAAATGGAACTTACAACTAAATCCGAAAAAAGGTTACCTAATATTTTAATCGCACCATTGAGGAATTGAAATAACTCTGCAAAGGGCAGAATTATTTCAAAAGAACAAAATTTTAATCGCACCATTGAGGAATTGAAATATAGCTTTGTTTAAGCCATTAAGCACAAAGTCCAATTTTAATCGCACCATTGAGGAATTGAAATATATCTGAAAGTATAGACTTGTGTTATATAGATAAATTTTAATCGCACCATTGAGGAATTGAAATTTGGTTAAATTAGGAGATAGCGAAGAATTAGCTTTAATTTTAATCGCACCATTGAGGAATTGAAATGTTAAATATTTGCATCTATTTTGAAATAAGCTGGCAATTTTAATCGCACCATTGAGGAATTGAAATTGTACGATGGGTTAACATTCGTGGCACAATCTGCAATTTTAATCGCACCATTGAGGAATTGAAATGAATATAAAATCTATGAAAAACTTTTAATGTGGAATTTTAATCGCACCATTGAGGAATTGAAATAGTATTGCAGGTGGTTATCCTGTTTATGGGGCTGGATTTTAATCGCACCATTGAGGAATTGAAATTTTGATTTCCATAATGCTCTTCCCCACATTTTTGATTATTTTAATCGCACCATTGAGGAATTGAAATGATATTATTAAGCGGGCGCAACCCAGAGGCAAACAATTTTAATCGCACCATTGAGGAATTGAAATTAAAAATGCTTTTGATTAGCTTTGTTTTTAGCAATCATTTTAATCGCACCATTGAGGAATTGAAATACATATAAAAGAGTAGCTGGCGCATATACACTTTTAATTTTAATCGCACCATTGAGGAATTGAAATAATGCTTAGGGATGGTGAATTATCACAGTTTGCTATTTTAATCGCACCATTGAGGAATTGAAATTATTAATTACCTCCAAACATCCCTTTGCGCTAGCAAATTTTAATCGCACCATTGAGGAATTGAAATGAAGGTGATACTACTATAAAAGTTGAAACACCAATGAATTTTAATCGCACCATTGAGGAATTGAAATGTGTTTTCTATTTCATAAGTATGAGATAATTCTAATTATTTTAATCGCACCATTGAGGAATTGAAATGTCCATACGGTTACTGTATTTGTTTTTAGCCTACCATTTTAATCGCACCATTGAGGAATTGAAATGCAAGAACCTCAGAAGGCATACCATTATTTAGGCATTTTAATCGCACCATTGAGGAATTGAAATGTATGTAACCGCAAAGGATGGAAGGGTAAGAGAGGAAATTTTAATCGCACCATTGAGGAATTGAAATTTTGCTTAACTGCAAATAGTCAATCTTTAAAAATTGATTTTAATCGCACCATTGAGGAATTGAAATAATACTTTAACCGTTAACATAAATAAAAAAGTTAATTTTAATCGCACCATTGAGGAATTGAAATATCTTACAAAAGATATTGTAAAATTGGAAGTGAATTTTAATCGCACCATTGAGGAATTGAAATTAGTTAACTACATAACTTCCAGATCCATCAATACAATTTTAATCGCACCATTGAGGAATTGAAATCTTGTTTCATCAAATCCACTTTGAACACTTAACATAATTTTAATCGCACCATTGAGGAATTGAAATGGGGTTGCCGGCGAATGCCATAAAATATTAAACAATGATTTTAATCGCACCATTGAGGAATTGAAATATTGCATTTAACCCCTCACTTTTTAATACTTGTACTATTTTAATCGCACCATTGAGGAATTGAAATGACTTTACCCATTACGCTCACATAAACCTACCTGAATTTTAATCGCACCATTGAGGAATTGAAATAATAGA
>Ga0123337_10004018_pt1 | contig 15182 bp, 12 predicted proteins | sample frozenSSSSmetaG_FD_89792 | JGI IMG/M metagenome (GOLD analysis project Ga0123337, IMG submission 89792) | Glacier valley bacterial and archeal communities from Borup Fiord, Nunavut, Canada, to study Microbial Dark Matter (Phase II) -... | ecosystem: Environmental > Aquatic > Freshwater > Ice >... | reverse complement strand
TCGTAACGGCGACGCCGCGATGCTGTGCCTCCAGCATCCCGTCATTGTAAGCGTGACCCCCGTAGTGCTGACCGCTATCGAGAATGCGACCCACTGATAGCGTACGCAAAATCGGCGCCATTCCCCCGGCGTGATCGCCGTAGGGAATTGACTCACATCACAAGGTCGCGCGTTCGCTTGCCGGTTTCAATTGCCTCATGCAATTGATGGCGTTCGGCGACCCCGCGGTCCGCGGCAACACTGCTGTGAAGCCGACCTCGATGCCGTGCGGCGTGAGCTGGTTGCTCCGAGCCGTGTTTTTTCGCATCGCCTCAACGGAGATGTCCGAAGAGGAAGTCGCCCAAGACCAATTCCGGAGGTGTTCACGCGCTGCGAGACGAGCGAAAGATTTCTACCGAACTGAAAACGCTCGTCCGCGTTTTACTCTGCAATCGTACTCGCGTCGGGCGCAGAAGGGGCGTGGTTGCGGAATAATGGGAGGACTGCTCGCAGCTCAATGCCGGAACCATTTGGCGACGTCATCGATACGTCATCGGCCAGCGTTCTAACTAAAAACAGGCCGCGTCCGTGTTCATCCATCATATCTTGCGTTCCCTCTGGATGCTGATGGATCAAACCGGGGCCGTTGTCCACAACCCTGACAATCGCTTTCTCTCCGCTCCAGTCGATATGCACTTCGACCAGGCTGGGCGCGTGCTGAACAGTATTGGCGAGAATTTCGCCTAGGATAAGCTCAGTTGTGAACAGGGCATCCGGATCGGTCGCAAAACGCCGAATGTAGTTCATCATCTCTCGTCGACAGGTACATGCCGCCGACGCGTCGCTCGAATTAAAGCGCAACGTCTTCGTAAACTCCGTTGCACCGGTTCGCAACGCCGCTTTTTCGACGGTGTCGAACTGCATAATGAGAAGCGCAATGTCATCCGCAGGCTGTGCGTCGCCGAGCACCTTCTTCTGAATCATCACGGCAGGGCGCGCGATAGACGTATCGCCGACGACCTCGGCGACGGCGGCTCGCAGCGCCGTTTCGGCGGAATCTATATCGCGAGCGAATTCCGTAATCCCATCCGTATAGAACGCCAGAACGCTGCCCGGAGAAATCTCGATTGAGTGCGAAACGGCATCCAACTCATCCCACCCAAGCAACACACCGCCAAGAGGAAGTTCTTGCGCCGGGACCGTGCTAGACGTCGCGAATAAGGGTGCTGGATGCCCTGCACTTGCGTACGTAAACCTGATGCAATCACGATCGACAAATCCGACCACCGCTGTCGCGTAGACGTCTGGATGCTGAAACCGCAATATACGGTTTGCTTTGGAGAGGATGACCGCCGGGTCATCGTTGGTAAAAGAATAGTCGGTGATCGCTTGGCGCAGACGACCGGCGATGATTGATGCTCTCAGGCCGTGTCCTGTGACATCGCCGATGGAGATCAAGTAGCGTCCGTCGGGCAGATGCGCCGCCTCGAGCCAATCGCCGCCAATGAACGTATCTTTCTCTGCGGCCGAATAAATTGCATCGAAACGGACTTTATCATCGTGCGGCAGAGAACGCGGGAGAAAGATGCTTTGGAGGGTTTCGGCCACGCTCTGCGACTGGTCGAGCGCCGTTTTCAACCGTTGCTCGCTCTCTAAAGCGATCAATTTCGCCGTCTGGGCCTGCTCGGTCAGTTCGTGCTGGCGGATTGAAGATAGTACGAGGTTTTGGTTCACGTCGCGGATGAGTTGGTCTTGTCCTAGCAGCGCGTCTAGGGCTGCGCTCAGCGGATAGATCGCAGCTGCAAAACGGCCTAGCCTCTCGATCAGCCCCAGATCTCCGATGTCGAACTTGCGTTCGCGATCGTGTGCGACGACCCACACCGTGCCAACCGCTTTTCCAGCAACGTAAAAAGGCGTCAGAAGCACTTCTTCTATCAACGGCCCAAACGGAACTAAATACGGGTAACATTTTTCGGGACGCTTGAAGAGTTGCGCAGCGTTGCGATCCAAGACGATGCCGCACGGCCCAAAGTGACGTGGGGTACCCCCACCGATGTTCGGTCTCCACGCGCCGGCGATCGCTGGCCAATAGAAATCGCCAGTTTTTTCGGAGACGAGGCTAATGCCGGCTGAGCCAGCCCGGCAAATTTCCAGCGCCACTTCGACGAGTTGTTGGAGCGTCGTTTGCGGCGAATCGGCCATGTGCTGGGCAATTGTGAGGAGCGCGTCATTTTCCGCATGGTAATCTGGCGGCAGGGACGGACGCGTCAATAACTCGTGCGTGCAGAGCACCGATTCCAGAGCGCCCGCAGTATATGTATTCCGTACAATGTCACTCATGAAGCGCGATCTATTTCTGCTGTTACCGTGCCGATTTCGGGTCTCGTCCGAGCTCGGGTACGGACACCTCGGGGGCAGGGGACCAGGGTCCTGGAACGCCGCTGGTAAGGGCACGATAGCCTCGAAGCGGCTCGCCAATGACGAGGCCTTTCCCAGTGATCTTGTATTCGGTCATATCGATGCTATGCTCGCTGCCGCGCATCTTCACGACCAACAGCATTCTGCGCAATTGGCCGTCGATCGAGACATAGCGCATGCGAAGGATGGCATCAGCAAGGAACGAGATGGCGAAGCTGCTCAGACCCATCGAGGTGAAGCTTTCCTGGACTTCCACCGTACTAAGGACCGTTACGCCCAACCGGGTGAGTGCACCGATCATTCGATACAACGACTCGCGAAACTCGTGGCGAAATTCGGGAGCGAGCGCCATCTCGAAACCTACCAGCGAGTCCAGCACGACTCGCTTGGCACCGATCTGTTTTACGGCGTCGATAATTTCATACACAGTCTCGTCGACAGAGAGGTCGAGGGGCCGGATATAAATGATCTTGAGCGCGCCGTTTTTCTGCGGTGTGTCGAAGTCGATGCCAATGTTGCAAGCTCGGTTGAGAACATCGATGGGCAGCTCTTCGAAGACGGCTATGACCCCCGGTTCGCCCTGCGCCAGACCTTCGGCAATGAATTGAGACGACATAATTGATTTGCCGGCTCCGGAGGGACCAGCGACCAGCAAACTGTTGAACTCAGGGATTCCGCCACCCATCAGTGCATCAAGTTCGCGGATGCCCGTTGAGACGCGCCGCTGTCCCTTGATGTGTGCTGGCTGATGATTCAGTCCGAGGGTGCGCGGAAATGTTTGCAAACCGGACTGGGTTATGCGAAAGGTGTGCAGTCCGGGGACCGAGGCCTGACCGCGCATCTTCATGACTTGCATCTTGCGGGCGATCGAGTTCCGGTCCGTATTCTGGTAGAGCCAGAGCAGTCCGTCGGCGACGGTGAACACCGGATTATCGCGTATCTCCTCCGGTGCGTATTCGCCAACCAGAAACGACGTCGTTTGCCAACTGGTCATCTGCAGCGCCAGACGTTGGACAAAGCCTTGCAGTTCCGTTTCGGTTGCACTCGACTGGGCTCTACGTACAACCGTGCGGAACGAGTCGACCACGACGATGCGGGCATTGTGCGCTTCGACCTCTTTGACGATCTCGTCTAAAACGGCGCCGAGGTCTTTTTCGAGCACGAGCTGGCTAAGGTTAATGAAGCGGATTGCACCGTCCAGTTTCGATTGATCGAAAAACGTGAATTGCTGCTGATAGCGCAGCATCTTGATGGCCGGCTCCCCCAAAATAGTGAAGTACAACGCCGGGCACTCTGGGCTCGCGTTGGCAAACATGAATTGATGCACTAGCGTCGTCTTGCCGCATCCTGGGGCGCCGGCAACGATATTAAATGAGTATTCCGGAAGGCCGCCCCCGAGGATCTCATCAAGACCATAGACTCCGGTAGGGATCTGCCGAATGACGACGGGTTCGTTTGAAAACTGGTCTTCGTTGTTCATCTCAAATCCTCGGACTCACCACTCTTGATTAGCTGTATTTGAAAGGCATGGGACACAAGACGAAGCGTGGCGGATTCGCCGATAAAGGTGACCAGCAACTCTAGGAATTGCGCGGTGAGGACGCTCGCAGGTGCGTCGACCTCCCCTCCTAACTCTTCGAGGCCCTCAAGGCGACCATCCGCAGAGACATTCACCGATTGAAGTGAGGGAACGTTCGTGCGCGCCAGGGCCAAAGCGCGCCGCAGCATTGCAGTGAAGCCGTCTGCGCCGATAACTCGAGCCAGATACACGCGCAGCCTCTCGGAAACTCGCATGCCGACGGGAACGTGCGATGTCGACTCAAACGAAGCCTCAGCCACCAGCAAGCTCTGAGCCCAAGGAATATACACAGACCGCATTCGCGTCACTCGCGGATGCCTAGCGCACGCCAATGAGATAAACGACGTTCCTAGTCAAACGATCCCTGCAATTACATTTAATTCGCGAGCATAGCTGCTTCAATAAAGCTTTTAATCCGCCGCCAGACGTCTTCTCGAGAAAAGACGCGGTCGCACCTAAGCAAAGTTCGGTCGCAGATAGAAGCCTAGTCCTAGAGCTAGTCGGCTACGTTCTACAATGCTCTTAGACGACCCGTGGGAGATTGGAAAAGGGTGCCGGTTTTTAACCTAGCGGCATCGTTCCAGTGGCAGGCCTCTCGCGAACACCAGCGCTCCGGGCCGGGATTTCTCGGTGACCTGCTTGCCCATCAAGTACTCGCTTGGTCCTAGCGCTCCGGCAGGCCGTCAGCGCGATGCCAGCGGCTGCGGCTATTTCGCAAGATCGCCGGTATCGCGACATTCGCTGGCGAGCGGACCGCATCGTGATCGCACGTGAGTGTCGTGAGAGCCGGTAGCGTCTGGGTTGCATCGACTGCAATCGCGCCGCAGCGATCCGTGCGGTAGACGCTGGAGCCGATCGATTCGAGTGTCGCTACCGTGCGCGCGGAGGGATGGCCGAACGAGTTGTGTCGCCCGACGCTGATAAGCGCGAGGCTCGGTTGGACGGCGGCGATGAATGCGGGCGAGCTTGCGTAGGCGGAACCGTGATGACCCACTTTAAGGACATTGGCACGCAGATCGACGCCGCGCCTCAGCAAAAGCGACTCCGTCTGTGCGCCGGCATCGCCCATAAAGAGGAAGCGTGCTCGGCCGATCGCGATTCGTACGACGAGCGAATTTTCGTTGATGTCGTTCTTCCCGCTCGTGAGGAGCGACCCGCAGGGAGAGAGCACCTCGAGTGAGAGCTCGTCTAATCGGAGACGATCGCCACAACGAGCGATGCGGACGGGCACGTGGCGACGCGTCGCTTCGTTCATGCCATCGTTAAACGCGTGTCCACGATATCGTTGGCCGCTATCGAGAATGCGACCCACTGATAGCGTGCGCAAAATCGGCGCCATTCCCCCGGCGTGATCGCCGTAGGGAATTGACTCACATCACGAATTTGCCAGCTCGCAGCACCACGCTTCGTGGAGGCAATCATTGAAGGCATGGCCGCCATAAACGCTGACCGCTATCGAGTGTTGGTGGAAACGTTAGCGAAAAAAAACCAAGTTCGGCGCGAGACCAAGACCCAAGTCGGCGATCCCGTGCAGATCCACATTTACTCGCCGCTCTGCGTGCCCAAGCAGCCACGGCCCACTTCAAAGCGCTCCCGCCCGGACGACAGAATTTCAACATCCGTCGCATCGACGAGGCGGCGAAACCTGAGACCCGGAGCAAACGCATTGCCGAAGCCGTTCTCGAGGCGCAGCGAGCGAAAACGCGTTGAAAGCGGTTCGACCAAATCAACGGTTCGGTGGACACCGACGTCGCGCAGAACGACGTGTCTTTCGGATCGTCTGCGCGGCGCTCGGCTTATGCGGACCTAGTAGGTCGTTCCGTATTGCGGATACATGAAGGCGGAGATCGTCCCAAAGATCGTGGAAGCGGGGACGGTATCGCCCGGGTGGGTTATTTCGTACAGAGCAAAGGCGAACGACGCGAGCGCGGTCGTATCACGCACGTAATCGATCGGCGACGTGTTTTGGTTGTGCACCGCATTGTAGAGGATGGATCCGACGCGGAGCGTGACTTTCGATGCCAGCAGCAGCTTTTTCGTTGTGCTCACCAACTTGGCTAATTTCGCGCTGCTGATACCGCCGGCCGCCAACGCCGCCTTTTGCTTCTTCACGAATGTCGGCGCGTCTTCGAGGCCATCGGCAACGAGCTTCATATCCTTTTTCAGACTCAATGCGCTCGCTTTTGCGAGCGGCAGCAGCTCCTTCGAAATGTGCTCGGCTTCGGCGAAAAGATGCGGCGACTTCTCGGCGACTTGGATTGCGGTCTTGGATACGGAAATCACATCGGCGACGTCTTCGCCCGCGGAAGACTCCGTCGTACCGAGCGATACGGCCGCCATGCTCAACGCGGCGATCGAAACGAGTTGGTTCGCGACGATCTCTCGACAAATCGTCTCAGAGGAGGCAAGGCCGGCGCCGCAACTCACGTAGCCCGCAGGCAAGGTGCTCTGCCAACACTCCGATGCCGTGCCCTTGTAGCCGCTTTTGCAGGCAGGATAGCAGAGGTACGCGCCCCGCTTTACCCCGTTGATCGCAAACGGAGCGGTAAGAACGGAGCCGCGCTCGAGACCGGCCGCGCAGGATGCGGTCGCACTCGTCGACGGGTTCGTTCCCGCACCGCGGCTATACGTGCTTTTCCAGTAAAAGTTCGAGCTCGTCGACGCCGTCGCGACGGTCGCGAGCTGCGTCGATAGCTGGAGAAAGAGAAAGACGAAGAGCAGCCCGATAGCCGGTCTCTTGAGCATGGTCGATTGTCTCCTGCAAAAATCGAGAAGCGACGGCCGAGCCCGCGTTGCACGCTAGGCCGTCGCAAAATCTCGGAACGTCAGTACAATTCCGAGAAGGCCGCCTCGTCGTTCTGACCGACCGAGCGGAGGCCTCCTTGATGGTGACGAGAGTGAACATTTAGAGGACGCACTAGGTCAGCCCGCTGCCGGTGAAGCGGGGAGGCGCATGATTGTTCAGAAAGCCACGAACAACGTTACTTTTTTTGCTCGACGATCGTCATTCGTATCGCGGAGCGTTCTACGTCCGCTTTTCGGCCGAGTCACGGACTTTCGATCAAATCCCTTTTGTGAGGATAGAATGTTTCGGCTCCATTCGATTAATCGGTTCGTCGCAAGTATCTTGCTGATGACCGTTCCCATCATCGGTTACTCCGCGCCCGCTTCGGCGTACGGCCGCGCGACGATTTTCAATCGTACGAACTACGTCGTCCATGGCATTATCCACTATGCCGGCTGCCGCGGCGACAACTTCACCGTTGCCGCGGGAAAAGTCGGCGCCAATAGCGTGATCGCAGAGACGCAAAGCACGATTAGCGCGTATCGCGGTGCATGTCTGATCACGCGAATTACCGCGACCGTCAACGGCAAAGCAGCCTCCGCATACACCTCATCGGGAACCGGCTACGAGCGCTTCATCGTGGCGGCGTCGAACACCGGATACAAAGTCGACTCGCTTGCGAACATGCAAAAAGAAGTAGCGGACGCAACCGGAGGGCCGGGCTTTCGCATCATCAATAATACGAACTGGCCCGTCGAAGTGAGCCTCGATCAAGTTTCGTGCCTGTATTATGGCGTCGCGCCCGCGGGTCAAGCGTTCGACCGCAACACCGGAGCGGTGTGGTTCACGATCAGCGCACAACAGCAATTGGATACGATCGAACACAAGACGCTTTCCTCGTGCGTGCTTCCCGTCGCAGCGATTGTGGGCGGCATCATCCTCAGCGCTCTGACCGCCGGCGTCGGTGCCGCAATCGCAGCTCCCGCGGCCGGAGCAGCCGCAGCCGCAGCCGCAGTGGCGACATCGACAACCGTCACCGTAGGCAGCGCGGCGCTCGTCGCCGGTGCGAAGGCTGCCGCTGTGGCGGGAGCCAAGGAGACCATCGGAGCGGCGTTGGTATCAAATGGCCAGGGCGAACTCAAGGGTCAGTATGCAGGCCCGCCGTGGCCCTTCCGCTGCAGCGTCAAGCCGACGTACACCATTACCGGCGGCTGGGGTAAGACGACGAAAGACGTCGATGGCAACGTCGTGATTCCGCTCGGCACGGCGCTGAAAATCACAAAGACCAATACCTGCGGAAACAGCATGATGAACTAAGCGCCCGCAGCGCCCAAGAAACAAGAAGAGCCGGCTCGTCGGAGCCGGCTCTTCTTGTCTTGTACGAAGGTGCTAATTGATGTAGCAGTTCCGGTAATCTTTATCTGCGGTGATCGTGTAGAGGGACGCGCCAGTTCGTTTGTGGGGAATGCACACGAGTGCAAGTCCCGGCTGCGTCTTCAGGCTGGCATACACGCTTTTCACGGTACAAAGACCAGGCTTGAGCGAAATGGTCTCATGCGCAACGGCGTGCAGGCCGCGATCGTCTCGGCACAAATTCGTATGGTAGGTGACGGTGATGACCGCCTCTTTGTCCGTTTTGTTGGCTACTTGAAGGGTGGCGGCTGAAGCTGGCTGCATCAGCGCGAGCGAGAGAAGCATTCCGGTGAGGGCGATACTGAATGTTTTTATCATGCTAGTACATCGGCGCTTCGTTGGTCACTTCGCAAAACGCGTTCGGAATGGAGGTCCGGTGGTAGATGCGGAAATTCTGCGCCGTGTGCGAGGCGCTTCCATAGGCGCAAACATGGCTGACGCCTTGCTTATCCGTCAGCGAGAACGATGAGCCTTTCACCGCGCAGAGGCCGGAGTTGACCGACCATTTGCCGTTTCCGGCCACGTGAATTTTGTCGTCTTTGCAGAGCGCGGTATGATACATGATGCTTCCGGTCAGGGCGAATTTTGAGTTGTTGACGACGGTCATTTTGCCCGCGGCTTGAGCCGACTGGCTCGAGGAAGCCATGAGAATGAGTGCAGCGAGTCCGAGTGCGATCGATTTGTTCATATCGCGTTTCCTCCGTGTCGTACACGGCGATGCCTCAACTGTTGTACGAGGCGAGCTTTACGTGTGGCCGCAAGCTAGGAATACCTTTAGTGCGGCGTACTGGCCGGGATCGGTTCGCTGCCCGGATTTGCACCGGCGGGCGGCAGTGTCGGTAAACCGATCGGGGCGGCCGGCATGACCGTCGTCGAGGCTTTGCGTCCGTCGTTGAGGATATGCGGCGTGATGACGATATAGAGATTCGTGCTTTGACGACTACTGGTGCTATTGCGAAAAAATTGACCGATCAACGGCAAGTTGCCGAGACTTGGAATCTTGCGCATGTTGCGAATTTCAGTATCTTGCAGCAGGCCGCCGACGATCAGCGACTCCGTGTCGTCGAGAACGGCCGACGTGAGCTCTTGGCGCACGGCGATTCGCGGCGTGTTCCCGACATAGTCGATGATGCTCGAAACTTCGCAGAAGATTTGCGAAGTGACGTGACCGTCGGCGGAGATCCGCGGCAAGATCTGCAGGCTCACCCCGACGTTGATGTATTGCACCTGATTGTTAACGACGGTGCTCCCGCCGCCGGGAATGATGATGGAGTTAAAGATCGGAACGGCTTCACCGCTCAAGATCGCGGCGGGCCGGTTGTTGACGGCGATGATACGCGGGCGAGCGAGGATCTTTGCTTGCCCGGATTCTTCCAACGCGGAAAACGTCGCAGCGACGGAGATGCCGGCCTTGGGATAGTTGGCACTCGAACTGTTGAACGTCGCGGTCGCAAATGTATTGCCGCCGGAAGCGTAGTCGATGCCGATGGCGTGCGCGGCACTCGTCGTCAATTCGACGATTTCCGTTTCCAGCAGCACGCTGCGCTGCGGTGTGTCGAGCGCGGCGACGATCGCCTTATAGGCGTCGAGCTGCTGGTGGGTGCCGGTGAGGATAACGGCGTTCAATCGCCGGTCGACGGCCACGTGATCGTCGAAGCGAACGCCTTGGGGCGTGTCCTTCGGCAAGAGCGTTGCCGCGGGGATCGAGACGTACGCCGGCGGCTTTGACGCATCGCCGCCGGTGCTCGCGAGTGCGGCAAACGGCGACATCGCCGTGAAGACGTCATTCGATGGGACGACCGCCCCTTTGACGAGCGCACCCGCAACTTCGCTTACGTCCGCATACGAGAGCGTGATGACGGTGGAGAAAATGCCATCCGGTGCGGGAGCGGCCGGCGGGGGCACCGGCGGCACTGCGGGTGCAGCGCCGGGCAGTGCTGCGGTGGTCGACGACGGCGAATGACTGCTTTCGCGGTCGCTGTGTTTTGCGGGGATGTGCACGATGACGGTTTTCCCGGTCGCCTCCGCCCGGATAGCCACATCGTCGTGGAGATTGAGATCGAGCCGCATGCCGATGCCGACGAACGTTGCGAACCGTCCTTGCAAAATTTGCCCGACATGAATGTCGGCAAGTTCGGGCCGCATTTTAAAGTGAGCGTTGATGAAGACCACGTGAAGGGATCGTTCGTGCGAACGATAGACCCGCGCATAGGGTGCCGGGCCGTTGAAGTCGAGCGCGAGGCGAACGCTCTTATCCGATGCCATCGTTGCGGTAGCTCGCAGTAACTCGACCCCGGGTTCATCTCCGCGCGCGGGCGAAGAACCGGAAGACAGAAGCAGCCCAACGGCGAGCGCCTGAAATGCAAAACGGCGACCGATCATAAAAATCTCTCCAAGCGCTCGGGTCGCTCCGCTTAAGGAGCAAAGGTTCACCCGCCTCTTTCACCGACGAGCAATGCGCGACAAACCTTAAACACGCCCCGCAAAGGGCTACGGTGCGGCGAGCAATGCGTCAAGCGCCGCCATCACGGTGTGACGGCGCAACTCAACGGATGGTGATGGAGAAGCGGGTGTCGCTTTGCAGGGTCGCCGTCCGCTGAACGTGTGGGACGGTGCTGGTGTCGTGATAGACGGCATTGACATCTACGATGCGCTGGCCGGTGCAGTAGTCGTTGCGGGTCACCTCGGCGCGTACCTTAACGTTGCTCCAGTCGACCGAGCCCGCGAAATTCGCGCCCGCCTTCACGTAACGTGGCTGAAGCGTGCCTCCGGCGGCGTGCCAGGTCGAATGCTCGCCGTCGGGCTTATGGTAGAGAGTCACGTACGCGCAGAGCTTCGACTTGTTGATGAATACGAGGCTGCCCATTCGTGCCGATGCGGGCTGCGGGCTACTGGTGAGGGCGAGTAGCGCTACGAGCGCTCCAAGAAGCGGGCGTCGAAGGCGCGGAGCGGTAGAACGAGAGATATTCACGATACATGTCCCTTTGGAGATCGCGTCTTCACCGTTGATCGATGTGTCAGTGGACATCCCGCGGCGTTGTGGCGTTTCCGGCACCGCCCGAGCAATCTTCGGCAAGCGAGTTGTCGATAGACCGATTGATCGTGACACGCAGATCTCATGCCGCGTTTGCCTTGAAGATTGCTTCGATCGCTCGATTACCCTCCGAACGGCTTCCAGGTGTGCATCGTCAAGCCGAACCGGCGCAATCTTGAAGTGCTCGCCCGCGAAAGCTTCTGACCTGCGGAGAGTCGATGACCCGGTTCGCGTCAAGGTGCGCTTTTCAAAAACATAGGGCCAAGACGTCGTTGGCGAGGTCTAACGAGTAAGAGAGAGCTGATCTCCGTCGCACGCGAGTTGAGTCGATACGGTCGTTTGCTCCGCAATCGTCATGCGGATCGCACCACAGCGATCTGTTCGATAGATGTGGATCCCGAGTTCGTGAATGCGTTGAAGCGTGGTCGATGCCGGATGACCGAAGACGTTATGGCGACCGACACTGATGAGCGCAATGCGGGGATGCACGGCTTCCAAGAATTCCGGACTCGCCTCGTAAAAAGCCGAACGGCTATAAAGGCCCTTACCCACCAAAGCCGACGCAGCCCAAAAACGACACTTCAAGCAAACAGAATTAGAAAACGGGAAAATCAACTGTGAAATTTAAAGCCAATCGAGAAAGCGATTCTTTTGCGGCCGCCGACGAAGTTTTGACTGGAAAAAATCCCAGTCCCGAGAAGGCTCTGCCTCTTCTGCTCCAAGCGCGATCAGAGGGTGATCTTCGAGCCGCTTACGCGCTTGGAACGTGGTATCTTCACGGCCAGGGGGATCTCGTCGCAATCGATGTCGCGAGAGGCTTGGATCTCATCAGAGAGGCGGCAGAAGTAAACATACCAAACGCCTTATATGATTTAGCTGTGTCAGCAGAAATCGGAGACGGCTGTGCGAAGGATGAGGCTAGGGCTCTTTCGCTTTATTTACGAGCTGCGCTTCGCGGTGAAAGTCAGTCCGTCTATGAAGTTGGCAGATGCTATTACTATGGAATTGGGACGGCCGAAGATAAGCAAGTTGCGCAAGTTTGGTTTGATCGAGCGGCGGAATTGGGAATAGACGATCACGAGGAAGGTAAGCATTAAATTTTGACGGAAATTTTAAACTTGGCCCACCGCAACATACCATTCCTCTCCCGTCACTGACAGCGATTTGAAGACGTGCGGGTGTTCCTTTCAAACGTTGCGTCGTATCGCGAAGGCGAAATGGCCGCCGGCGCGGTGCACGTGAACGAACGGCTGTCCGCGAAGGTTACGGCTTATCATGAGTTCACGAATGGCGCGCTGGCCGCATGAAGCGGTCGGTTGCGAGCTGTTGAATTCGTTTGACGCGAACCTGAATCGGCTCGCTAAGGGATCCGAGCCAAGATCACTGTATCGGCACGTTGTCCGGCGCATTTGCCGCTGTTAACGGTGGAGGCAAGGAACACGGGAGCTGCGTCCATGGCAACATGTTTGGAGTGGCCGCAATTTGGATCGCGCCGCATCGATCGGTTCGATATATCCAGATGCCGCGAACCTGAAGATGACGAAGTGTTGCCTGCGCCGGATGCCCGAAGAGATTATGCCGCCCGACGCTGATGAGCGCGACGCTTGGATTGACGGCGGCTAGAAATGCCGGGCTCGTAGCGTATGCCGAGCCGTGATGGCCGATCTTCAAAATGTGCGCGTGCAGATCGAGGGAGCGCGCGAGCAAGCGACGTTCGGTTTCAAGACCCGCATCGCCCATGAAAAGTGCGCGGACAGCTCCGATTTGAACGAGCGCAACGACCGAATTCTCGTTGATGTCATTCTTTCCGCCGATCGCAAGCGTGCACGGCGAGAGAATCGAGATGACGATATCGTCGATACGCAGTGCGTCGCCACAGCGCGCGATTTCCACTTGGACGTTGCGCTTCGCGGCCTCTTGCAGTGCGTCGTTGAAGGCGTGACCGCCATACCGTTGACCGCTATCGAAAATGCGTCCGACCGAAAGCGTGCGCAAGATCGGTGCCAGCCCCCCGGCGTGATCGCCGTGCGGATGCGTGAGCACGATCGCATCGAGGCGCGTGATCCCAAGTCGGAGCAGTGTTGGAACGACGATTCGCTCGCCGATTGCCTCGGCCGGCGAATTGCCATCGTCCGTCGTTCCGCGTTCGAGCCGGCCACCGGTATCAATCAGAACTGCGCGTCCGCGTGTACTTCGCACGAGAATCGCGTCGCCTTGACCGACGTCGATCATCGTAATCGTCGCGCTTGGCAATGGCGCCGAGCGCGGAGACACGACGACGATGGCGATTCCCACCGCAATGCAGGCGACTGCCCGCATCGGGCGATGGCGATGGAAGAAGAATGCGCCCGTTACGGCAAGCGCCAAATCGATGAGCGTCGCGAACGTCGGCGGAGGTGCAAGGACCATTCGCGCACCGGGAAGAGCCGCAACACACGTGACGACCCAAACGATCGCCTCGACGATACCCCGCTCGATCGATCCAACGGCAACAGCGAGCGATGCTACGCTCGAAATGGCAAGTACGCACCACCCGCCCACCATCGCGATTCCGACGAGTGGAACGACGATTGCGTTTGCGACGATCGCATACGGTGCGAGCGTGAAGAACGTTGCCAGCGTGAGCGGTAAGACGCCGATCTGCGTCGAGATGGTGAGCGCCAGTGCCTCGGCGATTGGATGCGGCACGACGTGCAGTCGTCCGATTTCCTCGGCGATCGGATTTGCAAAAAGTACGATTGAGGTTACGCACGCGAACGAGAGCCAAAACGACGTGGTTCCGACATCCGGCGTCAGCAAGATCGCAATGACGATTACGGCGGCAGCAATGGCATTTCCGGTCGCGGCGCGCACACCGATCGCGCGCCCGATCAGAACAACCGAAATCATCGTTGCGGCCCGAACCGAGGGAATATGATCTCCGGAAATCGCTGCATAGAGCCACACGATGATGATGGCGCACGCGCATGCGGCAAACCGTGGAACACAGAACAGGCGGAACACGAATAACGTAGTCGCCGCGACGATCCCGAGGTGTAGTCCCGCGGTGACGAGCACGTGGACGGTTCCCGTGGCTTGAAAGTCGTCGCGCAAGTCGTGCGGGATGGTGCCGCGTTCGCCGTAAAGCGCGCCCGCCAGAATCGATGCTTCGGGTTCAGGAATCCAGCGCCGCAGGCGCTCCGATGCTGCAGCGCGCGTTCGCGCGAGTACGATCGGAATGCTCGGCTTCGCAAAACCGTCACGCGCGATCAAGCGCGCGCGCGTCACTTCACCGGCGATTCCACGTGCGGCTTCCATGGCCTGAAGATCGATTTCGCCGGGATTTCGTGGACCGTCGATCGGCGCAACCCGCCCGCGCAACCGCAATCGTTCCCCCATTGCAACGTGGTCGCGTAGGAATACGAGAACGACGGGTCCGCCCGCAAGTGCGAATGGAAATGAACTGCCCACGGTGCTCGCTCGGACATCGCCGATGACGGTGCCGGCGATTGCGCGTGTTCGCGACTCGCCTCCGATAACCGTCGGATGACCGTGCAAAGCGCCGAGCACGACACCGAACGCGGCAAATGACGCACAAAGACGACCCTCGCGCGCGAGGATCGCGAGCGCAAGCGCGAGGGCAACTGCCACCAGAGCATAGCCTGCGCGTTCGGCGAGAAGACTCGCAACCAAACATGCTGCGGGCAGGACGAGCGGAAAGCGCGCCATGCCACACCGATCACGCCGGCGCGTGAAATCGCTAGGGTGCGGTCAACCGTCCGACCGTGGGTTCGAATTCCGCTTTCAAAACCTCGGCGCTCATATTGGTGTGCGCGGCCAGGCGCGAGAGACGCGGTTCGACAAAGTCGCTCGGTTCCAAACGGATCATGTACTTGCGTGCGACTTCGTAGCCTTCGGTCGTGACGTCGACGCTGCGGATGCGCACGCGACCGGTGGTCGGATCGCGGAGATCATCGAGATTGACGGGCGTGACG
>Ga0123337_10004017_pt1 | contig 15183 bp, 16 predicted proteins | sample frozenSSSSmetaG_FD_89792 | JGI IMG/M metagenome (GOLD analysis project Ga0123337, IMG submission 89792) | Glacier valley bacterial and archeal communities from Borup Fiord, Nunavut, Canada, to study Microbial Dark Matter (Phase II) -... | ecosystem: Environmental > Aquatic > Freshwater > Ice >... | reverse complement strand
TGCTCATCCACGCTGCGCCTCCTGGTTCAGTGTGTAGGTGTACTTCTCGCGGTCGTAGCTGAACTGACCCTTGCCTTCGACCGCCAGCACGCTATTGACTAGCGACTTGTCGGCCTGCACCCCGCGCCGCGCCAACTCAGCGGCGATCTCCTTGCTCATGCGCTGCTTGCCGTCAGCCAGCAGTTCGCGGGTGGCAGCTAGCACCCGCTGGCGCAGGGCGGGGTCGGCTGGCTCGCGCTGCGGCTTCGGGCTGGCGGTGGCCGCGCCGTCTGTGGGCGGTGTCGCTGGCGGTTGACCGTCTGCCCCAGCCAGCGTGTAGGCGTAGCTGGTTCGGTCGTAGCTGAACTGGCCCTTGCCCTCGACTGCCAGCACGCTGTTGACCAGCGACTTGTCCACCCCCGCCAGCCCGCGCTTGAGCAGTTCAGCGGCGATCTCTTTCGCCATGCGCGGCTTACCATCCGCCAGCAACTCCCGCGTCCGTGTCAACACCTCTGCGCGCAAGTCCATTACCGCCTCCTCTGCTATGCAGAAGGCGCACCGAAACGATGCGCCTAACTCTGCTCCCTCATCTCTTTCGGCTCGTCACTCCAACATCCCCTCGATAGGGGCGACTACCACGTAGCCCTCCTCCGGGTTCACTTCCTTGACGATCTCATCCACGATGGGGATCAGGTACTCCTTCGTCTTCGCGGCGGGGTCGCTAGGGGTGATCAGGTAGACATCGTTGCCCGACATCTGGAGGACATCCTTGATCTTGCCGATGCTGCTACCATCTTGCAACCGTACATCCAGACCGATTACCTGGAAGACGTAGTGTTCGCCCTCGGCCAGCGGGGGGGCCTCGCTGATTGGTATCTGCACCAGTTGGCCGCGCAGGGTGTCCACCGCTTCAGGGGTCGCAACCCCTTCGAGGCGAATCAGTAGTTGATCCTTGACTGTGCGCTGGCGGACGGTAAGCAGCTTGTAGTGGCGGCGAGACTGGGTGCCATCGAAGCCACCACCGAGGGTGACGCTCTTGAGCGTGCGATAGCGGTCTGGGAAGTCGCCCAGCACCTCCATCTTGATCTCGCCACGCACGCCGAACGGCCCCGCAATGCGGCCAATGATCAGGTACTCCGGTTGTAGGTTGCTCTCTGCCAAAGTTACATCACTTCCAGGTTGACGCGCTTACCCTCACGGGCGGCGATGATGCCGACCAGGGCGCGGATCGCCTTGACGACCCGGCCATCCTTGCCAATGATCTTACCCACATCAGCGGGGTCAACCGTCAGTTCGATGGTGATGTTGAAGTCGCTGCGAATCTCTGTCACCTTGACTGCATCCGGGTGGTTGACGAGGCGGGCGACGATGTACTCGACCAAATCCTTCATCCTGCTACCCTCTCTAGCCGCACTAGCATGGCGGGCTACTTACTCAGCGGCGGCAGCGGCGGCGGCTTCGCCCCGACTGTTGTGGGCATCTATCTTGCTGCGAAGTTCACTCATCAGCTTGGTCAGGGTGCTGTGCTGCACGCCTGCTTTGGTCAGCAGGCGGGCGCAGGTGTCGCTCGCTTGCGCGCCATTATCCAGCCAATAGGTAGCGCGGTCGGCCTTGACTTGCAGGGTGGTCGGCTCGGTCAGCGGGTTGTAGATACCGATAGTCTCGATGAAGCGACCATCACGGGGGCTGCGGCTGTCCGCAACGACGATACGGTAGGCGGGAGCCTTCTTGGCCCCAGTACGACGCAGGCGAATCTTAACCAAAGTAAACCCTCTCTCCTCTTACGCGGCCAACAGGCACGCGCTTTTTTCTGACACAGGAATGCAATTGCCTGCCAGGTCACAGGCGTTGGGCGAAGTATAACTGAAACCGTGCAAAAATGCAAGAGTTTGCACCGATTTGCTTATACTCTGCCCCGTGCCTGCTGGTTCATAGCTTGCTAACAATCACCTCGCCCGCACAGGCGGCTATTGCCATGATCGTCAGCATTGGATTGACCCCGCTAGCCGATGGGAAGGTGGATGCGTCGGTGACGAACAGGCCGCGCACCTCGTGGCTCTCGTTCTGTGGGTTGACCACCGAGCGGCGGGGACTGTCCCCCATGCGGCAGCTACCCATCTGGTGATAGCTGAGGAAGCCCATCTGCAACGGCCCATAGTCGGCAGCATCCACTCGCCGCAGGAAGCCCTCAAGCGGCTGGCTGGCTGGCAGCCAGTTTACGTAGCGGCTCTGGGTGCTGAACACCTCCTCGGCACCGGCGGCAGCCAGTATCTTCGCTGCTCCCTCGATAGCAGGGCGGATGTGCGCCCAGTCGAAGGGGCTAACCTTGTAGTCTACCACTGGTTGACCAGCGCGATCCAGGCTAACCCGCCCACTGCCAATGTCGCGGGTGAGCAGGCCGATGGGGGTGAGGTGGGGGTACTGGGCCATCAGCGATTTGTGCTGCTCGCCGCTCTCCCAGGCGGTCGCCACCAGCAGCACGCTGGGGTGAACCGGGGCGGTCTCCAACTTTACGCCGTAGCCACGTCCATCCTGGTTGGCGTACTCGTCGGAGTAGACCGCCTGCATTACACCGCCCCAGGGGTTGACTGGCTCGCTGAAGCGGCCCCAAACCCCAGTGCAGGGGTGCAGGTGCAGGTGCCTGCCAATATTGGGGTTGCTCAGGCCAGAGCGCAGCAGCAGGGCCGGGCTGTGGAGGCTGCCCCCCGCCACCACTACTGCCTTCGCCCGCACCCGCAGCTTGTACGTACCACTGGCATTGCGAACCGTCGCCTCCACCCCGGTCGCCCGCCCCTGCTGGATCGTCACCCGCTCCACCTGGCAGTTGACCACGATCTGCGCCCCAGCGTCGTTCGCGTCTTGCAAAAAAGTCTTCATCGTAGACTGCTTGGCCCCGCGCCGACAACCGTAGACGCAGTAGCCACAATCCTCGGCCTGCGAGCAGTCGCGCACGTTGCGGGGCATCAGGCCGCTGTGCAGCTTCAGCTTCTGCAAGCCCTCGGCCAGCTTGCGGTCGCGGCAGCTGGGGGTGTTGTAGGCAGTGCTAACCCCCGACCGTGCGCTGACCTCGGCCAGGGCGCGGCTGTAGGCAGCGGTGGTGAACTGGGGCAGGCCGTGTTCGCCCGCCCACTCCTCGCGCACGCCATCGGGGGTGGCAAAGCTGGTGCTGTAGTTGACAAGGGTACCGCCGCCGAGGGCGCGCCCAGCCAGGATCATCATGCCCAGGTCGCGGCTCTGGCACATCCCGCCTTCGAGGTAGAGGTTTGCCAGCCCGTCGCGTTCACGCCAGGTGAAGTCTGCTTCGGCGTAATAGCCGCCCATCTCAAGCACTATCACCTGCTTGCCAGCCGCCGCCAGCTTGGCTGCCACTACGCCACCGCCCGCCCCGCTACCAACGACCACTGCGTCGCAGTCGAGCGTGCTGTCCTCCGCGATCTCCGTCAGCTTCAAGGTGCGTTCGCCTACCACCAGGGTACTGAGCGGCCCTGGGTAGCCGATCCCACGCAAGGCAGGGCTGCTGCCCGCCTCGTCAACCTGGGTGTAGTAAGCGAAGGTTGCTAGCCGCTTGAGAGCCTGGAACGCCTTACGCCGCAGGAACAGCTTGCTGACCGCCCAGCGGCGCAGGGTAGCTTCGCGTTTAGCGATGCTCATCTGGTGGAAGGGACGCGCCGTCCCGCTGAGGGCAATGTTGGCAGCGGGGTTCGCCAGCGCAGCCAGCAACTGCCCGATCTCGTTGCGCGTGGCGGCGTTTGGCAAGGCAGCGATCAACTCGGCTACCCGCTCTGGCACGCCCAGATCAAGCGCACCAGTGGCGAAGAAGCGGTGGGGATCATCGTCGCGGCGCAGGCTGGGGATCAGTGCGTCGCAGGCGGCCCGCAAGCTCTGCATCTGGCGGGGGGAGAGGGAATAGGTCATCGCGCTGCACCTCGGTGGAGATGGGGACAGTATACCACGGCGTGGCAAGCTGCCGATACTGTATAATAGGCGCAAAGTTTCTCCCCTGGGAAAGCAAAGATGGACAGCAACGAGATTTGGCGCGACAGCACAGCGATCTACCAGCTTGGCGACCTGCCTGGCCTGCACGCTGTGATACGCAGTTGCCGCCGCTGCGAGGTAGGGGGCTACCTTGAGCGGGCTGCGCCAGTCGCCTTTCGGCCCACATCGCTGCCGCTGATGCTATGTGGTCAGGCACCAGGGATCGGCGGCCTGGTCAACGATGTACCGTTTGGCACACCGGGGAGCAATCGACGGCTGGTCGGCTGGTTCCGCGAGGCTGGCCTCGAACCAGCAGAGCAGTGGCGCGACTTCATGTACATAACCTCGATCACCAAGTGCTACCCCGGTCGGCTACCAGGGGCGGCGGGCGACCGCGTACCCAGCCTGGCAGAGCAGGCCCTCTGCCGCCCTTACCTGGAGGCGCAACTTCGCCTGGTGCAACCGCGTATAGTAATCATGGTTGGCCTACTGGCGATCAATACCTTCCTGCAACCGCTAGGCCTGAAGAAAAGCCAGATCAGCCTGGACAAGGTGGTTGGGCAGGGCTTCACCGACGAGGCGGGCCGCCGCTACCTACCGCTTCCTCACCCCAGCGGAGTGAGTCATTGGCTCAACGGCGCAGCGAACCGAGCGAAAGTGAGCGCGGGCTTGGCCCTCCTGCGCCAGTGGCGGGCGGAACTAAACAATTTAGGAGAGAGCAAGATGGAGCGTGTGAAGGGCGATCAGACCAAAACCCAACCGCCTCAGCCGATACCCGCTAAAGGTGGGATCAGCCGCTACCTCGAACCAGGGGAGCGGGTGCTGTGGCAGGGACAATCACCTGCTACAGGTAGGTCAACCCATGTTGGCTACTGGCTGATAGTTGGCATCTGCTTGCTCCTGGCCGCCTCCTTCATCGCGATTGGCATGATCGACATGCTTAGCACGCCGCCACTTGGTTGGCACACCAACGTGCGTGGTACAGGACTGATTGTGGTGCTGGTCTCCCTACTCCTCATCCTGCTTGCTGGTCATGCTGGCTCCATGACTTTGCTAGCCACTGTCAGCCGCACGCACTACTGCTTGACCAGCAGGCGGATGATTGCGGCGGGCATAGTGGGGAAGAGCAAGTACGAGATCGATCTCAATCTGGAGGCAGTTGACGAAGTACGTCTGCACGAGCGGCAAGGCGGTAGCGGCTCTATCTCACTGATTAGGCACGCTGTTTCCTACACAGGTGGCAGCTATGTTCCCCAACCTCTGGTCATCAAGGGTGTTAGCAACGTGCGCGAAGTCTACACACTGGTGCAGTGGGTGCAGGCGATCAACAAGCAGGGCTGAACTCTACGCCAAAAGTTGGTGGCACGTCCCCCCGCTTTGTGCTACAATAGCCCTATGATCAGGGCGATTAGCTTCGACTTCCACGACACGCTGGTGCGCTGCGATAGCTGGTTCCAGCACGAGGTCTACACTCTCGCCAGTGATGTTCTCCGCTACTTGGCGAACAGCAGCGATGATAGCTGTGTCCGTGGCTTGCTTGGCAGCCGCGGCGATAGCGTCTTCCCCGAAGCCGATGCGCTCTACGCCGACATCCGCAAGGAGGCGAAGGCCAGCGGGCGTGAAGTCTCGGCCCAGGCCGCCCTGGTGCGCGTGCTGAACGAGCAGCTTGGCGCAGACGTGAGTGCGACCCAGCTTGGCGCGGCTCTGGCGCAGACGCAACGAGCCTACCTATCTGACATCGCGCCGACAGCGGGGGTAGCAGGTGCGCTAGAGCAGATCGCCGCGCTCAACCTACCGCTCGTCGTGGTCAGCAATGCGGTCTACCCGCCCTTTCTCGACTGGTCGCTAGAAGGGCTGGGCCTGCGCCGCTACTTTGGCGCAGTTATTACCTCGGCGGGTGCTGGCTACTACAAGACAGATAAGCGCATCTACCAGGCCGCGCTAGCTGCGTTGGGCAACCCCCCAGCGGAGACGGTCGTCCACGTTGGCGATAGCCTGCCCTACGACGTGGCGGGCGCGCAAGCAGCGGGGATGCGGGCGATCTGGTATAATCCGCAGCGTAAGCCCTCCGACTCGCAGGTAGCCCAGCCAGAGGCGGTGATTGGGGAGATGAGCGAGTTGATGCAAGTGATCAACGGCTTGTTAGAAGATTAGGGAGAGGATGTTGTGACCTACCAACAAGACAACTATCCACCGAACCAGCGGAGCGGCGTAGAGTGGCTGATTGCGGGCTTGCTGGCCCTTCTGAGCCTGGCCGCCGCCGTCTACCTACTGGTCAAGGGCGTGCCAATCCGCCAACTGCTACTCATTGTCGGCGTGTCCGTCGCTGTTGGGCTGGCTCTGGCCCTCCTGTTCTACGGCCTGGCGAAGATCGTACAAGGGGTACTCAACCACAATAGCGCGGTGTTGACGGCGGGAGTCACGATTACAGTGCTGACAGCCCTGACTGGCGTGCTGCTCTACGTTGCCTTCGTCGTCTTCCTGCTGCAAGGCTTCAACCTGAACGGTCTGGATAATATGTGATGGGCAAGTCGCTACAAGTCACCAGCCTCCGCTTCTACTCCTCCAGCCTGCACCTGATCCCTAGCGGGCCGCTAGCCATGCACTGAGCAGCCAGCTTGCTGCCCATGAGCGACGCGGCCTGTCCCTAACCCCCAACCCCGACTGCACTCCGCCGAGGGAGTAGACATGCGCCCCCAAACCAGCTTGAAGGAGCAAAAACGATGAGCGACGAACAGAACATCAAGCGCAACGAGGAGATCGCCGACCAGGACGACTTCTCCAAGTGGTACACCGACGTGGTGCTGAGGGCCAAGCTCGCCGACTACTCACCGGTGCGCGGCAGCATGGTGATCCGTCCCTACGGCTACGGCCTCTGGGAGAATATGCAGAGCCACCTGGACGGGCGCATCAAAGAGAGCGGCTGCGAGAACGCCTACTTCCCGCTATTTATCCCACAGAGCTTCCTGATGAAGGAGGCCGAACACGTCGAGGGCTTCGCCCCCCAGGTCGCGCTCGTCACCCAGGCTGGTGGCGAGAAGCTAGAGGAGCCGCTAGTAGTACGCCCAACCAGCGAAGCGATCATCTGCCATATGTACGCGCAGTGGGTACAATCGTGGCGCGACCTGCCGATCCTGATCAACCAGTGGGCCAATGTGGTGCGCTGGGAGAAGGTGACGCGCCTATTCCTGCGTACCTCCGAGTTCCTCTGGCAGGAGGGCCACACCTGCCACGCCACCCCCCAGGAGGCCGAGGAGCGCACCATTCAGATGCTCAAGGTCTATACCGACTTCGCCCAAGACGACTTGGCGATCCCGGTTGTGCCGGGGCGCAAGAGTCCGAGCGAGAAGTTCCCTGGCGCGGTCAACACCTATACCATCGAGGCGATGATGGGCGACGGCAAGGCGTTGCAGTCTGGCACCAGCCACGACCTGGGCGACCACTTCGCCCGCGCCTTCGACATCCAGTTCCTCAACAAGCAGAACGAGCGCGAGTACGCCTACTCCACCAGTTGGGGACTCAGCACCCGAATGCTGGGCGGCCTGATTATGGTGCATGGCGATGACAACGGCCTGCGCCTGCCGCCGAAGGTCGCCCCGATCCAGGTGATCATCATCCCGATCTGGAAGAACGAGGCCGAGATGGACAGCACCATGGCTGCCGCCGACAGTGTGGCCGCCAGCCTCAAGGCTGCTGGGGTGCGCGCCCGCGTGGACAGGGACACAGAACATCGCTCTGGTTGGAAGTACAGCGAGTACGAACTGAAGGGCGTGCCGTTGCGGATGGAGATCGGCCCGCGTGACGTAGCGAGCGGCAATGTGGTGCTGGTGCGCCGCGACACCCGCGCCAAGCAGATCGTGGCCGCCGGCGAAGTGGCCGTGACCGTCAAGGGATTGCTAGACGACATCCAGCAGGCGATGTACCAGGCGGCGCAGGAGAAGCTAGCCGCTGGCACACGTACAGTCAGCGACTTCGCCCAGTTCAGCGAGGTGATCGCCAACCAGCGCGGCTTCATTGACTGCTGGTGGGACGGCACGGCAGAGACTGAGGAGGCGATCAAGACTGCGACGAAGGCCACGATCCGCTGCATCCCCCTCAAGTACCTCGACCACCCGGCTGCCGAGCAAGCGGGCGGCGAGGCGGGCGAGCCGCAGCCGGATATCTACTCCGGCCAGCCCGGTAAGTACCGTGTGATTTACGCCAGGAGCTACTAACCGGACTGATGCCCGACGCTGCCTGGTGAAGGCTGTGGTGCGCGCACAAATCGGGGGCAAGTAGAAGGGGCGACACCTGCCGCCCCTCCTGGTTAGTTGTTGAGTTAGTAGTTGCTCACCTTGTCGATCACGCCCGCCTCTTTCGCAGTGCGCTCCACGAACTTGTAGAACCAGATCGAGAAGCTGAGGCTGGCGACGGCGCAGAAGACCAGGATGCTGAGGAGTTGCAGGTCACCGATCTGAGACATGATCGAGGGGTGGCCCTTAACTACTGGAGCGAGGACGCGACCTGCCGTGGCCCGGCGCATCCCCTCAAGCCAGTAGGTGACGGGTACCGCCAGGCTAATCTTCTGAATCCAGTCGGGCAGCACATCTACCGGGTAGTAGGCTCCGCAGAACAGTAGTAGCAGCCCCGCCACGATCTCGCCGATGCTACCGCCGTGGCGGGCGGTTCGCAGGCTGACCGCCGCCATGATCAGGCCCAGCCCCACCAGCATGATCATGCCGAGGACGAAGTAAAGCGGTAGCCAGCCCCACTGCACTGCCCCCCAACTGAGGGTCATGGGGAAGAAGATGATGCCGATGCCCATCAGCACCACGAAGGTGAGCATCCCGATCACGATCTTTGCCAACCCGCGCCCCATCAGGAAGGGGATGATCCTTGCGGGCGAGGTGTAGACGTACTTGAGCATCTTGTAGAACTCGCGCTCGTCGATGATCGTCCAGGACAGGCCCACGATGGTGTTGACCACCAGGGTGAACCAGGCGTTGCTGACGTACAGATAGGTGAACGCTTCGGGCTGGCTGTTGTTGCCGCTGACCGCGCCATAGATGAGGACGAGGATCAGCGAGGCACCGAGTGGACGCATGATGCTGAAGACGAAGAAGGCGAACGGGTCGGCCCAGTTGCTCTCGATCTGCCAGCCTAGCCAACTGGCTACCTTGAAGGTACGCAGCGACTCGGCTACGTCGCCTGCTACCTTCTTCGGACTATCGTGGATGATTGCGCTCAATGGTTACTCCTCTCACCTTGCAAACTTCTGGTTTACTGCCAGCGCAGGCTCAAGCTCGCCTTCACCTTCGCCAACCACTCTACGCGTTTGACCAGGATGTAAGCGGCAATGTTGAAGACCACGCCCGCTGCAAAGAGGATGCCAACCTCTAGCCAGGGGTTGAGTACCCCGCTGAAAGGGCTACCGTCGAACAGGCTGGGCAGCAGCAGTTGGCGGATCGCATCCAGGCCCAGGCTAATCGGCACGATGCCAGCCGCTGCCACCAGCACCGGGTTCTTGAGAGCGTTGAGTGGCGAATACATCCCGCTGAGGGCGTAGATTGGCTCGGTCAGCGCGAGGCTGATCTGCCAGGCTGCTCGCCCCCAGAGTAGGAAGACGGTAGATAGCATCATGCCCAGACCATAAAGGGCGAACATGGTGATCAGGAAGGCCGCCAACGCAGGCAGGATGCCCTCCAGGCTGAACTGGATGCTGAAGACGACGATGCCGAAAATCATCACTGCCGACGCGCGGATCGTTGCCATCACCAGCCCGCCGATGCTCATGCCCAACAGGATCGCCATCAGTGAGGTGGGCGAGAGGATGAACAACTCTAGCAAGCCCTCCTGCTTGTCCCAGTACAGTTGACTAGCCATCATCCAGAGGATGTTCTGCCAGTAGGTGACAGCCGCGCCGCCGAGAATGACCAGGCCCAGTATGTCGGTCTTGGTGCGGTCGCTCTCCTCCTGGCCGAGGAACTTGTAGATAAAGAGGTAGGCCAGCAGGCCAATAGCCGGGATCACTACCTCGAAGAATAGCCAGCTAGGTTCGCGGCTGAGACCGATGATGCGGGGGTAGGCGCGCCCCCACACCGTCTTGCGGAACAGCCGCCAGCCGGTTGCTTTCTCTACCACTTACTTCTCCTTGTCTTCAGCACTGAGGCTGCGGCCCACCAGCTTGATGAACACGTCCTCCAGGGTCGGCTCGTTCTTCTGCAAGCTGAGGATGCTGCCCCCCTGGGCTGTGATCTCGCTGACTACTGCGCCGATCACCGGCTCTGCTTCGATGATGAACTTGAGGTTGTAGCCGCTGCCCCCCTCCCGCGACTCACTGCTCACTCGCACTACGCCGGGGATGCGCGGCAGAGCCTCCAACTGGCTGCCGTTCAGGCCCGCTACGCCGATCTCAAAAACTGGCTGCTTCTGCAACATCCGCTTCAGGTTGCTCGGCGTGTCGCAGGCAAGCACGGCACCGTGGTCGATGATCGCAATGCGGTCGCACAACGAGTCGGCTTCAGCCATGTAGTGGGTGGTGAGCAGCACCGTGCGGTCGGGGTTCTGCTTCATCCAGGTCTGGGTGAAGTCGCGCACGATGCGGGCGGCGTGTACGTCCAGGCCGAGAGTCGGCTCGTCGAGGAACAACACCTTCGGATCGGTGACGAAGCCGCGACAGAAGTTCATGCGCTGGCGTTGGCCGGTGGAGAGACCGCTGACTAGTGCGCCCGCCTTGTCCTCCAACTCTACGATCTTGAGCAGTTCGTCGATCCGCTGGCGGGCCACCTTGCTGTCCAGACCGTAGAACTGCGACCAGACCCAGAGGTTCTCGCGCACAGTAAGGATGCCGTAGCCGCTGGTTTCACCGCCGCTGACCATGTTGATTCGGCGGCGCACTTCTGTTGCTTCCTTCACCACGTCCAGCCCGTCCACCATGGCGACCCCGCCACTAGGGGCAAGCAGGGTCGTCATGATCTTGATCAGCGTGGTCTTGCCTGCCCCATTAGGGCCAAGCAGACCAAAGAGTTCACCTTCTTCAACCTCAAGCGACACGCCACCCAGGGCGGTGAGCAGCTTGCTCTCCTTGCCCTCTTTCTTGGCCTTCTTGTCAACCTTAATGTTGTAGGTGCGGGAGACATTCTCAACCTTGATCGCCAGCTTGCGGGCTGGCTTTGGGCTGGTAGTCATCGCGGCTTCCTGCGTTTGTGCCTCTCCCTGGGCAAGGGCGACCGTAGTATCTTCAAGCATGGTAGACAACCTGGGTACTCCTTTCGGGCTGTTGAAGAACGAGTGTTCGCCAACAGTATAGCACATCTGTACGCTAATTGCACTGCCACCCCGCAACGTGTCTGCCAACAACGCGCGCCTTGCCAGGCAATGAGCAGCCCCGCCATTGTACCAACTGGCGGGGTGCGGCTGCATCAGTCTAGAGGTGTAAATCAGGTGTAGAGTTCGCTATCGTGTTCGTCAATCTGGATCGTCAGGCCGTCGGGGTCACGCACCTGCATCGAGTAGCCGAAGCCCTCGTCCGTTACTTCACGGACGATCTCCACCCCTGCTGTGCGCAGTTCGCCAATCAGATTGTGTAGCGGCGCGTTGCTGAGGAAGCAGAGCTTGACTGGCTGCTGCCTGACTTGCTCCCCCCACCCTGTTGTACTGGCGTGACCTGCTGCCCAGCGATAAGGCCGCTGCTGTGGCTTTTCGCCACGGTGCAGAGCCAGAAGCGCATCGCCGCATTTGAGTTCTGCCCACTGAGCCGAGCGCGACTGTACTTCTAGCTTGAGGCCAAGCGAACGGTAGAAGGCTATCGAGCGATCCATATCGCTGACGTAGACGATGGGCATCAGGCGCAGGCTCATGGTTGACCCTCCCAGCCGTACAGCCCCGGATCGAGTTGGTTGATCTTGACTAGCAGGCCGTCGGGCGACTGCACCTGCAACTGCGCGCCGAAGCCTTCGTCGCCAGTAGGCCGCGCAATCGTCACCCCCGCCTCGCGCAGGCGCGCTTCCAGGGCTTCCAGCGGCTCCTGGCTCTCAAAGTTGAGTTCGACGATCCCCTCGTTCTGCTCAGGGTTTGGTGGGTGGGCCAGTAGGCCTAGTTCGGCCCCACCGAGCCTCATCTGCGCCCAGTCCCCATCGCGGCTGCCGACCGTGAGGCTGAAGCCCAGTGCCTCGTAGAACTTGATCGCCGCTGCCATCTGCTCAACGTGGATCATTGGCTGCAAAGTCAAACCACTGGCCTGCTGTTCGCCGCTGGCGAGGTCGGCAATCGGTGGTTGGGCTAGCTGTGGCACGGCGGGCTGCTCGTCGCGCTTGTCGAGGTAGGCGCGCAACACCTTCTCTACCAGGTCGGAGAGAGAGAGTTGCACATCAACCGAGTGGTGCTTGATCTGGCGGACCAGGTCGGGGGTGAGGTAGACGTTGAACTGCTGCTTGTCATCGGGCATCACAGGAACCTCCTTGCTATGATGCTAGCATTATAGCATACTAGCAATCCGCTGTCAAGTGGGTTCAGCGAGCAATTTCTCAGCAATTAGCCGCAGTGCCTGCTCGATCACCACTCGATGCTCCGGCTGGATCGCTACCGCTAGGAGGCGGACAGTCTCAAGATACAGATGGAGAGCAGCAACAGCCTGTTCATGAGTCGTATTTTGATCGTAGCCTTGCGCGGCTCTGTAGTGGTACGTCCATAGTGCTTCGCGACCGACAGTTACTTGTAGCAAGTTGTAAAAGTTGTTAGGAGCTTCGATCAGCAAACCGCGCTGAACCGCTATCGCTTCAGAAGCACCACTAACCAGCATCCTAGTTGCCCGCATAGTTGCATCCTGGTTGCCCGTTGTTAGCTTACCTAGTAGCTTATGGGCAAGTTCAACATTATCATACAGCAAGTAACTGGCATAGGCATCAGCAGCAGGCTGTAGTGGCTCCCACTTGAAATCAATCGCTGCCTGCTTGAGTGCAGCTATCTGGCCCTCTCTATCCAACACAATCTGCACTGTCCTCATGGTTGGCACCTCCCCCATATCGCCTCACTGGGTATACTGAGACGCGCTTGCAAGACTGCAAAGGAGTGCAGTGAGAGACAAACTAGCCTACCACTATCGTAGTGGAAGCGGTGCCGCTCCAGGCCTGGCTCAACTTCGCGCACGATACGGGCAAAGTCAACATCACTATAATGGTTAGCTTCACCTCGTGTGAAGCTGCCACCCAGGATTACGCCAATTACGTTGTGGTCGGCCTCCAAGCCCGCAATAGCCCGCTCTATCAGGCCCGTAGGCAAAGCAGTGGTGTCCATCATCCCTCCTCGCAATCAGCATCCATTCGCTGGCTATGATCCGCTACCCATCCTCGCATTGTACCATACCCTGCCCTATCTGCACGATAGTCTATGGATGTGGTACAATAGGTCGCTCAGCGTGACTTTGATTGGACGGCCATGTATCTCAAACGATTGCAATTGCAAGGCTTCAAAACCTTTGCCAACAAGACCGAGCTTGCCTTTGCTCCTGGCATCACCGCCGTGGTGGGGCCAAATGGTAGTGGCAAGAGCAACGTGGCCGACGCATTGCGCTGGGTGTTGGGCGAACAGAGCTACCTATCCCTGCGCGGGCGCAAGACCGAAGACGTGATCTTCAGCGGTAGCAGCAAGCGTGCGCCGACCGGCTTTGCCGAAGTCAGCCTCACGCTCGACAACACAGGGGGCCTGTTGCCAATTGACTACAGCGAGGTGACGATCACCCGTCGCGCCCACCGCAGCGGCGAAAACGAGTACTACATCAACAAAAGTCGGGTGCGGCTGCGCGACCTGCAAGACCTCACCGCTGGTCTCAACCACCTCTACACTGTTGTCGGCCAGGGGCTGGTAGACACCGCCTTGAGCCAGCGACCGGAGGAGCGGCGCGCCCTCTTTGAGGCGGCGGCAGGCATTAGCCAGTTCTACAGCCAGAAGAACGAGGCAGAGAAGCGGCTAAGGGCGACCGAGGAGAACATGGTGCGCCTGCACGACCTCCTCAGCGACAGCGAACCGCGCCTCAAACTGTTGGAGCGGCAGGCAAAGCACGCCCGCGATGCACAAGCGGTGGCCGCCGACCTGCACTCTCGCCTACGCCTCTGGTATAGCCACCTGCTGACCCTGGCAGCCGCCCACGAGCAAGCCACCGAAGCAGAGCGGACGGCTGCCACCGCTAGCGTTGCCGCAACCCAGGCTAACCTGCTGGTGGGGCAGGCAGCAGAGCGAGCGGCCAGAGCGCAGGTTACAGGCGCAACTACCGCCCTTGAGCAGGCCGCCGTGCAGCAGGGCCAATTGCGCGATGCGGCCCAGCAGCTTGAGCGGGTTGCCGCCGTCACTGCGGCCAATGTTGCTGCCCTCGCTCGCCAGCTTGCCGAGCAGCAGCGGGCTGGCAAGGAGGACGAGGCCGCGACTGCTGCCCGTGCTGCCACCGTCGTCAGCCTTGAGCAGGAGTTGGCCGTCGCCCACGCGGGATTGGCCCTGCTACGTGCCGACCTGATCGCTGCCGAGACACGCAGTGCTGGGGGGCTGCTAGCCGAGCGCGAACTGGCCGCCCAAGTGGAGCAGGCGCAAGGGGCGCACACCTTTGCCGCCTCTGCCCTTGCTGCCAGTCAGCGGGCCGCAGAGGAAGCGGCTCGTTCGGTGCAGCGCGCCCGCAGCGACGCACTGGCGGCCAGCAACGCTCTCACCCCCCTGGAGATGCGCTTGCAGCAGGGCAAGGCTGCCGCGCAGGTAGCGAGCGCGACCGCGCAGGTGGAGAACGAACGCCTGGCCGCTGCGCAAGCCGAGTGCAGCCGCCTTGCGCAGGCCGTTGCCGAGATGAGCAGCCGCCAGCGGGCCGCTGAAGCTGCTAGCCTCCCCCTACGGGCGGCAGAGCAGCAGATCGCAGCCCGCCTCGACGCTCTGCAACGGCTGCACGAGAGCGGAGCCGGGCTGTTCGACGGCGTGCGAGCTGTCCTCGACGTGGCAGGCCAGGGTGGGCGACCGCCGAAGCTGCGCGGCATCATTGGCACCGTTGCCAGCCTCTTGCAGGTGCCAGCCGACCTCGAACTGGCTATCGAAACTGCGCTAGGCGGTCGCTTGCAAGATGTGGTGGTGGTGGACTGGGCAGCAGCCGAGGCCGCGATCAGCCTGCTCAAGCGCACCAATGCAGGCCGTGCCACCTTCCTACCGCTGGATACGATCCGTTACTCGCGGGTTCCAGCCCCCTCTTTGGCAGCTACTTCTTCCTCCACTTCCACC
>Ga0123337_10004016_pt1 | contig 15184 bp, 14 predicted proteins | sample frozenSSSSmetaG_FD_89792 | JGI IMG/M metagenome (GOLD analysis project Ga0123337, IMG submission 89792) | Glacier valley bacterial and archeal communities from Borup Fiord, Nunavut, Canada, to study Microbial Dark Matter (Phase II) -... | ecosystem: Environmental > Aquatic > Freshwater > Ice >... | reverse complement strand
TGTAGTAATTGGATTATTTGCGATTTTCTAAGTTAGTGGTTTGGTGGTTTGGTCCTGGATTTTGGTGGGGTTTTCAGAATAGCCGCTTACGCCATGTAGCCGCTTACGCCACGACCTACGTTAAATGACAGGCCACTGTCGAGTATTGCTGCCTTAATAGCCTCTTTAGCCTCTGCTAATGTCTTAAATTGGTCACCAACTTTGAACATCATGGAATAGGTAGTATTGTATAAGGTAGTTGTTAGTATACTAGTATTAAGAAGACGTGTCATATCTTGAGCCTCAATATGCCAAGCCACTAAGATGGCTAAAGGCGGTGAACAAATTAGGCATTTTGAGAGTTTTGAAAAAAGGCGGTGAAAAAGGCGGTAAGAAAAAATCGTGGCATTTGAGTCATTTTGATAATTGATCAGTGGCAGTTTTGTCATTTTGGAAACAAACAGTGCCACTGCATTCCAGTCATTTGCTGTAAAAAATATACAGTGGCATTTTTGTCATTTTCAAATTGATCAGTGGCAGTTTTGTCATTTTGGAAACAAACAGTGGCATTCCAGTCATTTGCCGTTTTTAAATTGATCGATCAGTGGCAGTTTTGTTATTTCCAAAACAAACAGTGGCATTCCAGTCATTTGCCGATATTATAATGATTGCAGATTTTATAAAGATTAAATTCAACTCGTGAGCCTTATGATGCCGCATGAGTAAACCCTTCACAAAGGTAACTAATGAAGAAGAAGAAGAGAAAAAAAATTGGCATTTAGTTAAATCATTAGCAAATGTCTGAAATGCCACCTAAATTATCATAAATGACTGGAATGCCACAAAAAAATATTTTAATGACTCAAATGCCACAAATCCTGAAAAATTATCAAAATGACTCAAATGCCACGATTTTTTCTTACCGCCTTTTTCACCGCCTTCTCTAAAAAATTCAAATGCCACACTTTATTCTCGCCTCTAGGACAAAGAGCCCAACAAGAGCTTAAAAATGAGCTAGAAGAGGCTGAATTTCAGAGGGAAATGGAGGCTATTAGGACAGAAAACTCTATTTCCCCTCGTAATAGCCTTGTTTCCTCTCAATTTTTGGAGAGTATTGAGTCTTAGGATGAATCCTCTAATACTTAATTAGATATTGATCCCCTTACGTAAAGTGGCAGAAAGGTAGGTAGTGGTAGGAAAGGTCTTGGCAGTGGTAGAAAAGTTGTGGCATTTAAGTCATTTTGATAATTTGGGTGGCATTTCAGACATTTGCCGAATAAATAAATACCACATGATACGCATCTGACGAACATTGATAGTATTTTGCCATCACAAATGGGTAAGACAGAACCTGTGCAATATTAAAAATAGGTGGTTGAATGCTTTGCCTGGTAGGCTTGCGAGTAGTCACACTGACGAACATTTCTATGAATACTCGCATACAGACATTGCCATTACTATAAATAGACCTTTTTACTTGCTATCCTCTCTCACCGGAAATCAACAATATCACATTTCCCAGTTGTCTCCTCACATCTTCACGGTCAACGTCATGAGTGTCCTGTAGAGTTACTACGATATCCAAGAAGCAACAAACAATGGAGTGTGCATACCTCTACGACACCCCACATTCCCAACTGATATTCGACCTCTAATGTCGCCGCTTTGGCAGCCTCCTCAATGCCAAATGCCCTCTCATTCTGCTCACCTCGTAGATGTGGCAATTCCTCACTCCATTCGACCAGAATTCTCACGGCAACGAGCAGTCCCTTCCCTGCCAAAACAGCCCGCTCCAATCCTGCAAGCTCATAGGCAGGGAGATCCAAAATCCAGCCTCTAATGACGTCCAAGGTCTGCGATGGTTGTGATTTAGGCATAATACTCCCTTCATCTAGGACAGGTATAATTTCTACGCCTGGCCATACCCTCTCCGTTAAGTATTGGATAATTGGCAATGCAGTTTTCTGTTGTATGCTCCTCAGACTCTCGGTACGGCTAGCATGTGTTTCGTATCCTGGCGGGTCGGTCGGCGGAGATGGTGCCCAGCAGAGTAGCGAATCAGTTTCAAGATATCTCATAAGTGTATTGGTGATGGTGTTCCTTATGCTATTTGGACTTGAGGACGAGGTCGGATTCTTGTCTTCTTCGGCGATATCGAGTGCGCGGGAGACAAGAGAGGTGAGCGGAATGAGATGATGACGGAGAGCCTGCTGAGCAGAAATAAGTAGATCCCATTCAAGTGCTAGGGCGTTTGCAAGATGAGGTTTGCTGTGAGGAACAGTTATGATTTCTTTCGTCGGCGTTCGAATTGGACGAGTATCGAGAAGCACTTGATAGCCATCTATGATCAGAGAACCGTTAGCTACGCGATGTGGCATTACACAGGGCAGAAATGAAGCAAAATAATAATTGCGTACCGTCAGCCTTTTTGATATTCACATCTTTCCAAAATCTCTTCGTTTTTGCTGATCCACCCTTGCCAGTTCCGATTGCCTTTAAATCCCGTCCTCTCTTCAAGAGTTCGGCCTGCTTCCTTTTACGAGCGACTCGAATATCAACATGCTCTGCGGTTGGAATTGGTGCGCTTGGTGGTGGCCCTGAAGCTGTTATTGGTGCAACGCTTGCAGATTGGGGAGTTGACGTATGAAGGCATCGCTGACTATTCCGTGCCTGTGGTGGTGGGAGGCGAGAGAAGGTGAATAGTGCAGGCCTGGCAGTCCCTAAGGAAACGCGCTGAGATATATGTTGCAGCTTCATGGGTACAGTTGTTACATGTAGATGCTAAAGTTGTTGGATACCTTGATATGATATGACCGAGGCAAGTTTGCCTTGTTTGCCTGCGGTTCTTGCCAAGGCTCGAGTACCTAAATATTTACCTGTAGGATGGATGCTCCGCTGTGTGATCAATAGCGGAGATTTGTTCTTCCAGGAGAACAGGGGACAGTGACGGAGGGAACGGAGTACTCATGAGAGAACCAACGATTACAATATTTGGAAAAGCGTGGAAATTATTCTCGGTCCTCACTTTAATCACGATCGCCTCATATTTAACGAATTATTTCTGTAATATTGACCGGACCAAGAGCTCTATGTGGGCTTTGGAGTCCCAATCTCCGTCTTACTACCTTTCGCTATAGGCAGCCCAACCAGTAACCACATCGAATCTCATTCACGATTGATAGTTCACGGACATAGCATCGATGCACTCCATACGCCAAAAATTTCGGCCAAAGCATCAAGTATTGGTCTTGAAATGCTATCCAAGGACTACAAAGGGCGCAGTCGATGTCAAACCCAACTCCAGTGAGCTCAGCTATTTGCTGTACTACGCGACGACACGACGTAGTAAAGTACAAAAGGTCGGAGATTTTTTGGAGTCCAAGACAGCCAGAGATGTCCGGAGAAAGAAGATAGGGTATGTTCAAATGCTGCTACTATTTCTCGTCGATCATGAACATGAACGACCACATTGTTGTGACTACATTATGTACCCAAAGCTGACATCTTTGTCTTGGCAGAAATGTACAGGTCACTTTGCAGATATTCGAGGCCCTGATCGAGAAAGCGCCTCGCGATCTCCCTTTATATGCACGATATGTTCTCAAAGTTCTGAATCTCATCTTGAAGTCTGAAGACATTACGATGATAGAGGCTTCTATACCGACGTTCGAGGCGTTCTGTGAGCATCATGATGGCGCCTCTTTGTCGGCAGACCAAGAATACCTCAAACAATATGAAGAAATTGTCAGAACCTACACATCATTTGCTTCAACTTCTTCGCAATCACCGATTCTCATAGAAAGTGCACCCATTGCGATGAGGTGGAAAGTAGCTGGGCTACGAGCAGTCAAAAGCGTAGCTTCGTCGCAGGCTTTGGCTTCCGTTGCTGGGAGACAGTTAGATGTCATCATGCCCATATTGCTTGAAAATTTATGGACGGATGATCAGCAATATCTCGAGATTTTACTCAATAGAGCGCATTTAGAGGAGAAGGTCGACACGGAGAAGCTGCTACGCCGTAGGGGAAGTATTGCCACTGTGCGGACAGTTGAAACATCCACGGACACAAATCCTTTGGCACTTTCAGGGACTACAGCAGATGCCGATAAACTGGCCGAAGAGGACATTGGAGTACTCGCAATCCAGTGTTTGAAGCAGATCTTCGTGATCAATAATAGATCTCAGATTCGAGGTGCTACTCTTGCAACAGTAAAATTTATAGCAGATAGAGTCCGGCAAGGTGAACTTTTGATTTCCGCGCAGAATTCTAGTGGAGAAGATCGTGGTTGGACAACCACGATTTTCCTCATGATTGCACGCTGGGCGCCTGTGCAAGAACGATATACAATACTCGTCACTGCTATGGAAGCTCTTGTGCGAAGTTCATTGAGCGAGGATAGTGTGCCACAGGAGCTTGCTCTTGCAACCATGATAGGCTCTTTGCTACGTTCAGACATCAATCTTATAGGCCTGAGCGTTATGGATGTACTTCTGGGTCTGATTCAACATGTTCTGCGATTACTTCAGCTGAGCGGAGCAAAGCCTCACTTTCAGCCTACATATTCTGTTGGACTAGACAATAGCCCTTCGATGGAAATGTCTCCAGCTGCGAGTTCGGATGGAGTCGCAACGGATGAATTGGTCAGCACACCATCAAGAGGTCGTGTGGACCTTTTGCATCGGCTCGAACATTGTATTGGAGATCTCGCGACTCATGTCTACTATGCGGACCAAATATCTGATATGATCTCTGCCATACTGCTCCGATTGAAGCCAACGCCAGCTTCTGCTATTCCAAGTTCAGCAGCTGCCATCGAGGATCCAGAAACTGCTTCGAATGTTGTTTCCGCATCAGCCAATCTTGTCGAAGATCCCAACACAGATGGCTTTTTCTCTTTCGATACCGCAAAGATTTCGGCTCTGACGACCGTTAAATGTATTCTTCTCGTTGCAACTAAACGATCAAAACTGGTTGGTGCTAGTCTTGGGCGAAACCGAGTTGGACTTCATGTCTGGGAGTCCACGCAGTGGCTGCTCCGTGATGCTGATGGAAGAGTACGAAAAGCATATGCCGATGCTTTGTTGACGTGGTTGGACCGAGAAATGAGAAGCGAAGATCTCCTTGTCCTCGATGACAAGCCGCTACAAACATATCACAGAGGCTTGGTGCAAAATGGTGGCGATGATTCAACTGATAGTTTATCAAGGCGAGCTGTTTCCACGACTTCGCATAGGGAGAAGACAGCAAAGTCTCCGAGAACCACTTTCATGCAACTTGTTCACCTCGCAATATACGAAAATGCGCAACAATACACAGATTCAGAACCTGATATGACATTGTTACATCTTCTCCTTGTTAAGCTTGTCGACAAGTTGGGTGTCAACGCGGTCAAGTGTGGCCTTCCCATGATTTTTCGACTTCAAGAAGATATTCAGGAAGCTGAAACTGTTGCTAAAGTTCGTATGGGCAGCCTTTGCCACGGTTATTTCTGGGCATTGAGTGAGAAGTTCGATTTTGAGTCGTCTGGAATAGGAAGAGAAATCCATAATGAGATCTACCGACGACAGAGCAAGGGCTTGTGGGTCAAGATGATCAGATTGCCTCCTGTACCACTCAACGATCTGGGTATCCCTGGCACAATATCCACACATCAAGGCCTTCCTGTGCATGAGCTCGAATCGGAATCTCTCAAGCCCTTTGATGATCGTGAGACGATGGTTGAGCTCATCTCTCTTTCATATTCTGAAAACGTTGCGGGGATGTCGTCGAGTCCCGCAGCATCTCCGGGTCGTGGCTTTAGCCATCCAATCCTCAGCCATCCCCAAGACGTCGCAAAGTCAGTAGAGTCGATTCCCGAAAAAATTAAGGAACAGATGCTCTCTGATTGGAGTAGAGAGTCAATTCTAGCTTCCATTGCCGCTGGCAGTAAATCGGTGTCTCTCAACGGTTCAAAAACCGGAACTAATCGTACCGGACAGGTGCGGAATTACCTCACAGTCAATGGTAACAGTGGAACGCAATCACCTCATAGTCAGCAGCATCATCGTAGCAGGCCACCATCTCAAGCATATGGCCTTGTCGGTGGCATAAATGCCGTGTCAAAGTTGCGCCAGAGTACAGGCCCAGACCGTTCTCCAAGCGATTCAAGCAAGACGTCTATAACACGAGTGGACCAGTTGAAGAGGGTCTTGTCGGGCCAGGCACCTCCTTCGAGAGGCATTGGTGCTCTCCACTCCGACTCAAGCAGCGAGAGCATGGTCAGCTATGACGCTTCTCCTTCGGAGTTTTCATATGACAACAGAGCTACCATCACAGAAACAGGTCGTCGATTTTCTGATGAAGTGGCTAGGTCAAAATCCAGAGACAGAGCCAATGGGGTTGAGGAGCTGAAGCCATTAAGCTCTCATCCTGTTCTATCTGACTCTGGAAATCCTTTGTCCGGAAGTGACGGAGCTAAGAAATTCGAAGACGAGTCTCTTCCCCCTGTGCCTCCTTTGCCTACATCGATATCTATGCCAGGTGGCTTTTCTGGTAACGGTAGCTTGGGACATTCGATAAATTCAAAAGCTGCAGCTCCAGAGCTATCACTTGGAGAGTATCTACAGAGTGGACGTAGTCATAGTCGAGGTCGACAAAGCCAGGGAGTTCGGAGTATTAAGGGAGACTCATGGAATCGTGAGCCCAGCCCAGGTATGAATCTGGAGTTGCTTTTGAAAGGTATCCAGACCGGCAATGACGGGCAGAAGGTAGCAGGGATGGTCGAGCCGCCTTACTGAGATCGCTTGGATGTAAAACATTCTTGGATGTGTATCATCATTACTGTCTGTATTTGAGCGAAGCCAGCGTGTTGTTGCCTTAACTGTGCACTTCGGCAAACTCAGCCGATAGGGAGAGAGTTTCCGAGATTTTGTATTCTACAAAAGTTCAACAAGATCATCCATTAATCATGCGGCCTTGCATGTAGATCCCTGAGAGCTCTGTAGAGCAGTACTGTCACATGCCGAAACTGTCTGGTAGATGAGTAATGAAGCAAGTTGTACGTTTATCAAAATGAGGTGTGCAGGCATTGGGGGGACAGTTTCTATCGGTGTCTCAGTAGTCAGTATATTACAGTATAAGCTGCTTATACCGGAATTGGATATAACAAAATCCTGGCTATACCTGAAAAATCCACGTATTTGAGCGTATTTGTATGTAGACTGCCCGAGTCCTCGCTATCGCGTTGTAATGGAATACTTTGGTATGTTCCGATACAAAAAGGATGTGGAGAAGCCATTAGGGTCCCCCCCAAAAAAATTTAAATTTTTTTTAAAAAAAAATAACTCATCGAAATAGGAGCAAAAGCACTAATTTGGTATATTTAGATATTTTAGGTTTAAATGTTATGTAGTCACATCACATGACCTTTCTCGATGTTACGAAATCCTTGGCATAACGGAATTTTGGCCTGATTTCTTCGTCTCGTTATAACGAGGTTATACTATATTGAACCCCAAATTCAACCTCGGCTTGATATGCCGATGGTTCTTGGCGTCCATGCCAGCGTACCCTATGTTATACATTATTCGGGCTGTGAGAGATGTCTAGCCCGAAACCAGATTATTATGAGACGGACCCTTCCCCTTCTACAATAATTCTTCTCTTCATTTTCTGGTAATCATATCACTTGTGTTGTGTTCTATAAGTACATAAGCCTCTGTTCAGCCTTCAAGCCCTCATCATCTTGAACACTTTTCCTCACGAGGTTGCCTATAAGCATCTTAGATATTGCATTCACAATGGATGACACCTCGAGAGCAACTCTTGTCAGACCGCCGCCTCTCAATCCTCGGCAATCAGCTATTGAAAATGTTCTCGAGTTGACGGAGCTGAGCGCCATTGGTCCTGTATGCCGTTATCACATATTCTTCCGTCTTCCATCTCCTCTTCTCTTAAAGGCGAAACAGGACTAACTAGTTGGTGTCATTGTACAGGACATCTTCACAAACACCAGACCACTGTGGCATCCTCCCGGGGCAAGGGGAGTATACGGCGGAGCCGTGATCGCACAATGTTTAGCTGCAGCCCAACGAACGGTTCCTTCACATTTCACCGTTCACTCGATGCATTGCTACTTTGTTCTTGCTGGCGACGCAACCATCCCGGTATTATACCACGTCGAGCATGTACGGGAAGGGAAGTCATTCGCGACGCGTACCGTCCAAGCACGCCAAAGAGGAAAATGCATTTTTACAACCACCATGTCGTTTGCGAGAGAAGATTCGGGAGGTGCTATTACTGTGCAGCACGGCTCACCAATGCCTGAAGGCATCCATGCCCCGGAGCCAGATCTAGGGACTGATGAAGGAGATCAGGAAATGGGCAGCTCACCATTCGAGAGCCGCAGAATCGAGATTCTCAACAAAGACGGGGAGCCGCATGCCAAGAAGACCAGACAGTGGATCCGAGCGAGAGGCAAGATCAGCCCGTCCGGTGGGCATGAGGCGCACTTGTCGGCTTTGGCGTATATGTCGGATTCATACTTTATTGGTACCGTGTCACGAATCCATAACCTGTGGAGGTTTCCTACGCCAGGGGGGGAGACTGCAGCGCGTCTTGCTGCGGATCCCAAGGTCACAGAAGCTATCCGAAAGCAAAAGATATTTGAAGGCTTTGGCGATGATCTGGACAATAAGAAGAATAGGCCTTCGGTAGGGATGATGGTCAGCCTGGACCACACTATATACTTCCATGAGCCGAGGAGTTTGAAGGCAGATGAATGGATATTCACGGAGATGGAGAGTCCATGGTCTGGTGATGGAAGAGGATTAGTTCTGCAGAAGATGTGGTCGGCAGATGGAAGACTGGTCGCTACTTGCGTTCAAGAGGTACGTCGGAGTCTCCCACTCTAGCTTTGGTCTTTTGGGACAACCATTCCATCTACAACCGTACTTACTAATGGCGTTGCAGGGTGTCGTAAGATTAACACAAGAACCAGTTAAGCCTGAGCCAAAGCTTTGATACCCTTGCCGGATTTAGAACAGAGATAGACAGAACAGAGATAGATAGATATAGAGAGAGCATTGGTTCCGGGGCTGTGATTTATTCTGTATATTATACCATCAGGTAGAATGCATCTTTCTTCCCGACCCCAATTCAATTGCAACGATTCATAGATGCTCTGTTCCGAGTATTTTATCTCTACATCTCTGCTGCATCTCTGCATCTCTGCATCTCTACATCTCTACACCTCTTCTACATATCCACTTTTGCATACAGTAAATGCCTCGAGTCTTTGGATATCTGTCGCTACTACTCTTGCTGCGACAGGACGTTACCTATCCCCAGTCTGCGACCGATCTGCGATTCGCGCCGCACACGACTACAGAGCATCGTAGAGTAGGCATAGGGATCTTACATGGGTAGACGATGCTGTGTACACCCATAGACAGGTAGATGCCTACAGTGATAGTCCGTACAGAATACATATTCTAACAAGTTACACTGCATGTACGATGGTATGTATGAAGTATATAAAGTATGTAAAGTACTGTATATGTACGAAGTATGTAAAATATATGATGTATAGACTGTAGTTAATAGGTCGACCTGTACCCTACCACACAGCCACAGAGTTATGCACCTTGATAGGTGGGTGGATACCTACAAATCGCCCCTCACATTTCACCCCTCACTCCTCCCATCTCAGCTCTTCTCCTTACATCACAGCGTCTCTCTGTGACTGTCCTCCTTGTTATACCTTCTACCTTAGAAGTGCCAGTCCCGTCAAGCTTTCAGCACTTTGCCACAATCTCAACATACATCATCAATTATTCAAGACGTCCAGCCGGGTTTCTCAATCCTCTACAGAAGACCACGGCATATCCATCATGGATTACCTCAACAAGTTCACTGGTGGACATAACAACACGGAAGACCAGCAGGCATCGAATCCTCAGCAAACTGCTTCGGAGAATAGCGCTCAAAGCGGTGGGGGCGGATTTCTGAGCAAGATCTCCAACAAGTTGAACTCAGGGTTAGGAGGCGGCCCAGAGAGTGAGAAGGACGAGGACCTGCTTGACAAAGGCATTTCAACCCCATCTCCCTTTCTCATTCCATCTACCCACCTCGTGCGACCTCGACATGCATTCTAAACGCAGATCAGGTATCGATCTGTTCCAAGAGAAAGTTCTCGGTCATGGACAGCAAGATAACGAATCGGCTGTTGAGCAAGCCAAGGACGAGAAAATTTCGGACTTCATCCGTGGCCAGTTCAAGAGTACCACAGGGAAGGATATCCCGATCGAGGACAAAGACACTCGTCTGGATTGAACGGGCTGGCTGCTGTAGGATGGGTTCGCATAAATGGTCGCTGTTTTTATGCTGCGTCGGGGGCAAACGTCAGGCTCTTTGAAAATAAATGAATGCAATACTTTACCTTATGTCTCCGTTTCCCTTGGGACCACCTTATTACCAGTTGTGACTAATGTTGTCTAATGTTCTCACAATCGCACTTTGGACTTCGACTTCTCTCAAACCGACTTTGCATTCTACGTTCGAGCTCTTCGAAGTTGACTAACTACACCTATGCGCCAGTACCAATCGCTTGACTTTCGCTAGATACCAAAACGCCCTCCCAAATCTGGATCATGGTCTCATCTACTCCAAGACTCTATATACACAACTATGGGGATGCCGTATATACATGTCACATTGACTCCTATGCCGTGGTAAACTTCGCTTCCCGAAAATGCAGCACGTATTTACAGAACATGAACTCCGAGACCCTCCCTGTATGAACGAAGAGTCACCACGTGAAGGCCTCCTCCACAAAGTCCACCGAACTATGACCCTGCAGCTCCCTAACCACCTCGCGGACACTGTCCGCTAGGCCGCCGGGACCGCAAACTGTGACACACATCGCTCCGGTTTGCATGAGTACCTCGTTCTGCAGTAGCAGTCGGACATTAGGCCGTCCGGGATACATCTGGACCGTGCTGCTTGGGCTGACGACTTCAGCTGAGGATTTGGGTCGGGTGATGAACAGTTTGATGGTTAAAACTTCTCGACGTTGAGGCATCGACAGGACATCATCCATCCAAGGACGGACCCACTCTAGATGTTCAAGTTCACGGACGGTCCAGATAAGGGTAATCTTGCGGGTTGCGACAGTGCCTTTGTGGTACTCTCTCAGGAGGTGTCGAACATGGGAAATTTGATGCGTTATGCCCGAAGAGCCGGCAAACAGGACACAATGACCATAGGAGATGAGCGAGTGGTGACCGGCATAGGGACCTTCGAAGGCAGCGAGCATGTTGATGCGCCCAGGCTTTTGTTGAATCGCCATGTTGTACAAAGATCGGGTCATGCCGGTGTGGGCGGAGATGATGAAAGAAACAGAAGTCCGCAAATGCTTTGGAGACAATTCGAGGATAGGCTTCTCGGTTGATGGAAGAGTATCGCGATTATGCTTGAAGGGTTTGTGTTCAACCCAAGCGATCGAAAAGGGATGGGACTCCCACGCTTTGAGTGACCAAAATCGAAGATACGCATGAGATCCGGGTTTGATGTCGACATGATTTGGCAGATGAAGAGTGACATGGCAGGCTTCGCCGGGGAGAGCATGAATCGTGGCATATGTAAAGCCGCGCTGAGAGTAGTTGTGGTAGACGATCCGAGCGACCCTCCACAAACGGTCGCCAAGCCAGATCACAAAGATCGCTTGGGCATATGGGAGCTGTGGTAGGCTGCCGAGATCGCAGTGAATCCAGACGGCGATAACTGCAACAAGTGCTAGTATGATATGCACATTGAGGAAGGTCTCGTAGAACGCATGTCGAACGGGAGAGGGCGAAGATACCAATATAACAAGCATTGCAACTGTCCCAGCAGTCCCCCAACCAATGAAAGGGTCGCTTACTATTTTCCGTTTGACGCTGGACCATCCATCGCTGGCAACCTGCGTGATCATCCATGCTAATGTATGGATGATGGCTTCCAATATCGCCACCCTTCCTATCCAGCGATGAAGCAGGTTATAGGTATCGAAGCTAACTTTCAGCAAGGGGATAAGAGGATTGTTGCGAGCAGCGAGAATGATAAGTGGGACCATGTTGGCAAGAGCAAGCACTCCGCTTCTTCCACGAAGCTGAGCAGCAACCGCCCAACGGCTTTCCACAGTATAATCAAGAGCGGCGCAGTATGCGAAGTTCGACAAGAAGTAGACGGTCAGAAGAACTGTATGGAATCGTGATGGAAGCGTGCCGACCGTGACGGCAGAAGAAAGGCGAAACTCCCGATTGTGCCGTTTCTTCCAGAGTGGTGCATATGTGACTTGTTGCTTGATCCAGGGCCACCACTCCGAGTGGTTCTCTCTCCAGTAGACCTGCCGTTCTGCTGGCTGGCCCATGGCTACCTTGTGCCGTGCCCACGCCCTTCCAACCTCTAGAATCCTGACCAGCAGGACACAGATGCATAGCCCTCCCAGGAACCAAAATAGAACACTCTGGTACTTTTTATTGGCCACTTGGTCAACGCCATTCAAGTCTGTCGTATACGGTTCGATTGTTGGATTTGGTCCCGACGTTTCGGTTGATGTTGCGTTCAAAATTAAGCCTGAGCCTGACGCGGACTCTTGAATAGACCTCGAGGTCATCATGATTGCTGCTCGAAAACGTCGTAAAATTTCAGGTTCCGCCATGTTGTTGTTGTTGTTGTTTTTGTTGTGAAAGCGATCGTGCTTGGGGGTATGCAGAAGAGTTTGGGAAGAGTCGTATGCACGAAATTGAAATCGATGTCTAGGTTTTGTTAGATTTTTGATTCAGGAAGTTTCGAGGGTTTAAGTGCACACCTGTGATGCAGAGCAGGCGAGACAATGGGAACAATCAGTCAATTGTTCGCGTTTGGACAATCCCACCCAGTCAACAATCTACGTCCATTGTTCCGTGACCGAATGAATGAACGAGTTGTAGGGTCCTGTTCTTAAGAAACAAAGCGCTTGTATCGTTGAAATCTTGGGCGAGTATGTATGCGTGCCCTGATCTGCGCGTATGAATAATAATAACGCCGACGATGATTCTGGGCGATTTGGGACGATATCTCCCAGCAACGAGTACGAGTGAAGAAAAGACGAGGATAAATGAATAAATAGGGTGCGACGGGGGATGGGAGATGTCGAAGAAACGGAAGACTCGTAGCTCACGATATCATGAAGCGATAATTAATGAAAGGGCGTGGCGGCCGTAGACGGTAGAGGTTATAAAGTGGGCAAGAAAAGAAAGTACACAGTACCCCCTAGAGTCTATCAAGGCAGACAGTAATAATAAATAATAGATAATAAATAAATCATAAATCATAAATCATAAATGAAGGAGACTGGGAGAGGGAGAGAAAGATGTCGTGAAGAATGTGGAAGCTCCGCACGGTAGCGCCCCACACTCCTCTCCCCCCCCCTTCTTTTTTTTTACGGGCTGGCGTGGAGGAGAAGACGGCAGTGAGCGCGAGACGTCAGTCTGATCCACAAACCTGTCTGATTGTTGTCGAGACTTTCACTTCGACTTCGACGCGTTTGCACATCTCGACAGGTTGACACTGGTCATGCTCATTTGGTATTGGACCGCTGATGGCATTGGAGCACGACTTCTGACTCTATCGCGCCGAAAGATTAGAGTGCATAGCGTATAGGAGGCGTACGATATATGATGGTGCAGTACAGATGAGGTGAGGGGCGCGGAGGGTCGCGCTGAGGGTTGTGCTGAGGGTCGCGCTGAGCTGAGGCTCCGGCCGAGGGGTGAAGGAAGGGGAAGAAGAGGGCTTCAGGGGGAAGGGGGGGAGGAGGAGGGATGCAAGATGATAGGATGCCCATGATCGTGGGCTTGGGACTCGGGAACGGGAGTGGGAGTGGGAGTGGCAGAGTGGCGATGGATTGGGCGTTGGTGGTTGGTGGTTGGTTGTCGGTAGAGGTACTTACTTCGTACATACTTCGTAGAACGAGAGACGATGTTTCAACAACATCGACAGGCGATGGGTGGATAGATGGATCGATGGATCGATGGATCGATGGCTCCACGGATGGATCGATGAATGATCAGTGGCTGGGTGGGCAGGTGCAGGTGCAGGTACAAAGATGTCAGGCTGGTACTAGATACCTTAGGGCCAGACAGGTACTAGATACTTAGCCAGAGTGCTAAATACCAGATACCTATGTATGCTCACCACTGTTAGATCACTATTTGTGATGTATAGGTACCTAGGTATGTAGGTATGCAATCATCTGGACTTGGAGCACAATCAGGAACAAAGGGCCGGAAGTGCACATGCATGTCGCTTTGTGAGTGGTCAAGTGCCGTGAAACACTCACTAACTGGCATGGCCATGCAGCGTGTCTCGAGCGTGTTTGAAACATTCCATTGGGGCTTAGCTTAGCTTATGGAGTGGCGTACCGAGGGAGTACTTCGTAGAAGGGAGTAAAGGGGAGTAAAGGGGAGTAGAAGGGAAGTAAAAGGGAGTAAAGGGAGTAAAAGGGAATAGAAGGGAGTAAAGTACGAGATGACCTACTTCCTACGTAGATATGCTGACGCGGCATATAAACAACTTTTACAAGCTTGATAATTTACCTATTTGAACGCCGCACTGGAGCATATAAATCGTACATAATACATAATACATAATTTATCTGCCGCTTTGGCCGCGACACTCTTCTGGGCATCTTAGCATCATCATCGCCTTCTCGTCCCTATATCCCGTCAATTTATTGCACATCAATCTACTTTACTCTACCCACAGCGCGCGACAAGCGTTCGACTTTGGCCAAGTCCTCTCATTTGACTTTTGCCGCCCCATGTACAAAATACAAAATGCTCCTGTATCCCACACGCCACGCAGGGCTACTTGTCGGCTGAAGGCCAGGTCCGCATTCAGCTCGATATTCCATCATTATCACGGCGTATATGGACCGAAGACAGTAGCAACCAAGCATCAATACGCCGAGAGAGAGAGATGCACGTACTTACCTACATAGATATATGCCAACGTATCATATATACATGATACATTACCTGCCATATGCGAGGGAGCACATGACCTCAAAGGTGGCGTGTATGTATGTATGTAAGAGTTGGGGCCATTACTCTCCGCCCACCTAAGCGAGACCACGATTTTCAACACTCCCATTTTAATGAACTATTATAATTTAAATATCAATTATTTTAAACTAAAATCAAAAAT
>Ga0123337_10004015_pt1 | contig 15188 bp, 8 predicted proteins | sample frozenSSSSmetaG_FD_89792 | JGI IMG/M metagenome (GOLD analysis project Ga0123337, IMG submission 89792) | Glacier valley bacterial and archeal communities from Borup Fiord, Nunavut, Canada, to study Microbial Dark Matter (Phase II) -... | ecosystem: Environmental > Aquatic > Freshwater > Ice >... | reverse complement strand
GCTGTTCCTGTTCGACGAGCCGCTCTCCAATCTCGATGCAAAGCTCCGGGTCGAGTTGCGCGGTGAAATCAAGCGGCTGCACGAGCGTCTGAAGGCATCAATCGTCTACGTTACACATGATCAGATCGAGGCCATGACGCTGGGCACCCGCATCGTGGTCCTCAACCAAGGACTGGTGCAGCAGATCGGAACGCCTGAGGAAGTCTTTGACCAGCCGGCCAATCTGTTCGTTGCGGATTTCATGGGCTCGCCGCCAATGAACCTGATTCCGGCAACGCTAGTGCTGGACGGTGGGGCGGCAATCTTGAAGTTGAGCGATGGCAATCAACTCGCGATGCCTGCCCTCAGCCCCGCGCTTGCCAGGCGCGGCGCCGGCGAACTGATTGTTGGGCTGCGACCCGAAGCATTCTCGCTGGCCGACAGTGCGGCTGGGGTTTCGATCACAGTGCAACTTGTCGAAAGCTCGGGGTCGGACACTTTCCTGACGACGGAGTTGGGTGGCAAGGCAGTTATTGCCAGGCTTCCCGGTCGGACCAACGTTTCGACCGATGGCAAAATCCGGCTGGCCGTCGATACCAGCCGCGCATGCTTCTTCGATCCGGCGACTGGCAGCAATATCCACTAGCGTTCGTGCGACCCGGGAGTTGACGGGGCAGCCAGCCTTCGTGGTGGAACCGTCGCTGATCCCAACCCCGGGAGGCAGACATCGTGACTTCAGCACGATGAAGCCAGCCTCGCGTCCACATCCCTCGGGAGGGGCGGTCAGCCCGCGACGCCTAGCCCGGTTCGTTAGCTCTCCAGCGGCAGGTCTGCCGCCGGAACGAAGGCAATGTGGAGCTGGAGCGGCGTGCTCAGGACCTCGACAAACGAAGGCTCTGTCTATCGGTAGCCCCAGGGGCACAGCGAAGAGACGGCGGCTAGCGCCTCCTCCTCCGCCGGGTGGCGCACCCCATCGGCCTCGAGCACCGACACGCAGATGTGCATCAGTGCCCTGAACTGCTCGTTGGAGAGGTCGGCGATCGTGATCTGCGCCCGTGCCCGCGCCGACGCAGTCTCGTGATCGAGCTCAAAGGCCTGAGCATGCGCGGTGATCTCGCGGGCGACGTCTTCGGTTGAGAACCCCTGGAGCAGGGTGTTTGTCCGGAACAGGGTGATGATGCGCTTGCGTTCCGCCATATCGGCCTTGCCGTCGGCGTAAGCGATGATCATGGCGGCGGCGATGGTTGCCTCCATGAATGGTTCGAGACCAGCCACGTCCGCCTCGGCCGCGATGTCGAGGCGATTGAGGCTCGCCCGCAATGCAACGACGGGACGTCTTGCGAAGATATCGGATTGGTGGGGGCGGGACTTCGTCATGGTGCATCTCCTCGTTGCATTGAACACAAGGGGACGCTTCCATCGACAGATGGATGTGAACGTCAGCCCCTGAGGTGAACCGACATCGTGGGTGAGGTTTATCCTCAGCCGCACCAGAGGGGCCCGGTCACAGTTATTAGGTGGATTGCGCCTTTTCGCCTTCAAGCCCCCCGCCAGGAAAAATCGGACGGGCGTCGGCATCGAGCCCTCGTTGGCGGTTGAGCAATTCACCCAGCAGTGGATTGGGAAAGCGGCGGGCCACGGTTACCGCAATGAAGGTCTCGTTGATCCCGTTGAGGCGATCCGCTTCGACCAGCAGGCCTTGGGCCAGTTCGTCGCGAACCACGATCGGCGGCAGCACAGCGAGCCCCAGGTCTTCCCGCGCCATCAGGCGCAACATCGCCATGTCGTCGGCCTCTGCGGCAATCCTAGGCTCGACCCCGAGCCGGGAGGCCAATGCATCGAAGCCGGCGCGAAGTGCGGTATCGCGCGAGGGCAGCACCAAAGGTTCCTCGCTCAACAGTGCCCGCAATGGACGTGTTCTACCGCCCAGTCGCGCCGGAGTGCCGACAAGGCTGACGGGCTGCTCGTCAAGGCGATGCAGCAACCATTGGCTCGTGCCGTCGCGTGTCGGCGACAGGTTGGTCAGCACAACGTCGAGGCTGAGCGTCGCAAGTGCGTCGAGGAGCTCAGCCTGCGAGCCCGATCGCAACTGAAGTTCGACGTCTGCACGCCCGACCAGAGGCGACAGGAAGCCCATCTGGAAGTTGCGCGACAAGGTCGCCAGCGCGCCTACTCGCAAGCTCCTCCGGCTTCGACCCGCTTGTCGCAACGTGTCGCTGAGATCGTCGGCCGTGCGGAATATCGCCTCGGCATGGTCCAGAGCAATCTGCCCGGCCTCGGTCAAGACCAGCCGGCGACCCTGCCGCTCGAACAGGGCATGGCCAAGTGTGGCCTCCAACGTGCGGATCTGCGTCGAAAGAGCGGATTGCGACAGGTTCAGCTGCCGGGCTGCGTCAGTGAGCTTGCCCCCGAGCGCAACGGCCCGGAACAGCCTGAGGTGGTGGAGATTCAGCACCGACATCGTTCTATTTCCTGTGCGTTAAGCCTCGAAAATATGTAATTTTCTGCAACCATTGCAACAGCTATTCCCTCGCCCGTCGCAAAGGGAAACACCGATGGCAGGCTTGCTCGAGTTTGGCTTTTTTACACCTCTGGTTCCGCTTCTCGCGGCCACGCTGGGGCTGATGCTGCCGCCTCGCCTTGCAGAGCGCGCCGGCCGCATCGCCGAACTGGGCGCTCTGGGCGCAGCACTGTGCGCTGCCGTCGCCCTTGCCGCCGTATTCGCCGGTGGTGCCGCGGCCGTGACTTTCGGGATCGATCCGGCAGCACTCGTTCTGCGCGTTGAGCCGATCGGTGCAACGCTGCAGCTTCTCATCGGCTTTGTCGGTTGGGTGGTGATCCGCTACTCACGGACCTACCTGGTGGGTTCAAGCAACGCGCGGCGCTTCCACTTCATCATGCCGGCGACCCTGGCAGCCGTGCTTCTGCTCGCCGCCGCCGGCAGCCTGTTGACGTTGATCCTCGCTTCGATCGCTATCGGCGCCGGGCTGAGGATGCTGCTGCTGCACTTTCCCGGCAGGCCAGAGGCCAGGCGCGCCGCCGCAAAGTTCACTCTGGTCTGGGGACTTGCAGACTTCATCCTCATCCTCGCGGCTCTTCTGCTGGCTGTTTCTTATGGAAACACCGAGTTCTCGCGGCTGGCTGAACTGGCGCAGTCGGGCCTGACCGTCCCCGGCCAATTAGCCGCTGCGCTGGTCATCCTCGCGGCTGCTCTCAAGACTGCATCGTTTCCGCTGCATGGCTGGCTCACCGAAGTGATGGAGGCACCCACTCCCGTGTCGGCTTTCCTCCATGCGGGCATCATCAATTCGGGCGGCGTGCTGCTCATCAAGCTGTCGGGCTTCGTCGACCACAGCCCCGGCGCAATGGCGGCACTCGTCATGATCGGCGGATTCACCGCGCTGTTCGGCGCCACGGTGATGCTGACCCAGAGCGCCGTTAAAACCGCGCTGGCCTGGTCCACGGTGGCGCAGATGGGCTTCATGCTCCTGCAATGCGGGCTTGGCCTGTGGACACTGGCGCTGCTCCACATCGTCGCCCACTCGCTCTACAAGGCCTACGCTTTCCTCTCTGCGGGAGGGGCAGTCCGAGCCGTGGAGTCGGTTCGGCGGCCCGGACCTGTCGCAGTGCCGGGGGTTGGCGCTGTAGCGCGCGCCTTTGTGATCGCTATCGCCCTATATGCCGCTGCCGCTGTCGGATTTGGTGTCGTCCTCGGCCCGAAATCGGCGCAGGCGCTGGCACTGGGCGCCATACTGGTATTCGGCGTGGCCTATCTGGTCGCGCAGGGCCTTGCCGACGCCGCGCCGCGCCAACTGACCCGACGCACGGCCCTCGCGTCGCTTGTCGCCACGATCGCCTACTTCAGCTTTCACCGAGTGGCCGACTGGATCTGGGGTGGGCAACTCCCTGAACCTCCCATCGCCGGAGCGCTCGAATGGGCGCTCATCGTCCTCACCCTGATGTCGTTCGGGGTGGTCGCGGTTGCCCAGGCAATGTTTCCGCTGTGGTCTCACCACCCTGCGGCGGCCGGCCTTCGCGTCCACCTCGCCAACGGACTTTATCTCAACGCGATCCTGGACCGGCTGATCGGCGGCTTCCGCGCCGACGCCAAGTCCTGAGCATCGGAGCAACCCAATGAACCTCCATAACCCCCAGTTGCCCGAGGCACGGCTTGACGGCCTCCTGGCTGCAGCCAAGACGGCTGCGGACGCCATTCCACCGGCTTTCCCGCTCGCCGCGACGGTAGCGGTGAACCCCTTTCTCGGCCCGTCCGGCGAGGACCTCGCCACGGCGGCGTCGCGGCTGGCCCGGGTGGCAGGTATTCGCCTGACACCCGAACGGAAACGGCTTCAACAGCGGCTCGCCGATGGTGACATCACCGACGATGACCTTGCAGATGCACTCGATGCAGCCGCCTCCCCGCTAAAGCCCGCAGCCCTCGCCGACCTGAAGGACAAGCTGGCCGAGGCCGCCACCAACCCCGTCGCACTGCCCACGATTGCAACGCTCGCCAGTTCCGCAACCGGCACCGATTGGAACGCCGTGTTCGGAAGGAGTTTCGGCCTGTGGGCGGCGGGACATTTCGACCGTGGCCAGGCGCTGTGGCTGCCGAAGCCGGGGCGTGGCGCCTACGCCGCATGGCGGGAATGGGCGGCGAACGATTTGACCCCGGAGATCGCCGGACTCAAGGGCTTCTGCGCCCACGTGAACAGCGCGCCGGACACCGTTGAGCGCGCCATTGCGAGAGCCGCGGACCAGCTCGGCCTGCAAGAGCCTGCAGCGCCCACGGTTTTCCATCGGCTGCTGGTCGATCTGGGTGGCTGGGCCCAACACGCCCGCTACCTGCTCTGGCAGGGCGAACTGGCGGGCGACACCGATCCGACGCTGGTGGAACTGCTCGCCATCCGTCTGGTGTGGGAAGAGGCCCTGCTCATTCACGTGCCAAAGGTCGGAGCAAGGTGGAACAGGGTCGTCACCGCACACACGGAACCGGTCGCGCCCACCGAAGATACCGTGCTCGCCGCGATTCTTCAGGACGCGGCCGAGCGCGCCTACCAGCGCCGGCTGGCTGCTCGGCTTGCGGCTCCCGCCGTGACCTCGGCCAGTCGGCCGGAGCTGCAGGTCGCGTTCTGCATCGATGTCCGTTCGGAGGTGTTCCGCCGGTCGCTCGAGAGCCTCGACCCGGCTGTGGAGACCTTCGGCTTCGCCGGGTTCTTCGGATTGCCTCTTGCCCATCGTGCGGCGGGCACGGATACGCTCGACCATCACCTTCCAGTGCTTCTGAGGCCAGCCCTCACGGCGTCGAGCCACGCGACTGAACGGCAAGAGACCACATCCAGGATCTCCGCCCGGGCCACGCGCGCGTGGGGCAGGTTCCGGCAGGCCGCGGTGTCGTCGTTCGCCTTTGTCGAGGCGGCGGGCCTTGGCTACGGACCAAAACTCCTGTCGGCAGCCCTGGCGCTCGAACCGGCGCCCAAGGTCCCCCATCCGATACCGAAACTCGAGCTACCGCTTTCGGCCGACACCAAGGCCGATCTCGCAGCCAAGGTGCTCAAGGCCATGAGCCTGACCACCAACTACGCAAGGGTCGTCCTGCTCGTCGGCCACGGGACCCATGTCACCAACAATGCACATGAAAGCGCCTACCAGTGCGGCGCCTGCGGTGGTCACTCCGGCGAGGTCTCGGCCCGGATCCTCGCCAATCTGCTCAACGACCCAGAGACGCGGGCAGGGCTCGCCGGCCATGGCATCGATTTGCCCGCAGATACGCATTTCGTTGCGGCGCTGCACGTGACCACGACAGACGCGATCGAGCTGTTCGACGACACGCCCGCGCCCGCCCACACCGGGGACCTGGCGAGGATCCGCACCTGGCTTGCCGCGGCAGGCAGGATCGCGAGGACCGAGCGCGCGGCGCGGCTCCCGGGCGCGACCGCGGACACCGTGGCAAGGAGAGCGTTCAACTGGGCCGAACTCCGCCCAGAATGGGGTCTCGTGGGGTGCGCCGCCTTCATCGCGGCTCCGCGGACATTCACGCGTGGTCGCGATCTTGGGGGGCGCAGCTTCCTTCACAGCTATGACTGGCGGGCCGACGAAGGCTTCGGCACGCTCGAACTCATCCTCACAGCCCCCGTCGTGGTCGCCAGCTGGCTCAGCCTCCAGTATTATAGCTCGACCGTCGCGCCAGAGCTCTTCGGTGCCGGTGACAAGCTCATCCACAACGTGGTCGGCGGCTTCGGTGTCGTTGAAGGCAATGGCGGACTACTCCGCGCGGGCCTGCCGCTCCAAGCCGTCCATGACGGGACGGCATACGTCCACGATCCCTTGCGGCTCTGCGTGCTGATCGACGCGCCGACCGCTGCCATCACCGACATTCTAGCCCGCCACCCATCGGTCCGTGAACTGTTCGACAATGGCTGGCTGCACCTGCTGGCCCTCGATGGCAGTGCCATCAAGGCCCGCTACAGACCCGGGCTGACCTGGGAGGCAATCGCCGCCGCCGATGAGGCAGCGGCATGAGCCCACCTGATCAGCAGGCGCCGGGGACCAGCGGTTTCGATCGATGAGCACCCTAAGGGACCAAGTGGCCCCCGATCATCCACCGCCAGCTTTGGCCTGCCCCCTCAAAAGTGGTCCTCCCTGAGGTATGGCCTTCAGCCGGGCGACCTCCTTGCGCAAACGGTCATCTCCCCGCGGTGCCGCCGGACAAGCGTTATGCTCTTAGTCTGAGTTGGGCGTGAGCATGACAACCGCCAGTGGAGGAAGGGTCAGGCGTAGCGAGGCGGGGCGATCATGACAGCTGACGTCTTCGGAGTTGAGGTGTCCCAGATTGCCGACATTGGAGCCGCCATAGATTTCCGCATCGGAGTTGAGAATTTCGTCCCAGCGGCCGCCCTGTGGAACACCCACGCGATAGTCGGATCGGACCGTTGGCGTCATGTTGCAAGCGATGACCACCGGCTTGACACCATCCCGGCCCTTGCGAAGGAACAAAAAGACGCTGCCTTCGGCGTCGCTTGCATCGATCCACTCGAAGCCGAGCGGATCGGCATCGAGTTGATGCAGTGCCGGATGTGCGCGATACAGATGGTTGAGATCGCGTACGAGCGATTGAACGCCGGTATGCAGCGGATCGCCGAGAAGGTGCCAATCGAGGGACTGGTCGTGGTTCCACTCGGCCTCCTGGCCGAACTCGCCGCCCATGAACATCAGCTTCTTGCCCGGATGCGCCCACATGAAAGCGTAGTAGGCCCGCAGATTGGCAAATTTCTGCCAGCGGTCCCCGGGCATTTTCCCTAGCAGCGAGCCCTTGCCGTAGACCACCTCATCGTGGCTCAGCGGGAGAACGAAATTCTCGGTGTAGGCATAGTGCATGCCAAAGGTCATCTCGCCATGGTGGTAGCGGCGATAGATCGGATCGAGCTCCATATAATGAAGCGTGTCGTGCATCCAGCCCATGTTCCACTTATAGCCAAAGCCTAGCCCACCATCGTAGATCGGCCGGCTCACGTTGGGGAAAGAAGTGGATTCCTCGGCGATCATCTGGGTGCCCGGATTGAGCTGATAGGCCCGCGTATTGGTGCCTTTGAGGAAGTCGATCGCCTCGAGATTTTCACGGCCACCGAACTTGTTGGGGATCCATTCGCCTTCATTGCGGGAGTAGTCGAGGTAGAGCATGGACGCGACCGCATCCACCCTCAGACCATCGATATGGTAGCGATCCAGCCAGAACAGGGCACTGGCTTCGAGGAAATTGGCAACTTCGTTGCGCCCAAAATTGTAGATCAGCGTGTTCCAGTCGCGGTGGAAGCCCAAACGAGGATCCTCGTGCTCGTAGAGCGCCGTGCCATCGAACTGCGCCAATCCATGGGCATCCGAGGGGAAGTGCCCCGGCACCCAATCCACCAGGACGCCGATCTTGGCGGCATGGAACCTGTCGACGAAACGCGCAAAAGCCTCCGGGGTGCCGAAGCGGCTGGTCGGCGCGAACAGACCTACGGGCTGATAGCCCCAGGACCCGCCGAACGGATGTTCAGTGATTGGCATGAGCTCGATATGGGTGAAACCCATGTCGATGACATAGGGGACAAGCAGATCGGCAATGCTGTCATAGTCCAGCCACTCGCCGTTGCCCCCGGTGCGCCAAGAGCCCAAATGCACCTCGTAAGTCGACATCGGCGCCGAAAGGTTCTGCCGCGCTCCGCGGCTTTTCATCCAATCGCCATCCTGCCAGTTGTGGTCTGGCAGGCCCTGCACGATCGAGGCAGTTGCGGGCGGCTTTTCTTGGTAGAACGACAGGGGATCGGCCTTTAGCGGCAGGCGCTGGCCATGATTGTCCAGAAGCTCGTACTTGTAGACGGCGCCCTTCTTCAGGCCCGGGATGAAAAGCTCCCAAATTCCGGCGCCAACGCGCTTGCGCATCGGATGGCGACGACCGTCCCAGGCATTGAATTCTCCCACGACGCTCACGCGCGAAGCGTTGGGTGCCCAGACGGCGAATGACACGCCATCCACCCCTTCGGTGGTGACGAGGTGGGCTCCAAGCCGCTCATAGAGCCGATTGTGCTTGCCTTCGCCGAGCAGATGCTCGTCCACTTCGCCCAGTATCGGTCCGAAGCGGTAGGGATCCTCGCCTTCCCAGTGGCGCTCACCATCCGAAAAGGCCAGTCGGTATGCGAACCGCTGGGTCCTTTCGGGGATGACACCAGAAAAGAAGCCGTCCGGATGAACGCGCCTCAGTGCTCCCAGTCTTTCCTCGGTCGAGCGGTCGATGATCTCGACCTTCGCGGCATGCGGGGCGAATACATTGATGCCAACCGGACTATCGTTGCCGCCCTGCATGCCCAATGTGCCGAACGGATTGCCGTGGCGACCGTGAACGATCGCCTCCACATCAGAGGGATATGCCGCAGACTCGTCAAATTCTCGATTCATCGTTCAATCCTGGGCATCAGCCCTAGTTCGAACGCTCCATTCGGCATACTGAGCCAAAGGGGGCGTCATGATTTTTGTTGCTGCGGGCTACGCGGCAAAGCCGCGCGGTCACAACGCCTTGATCAGGCTCGGGCACCCGGCACGACGCGACCGCAATAGGTTGTGCGTGCACGCCCAATGCTTCAGGACTGGAATTGTTTCCATTCTCTGGTCATGGCGGCCGGAAAACTGCGTGGGTAAAAATCCGCAGCATTTTGAGAGTCGCGGAACCGATAGCCAATGGGACGATTGCTGGTGCAACGGGTGCCATGGCCGGCGACGATCTCGGTGCTGCATCCTAATGCCGGAGCACTAATGTCGACCGATAATACCCAAACAGCGCCAGCTTTGACTCGGTTGGCCGAGCGCTATGGCATATCGAGCCATTTCCAGAATGCCTACGGAAGCACCATAGCCGTCAGCACGGAAACCATGTCCCTGCTTCTCAGCAGCATGGGTGTGAACGTGACCAGTCAGGCGGAAGCGCAAGATGCTCTGGACAGTCTCGAACGGCACGATGTGAGAGATCCGTTGCCGGCGGCAGTCGTCGTCGTTCCAAGGGACAATTGGTGCCTGATACAGGTCAACGATCGGAATCTTCCTTCACCTTTGGACTGGCGCGTCGAACTCGAGAGCGGCGGGGAACTCAGCGGCCACTTTCATTGGCAAGAAGGCAATTACTACGGTTCAGAGGGCAATGTCGGCCTGACGATCGAGAATCTGCCGCTCGGCTATCATCGGCTGCACTTGCCTCAAATGAACGCCGCGACTCATCTAATCGTGTGCCCGGAACAGTGCTGGTTACCCGACAGGGTCGAGGGTGGTCATTGGGGCATTGCGGTACAACTCTATCTGGTGCGTTCCGCCACCAATTGGGGCATCGGCGATTTCTCCGACCTCAAGAAGCTTGTCGAAATTGCTGGAGCGCATGGTTGCGGGCTGATCGGCCTCAATCCGCTGCACCAGATGTTCTTGGACAATCCTGAAGCCGCTAGCCCTTATTCGCCTGCGACGCGGCTGTGTCTCAATCCGCTCTATATCGACGTTCTGGCGGTGCCGGAGTGGCCTTCCTCCCCCGCGGCGCAGGCACTGGTGAACGCACCCGCATTCAAGGCGCAACTGGAAGAGTGTCGCGCCTCCTCACTCGTCAACTACTCGGGGGTGACCGAGCTGAAGCTGGCGGCTCTGCGCCTGATCCACCAATCCTTCGCACAAGGTGCGTCCCTAGAGCGCCAGGACGCTTTCGCAGCATTTTGCCTGCAGAACGGGAAAACCCTCGAGCGAGCGTCGCTCTTTCAGGTGCTTCGTCAGCACTTCGCCCGGACGGATGCACAACAAGCTGACTGGCGCGGTTGGCCCGCCGAACTGCAAACGGCTGGTTCCCAAGCGCAGCGGGAGTTCGCGGAAGAGAACAGAACGGAGATCGATTTTCAGAATTGGCTGCAATTTATTGCCGACGAGCAACTCGAAACCGCAGCAGAGGCCGCCCGAGTTCAAGGTATGGCAGTGGGTCTATATCGTGACCTCGCCGTCGGATGCGATGCGTCAGGCGCCGAGACCTGGGCCAATCCAGCAGCATTCCTGCAGCGCAACCTGGTCGGCGCACCGCCCGATATTTTCAGCCCTGCGGGGCAAAACTGGGGACTGCCGCCGTTCGATCCTGTTGCGTTGACCCGAGAGGGCTATCGCAGCTTTGCCGAGTTGATCCGCGTCAACATGCGCCATGCTGGCGGACTGCGGATCGACCACGTGATGGGTCTGCGTCGGCTGTTCTGCATTCCGGAGGGCAAGAGCCCAACCGAGGGGGCCTATGTAAGCTTCCCGCTGGAGGATCTGATCGGCGTCCTTGCCTTGGAATCGCAACGCCAGCAATGCCTGGTGGTCGGCGAAGATCTTGGCACCGTCCCGGATGGGTTTCGAGAGCGGCTCGCTCGGGCCAATGTGCTGTCATATCGCGTCCTGTTCTTCGAGCAGGACTTCAACACAGGCGCCTTCCTTGGTCCCGAGACCTATCCCGAACTGGCGTTTTCCAACACTGGAAGTCACGATCTGCCGACTTTGTTGGCTTGGTGGACCAGCGACGACATCGCCCTCAGGCAGGCTCTGGGCCTGTTTCCAACCCTTGAGGAATCGCGCGGTCAGCGTGAGCGACGCGATCGCGAACGACGCGAAATGATGCTCGCTTTCACCCGCGCAGGCCTTTTTGACGAGCCACCTGATCCGTCGACGCTTTCAGCAGAAGTGTTCGCGCAACATGCCCATCGCTTTCTGGCGATGACGAAGTCCATTTTGCTCTCCACCCAGTTCGACGACATGACCGGGGAAGTTGCGCCGGTCAACGTCCCCGGCACCTGGAAGGAACACCCGAACTGGCGTCGAAAATATCGGTTGAGCCTGGAGGAACTCTCCGAACATCAAGACGCATGGGCCCTTGTAAGCCCTCTAGCTCGTGCAAGGCACGACTAGCAACACTAGCGGCCGCGTTCGCAAGCTTCCCTGCAGGATTTTCGCACGACCCAAATGCGCCCCTCGCTTACGCGTCCGGCAACTGGGGTGCTGCGGCTTTTCGTGCGAAGAATATCTCAACGGTGGTTCCAAGATCGGGCGACGACGATAGGCTGACAGACGCACCGGCGTTTTGCTTTAGGGACTGGACGATCAACGCGCTGAGTTTGCCGGGCTTTGGCCAAGTCATGGCTGGATCAATTCCGATTCCGTCATCCGCAATCGAGATGCGGCAACCAGCTTCATCGACCAGGCTTTTCACAGAGATCGTGCCACCTGGGCGGCCGACGAATGCATGCTTCAGAGCGTTTGTCAGCAGCTCATTGATAACGAGACCGGTAGGCATCGCGACGTCTAGCGATACCGGCCATGTATCGACCTGCAGATTAAGGTGGATCCCCTCAACCGCATTGGCCGCCATGACAGCTGAGGCAATCTGGCTTACATAGACGCCAAGATCGACACTGTCGGGCTGTTCGTCGCCCGATAGCGAGCGATAAAGCAAAGCCAGCGACTCAATACGGCCGGCCAATTTGCTGAACCGCGCTGCCGTGCCATCACCCGATTGGTTCTTGGCCTCCAGACGAATTAGCGCTGTTATCATCTGAAGGTTGTTCTTCACTCGGTGCTGCAGTTCACGCAACTGCACATCTCGTTCCTCGACCTGCTTCGACAGCTCCTCCTGGCGCCCCGCGCGGGCGGAAGCGTTAGCCAAAGCAACTAAACGGAAGAGCGCAACGCCTTGTTCGTCCTCAATGATGCTGGACCACGCATCGACGACGACCGCCTCGTCTCCCACCCCGACCGAGAAGGTGCCAAGGTAGTCCTCGCGGGTTAGGACTGCGGCCCCGAGGTCCTGCACGCCTTCCGTGGATGCAGCTTCGATAGGCAGGGCATTCCAAGGACGACCTTGAACCGCTGCGGCCGACGTTCCCGTCAGCCGCTCGAATTCCAGGTTGGCGTACGTCAGGCGTTCCGATGGATGCAGTTCGGAAACGGCGACCGCGAAAGGCACGTGATCAAGAAACTGCTTGAAACGCTCGCTTTCCAGAGCACCTGCCAGATTGGGCGTGTCGAGCAGGGCCTCTACCTGATCGCTATCGTTCTTGTTCGCCATGAGAGTCCTCTCGGGAGAGACGCTGACTTAGTAGGTTTGGTGTGGGAGCGCCAGCGGCGCCTCCAGCAGCCAATGAGGGCAACCGGCTCGGGTGGGTGGGGTTTGCGGCTCAGCAGGTCGACGAGCGGGCTCAACGCGAGGCGGGAAGGATCGCCAGCCAGCGGCTTTGGGATACCTGCCCCAAATAAAGCAGGGCAACCAAGTTTGAGAACGTCGCCACGGTCCCGAAGAAGTCGCGGCGCGTCAGCGGTAACACGTTCGAGGTGTCGAATGGCAAACATTGATCGCTCCGACGGTGACCGGGCGCAACCAATGGGGGCGCACAAGGCTCTTCGAGATAAACCGCGTAGGCCAGCGCCCGGCGTTGCGGCTATGTCAAATGGCTCGTCACATCGGAGGCAGAAGCGTCTTGTAGGCCCGGCCCTGTCGACCGTCTTCGGTGGAAATCCCGACCCAGCCGCCTTCGGTCCGGCCAGCCACGACCAACGTTCCGCCCTTCAGGACGAAAACCTGACCGCTAGTTGTCGAGGGCCCACTTCGGCTGCGGAGCGACTCGACCCCAACCTGGAACAAGGGGCCGCAGCCTCGCTGGCCAGCGCCGCGCCACCCACTTTGGGCACAACGGGAAACGCGCGTGCAATATCCAGATCCTTCGCCACGAGCGGCTTGATCGAGGCGGGAACGTACCAAAATAGTCGATCCGTCTTTGCCGGTTAGATCCCACCGGCCGCTTCCGTTACGGACTGCGCGAGAAACAACCCGGCAGCCGCTATCAGCGCAAACGCGCCCAGAGTCGTGCCGCCGAACAGCGCGAGCGGATGGGGCCGACGCCGTTTGCCGAAGACAACTTTACTGACCATCGGGGACGACATCGACATTCACTTTGGGCACATCGATGTCGACAGTGTCGGAATCGCCATTGTTGTTCAGGAAATTGAGAACGCCGACCACCACTATGACGACGAGAAGGATGCCACCGAGACAGCGCTGAAACGCGCGCCTTGCTACTGGTCTAAGTGACTGACTAATAGGGAGAAAAAGGCTGGCTGGGGAACCTGGATTCGAACCAAGATTGACGGAGTCAGAGTCCGTAGTTCTACCATTGAACTATTCCCCAAGCGCTGGCCTGGATCGCGATCGGCAGGGCCGTGCTCGCGTTGGTGGCGCCTTCTAGCGAGAAATTTCCGCGGGATCAACACCTCTTGCGAGAGTTGTGTTTCCATGTCGGTCGCCAGCCTGGCAGGCGCGATCATGGCAGTCCGATGGAACTTTCGGAGCGCTCGGCCATTTTGGGTACAATCGGCCATAGTCAAGGCCGCTTAAGCCCCTCCCGGAGTTACATCATGCGAGCCGTCGCTCTCGCCGCGATTTTCGTGGCTGGTGTTTCTGTTGCGTACGCCGGCGAATTGAACCCCACTGGTCAGTGGCAGGTCTCGACGGGCGAATCTCGCTACCGCATCTCCCTTTGCGGCGACGGGCATGAACTGTGCGCGAAGTTGACCTGGTTGCGCGATGACGCCAAGACGGACGACAATCTGGCTCTGCTCAACCGCTATGTGGTTCAGCAGGCGAAACCCGATGACCCAAACACCTGGGTTGGGACCATGCAGTACGACGGCGCAATCTACGATGCGACCGCCACGCTGCTCAGCCGCGATGCAATGGAACTGAGATCGTGCTCGGGGGTGTTCTGCCGGTCGTTCACGCTCAACCGCCTGTAGCAGGTTATACCCTTGTTCATGCGCCGATGGCTGCCATGCGGCGGAATCTTGGCGTTGCGCTACCTGTGCTGTTCCTCTACCTTCCATCCCAACTGAAATAGACCCGTCACGGGCGCCCTCGGCTCAGGCCGTTCAGGAGCGACCGCACGGGAGATGGAGTTGAAGGTGGCCGATTCCGATCGGTCCGCCGCCGTGTCCGGCCCAGATGGGACGGATCGGCACCGTGACGGGCAGGGCGAAAGCCAGGCCCAGACGACCGCAAGAGCCGGGGGGCAACCGGGATCGGGCGGATCGGAACGGCGGACCTACCCCGCTGGGAATCCTTCGCGCCGATCGCGCGGGCCGCTCTACGCGGCTCTGGATCTCGGCACCAACAATTGCCGCCTGCTGATTGCCCGGCCACACGAGGCCGGCTTTCGTGTGCTCGATGGCTTCACCCGCATCGTTCGCCTCGGCGAAGGACTGTCGACGTCCGGACGGCTGTCCGACGCGGCGATGGACCGAACGATGGAGGCGCTCCGCCTCTGCCGCAACAAGCTGCGTGAACACGAACCGACCCGCATGCGGCTGATCGCTACCGAGGCCTGCCGCGCCGCCAGCAATGGCGAGGAATTCATCGCGCGAGTGGAGCGCGACCTGGGACTGAAGCTCGAGATCGTCGATCGGCAGACCGAGGCGTCGCTGGCCGTGACCGGCTGCGCCGACCTGATTGAAGCAGAATCGGCAGGAGCCCTGATGTTCGACATCGGCGGCGGCTCGTCGGAACTGGCCTGGCTGGATTTCCGAGGCGGCCGGCCGCGCCGGACCGGGCGCATGGCCTCTTCGATCCGTTCCTGGCAGTCGCTGCCGGTGGGCGTGGTGTCGATCGCCGAGAAGTTCGGCGGCGTGGAAGT
>Ga0123337_10004014_pt1 | contig 15190 bp, 12 predicted proteins | sample frozenSSSSmetaG_FD_89792 | JGI IMG/M metagenome (GOLD analysis project Ga0123337, IMG submission 89792) | Glacier valley bacterial and archeal communities from Borup Fiord, Nunavut, Canada, to study Microbial Dark Matter (Phase II) -... | ecosystem: Environmental > Aquatic > Freshwater > Ice >... | reverse complement strand
ATAAGAAAGACCTCAGAACCAAGGTTGGCCAGAACTAAAACCTATTCAGTAAAACTTGCCAATAAGACTAAAAGCCATTCAGGAGTGGACAATAAGGGAATGCCATGGATTATAAATTCAAACTCTTACTAAACCAGTGTCAAAATACTTTTTACAAAGCCGTATAAGAGTTTTTCCTCCTCATAAACCAATTTATCCGATTCTTAAATCAAGCGCTAGCAATTTCACGTTTGTAATTAAGGCGTTGAAAATCAAAAACATTAAAAGAAGGCTACTTCATAACTAATTGACTTGACTGCCAACAATATCCGTAGAATAGTGTTGTAAAAAAATGGTTAATTAATTATTTGTAATTATGAAAGCACTAATCATAAACTGCACGTTAAAACCTTCCCCTAAATTTTCAAATACCGGTTCTTTAATTAAAAAAGCCGAATCTCTTTTAAAAGAAAGCGGGGCAAAGACTGAAGTAATCCGGCTGGTTGATTATGAAATCAAACCAGGAAACGCGACAGATGAGGGCGATGGCGACCAATGGCCGGTCATTCTGGAGAAGATTAAAGCGTGTGATATTTTAATCATTGGCACACCGGTTTGGATGGGGCACCTGGCATCAACTGCACAAAGGGTGATTGAGAGATTGGATGCCATTTTTCATGAGGAAGGTTTTACGGACGAAAAAACCGGGCAATATTTCACTTATAACAAAGTTGCGGGTTGCTTAATCACAGGAAATGAGGACGGGGCGCATTCCTGTGCCGCGCAGGTTCTTTGGGCCTTGCAGGAACTTGGTTTTACTGTTCCGCCAAATGTCAACGCTTATTGGGTAGGCATTGCCGGCGAAGGAAAGGATTATGTGGAAGCAGGGGGAGAGAAACACTTTTATACCAATTCCACTTTACGGTATATGATCGCCAATCTTATCTTTTTTGCAAAGCTTTTAAAAGCTAACCCAATTGATACCAATCTGAAAGAATTAGAAAAAATAGCAAATACCGAAAGTAATCCTAGGTAACTTAAATTAACCGACCGTGATTTTTTTGTTTATTTTCAAGTAAGTACGATTATACAATTCCTGCACTATATTTAATCAATATTCAAAATAAAACGCCGCACTACTGTTTACTGTACTCCTAAACTGTTTTTTTCAACAATTGGTCCGATTGGAAAATTTATTAATTACTTATTAGCAAACTTATACAAATCTAAAGGCTGCAGAAATGCGGTTACATGTTGTAAAGCAATACGTGCAACTGAATTTTAGTTACGATAAATAATTGCAGGATACCATAACGAGCGCTTTTAAAGTGTGCAATACGTCCATTTCTTCAATAACCATAGTGGATAAGGAAACGCAATGACTAAAGGTAAAAAGAGTTTTAGACGTTGATCAAACGCCGTGTGAATTTTCCTTTTGTACACACATAAGCAAAACAGTATGCTGGTAAACTTCCTGCTAAGTTACTATTTCAATATTGTGAGTTTAGGTATTACAGCCTTAACCTTGCAGGCTGAACTTAACTATTCCACCCCGCCAATATGAAATGGAACAAAATAACCAGGCGTTAAGGCTATTATATGGTGAACCAAAGGAAACGTACGAAGGCAAGGCGTAAAACCTGCAGTTGCGGCAAGCGGTTCATTACATCACGCGTTATTAAGCTACTCTACATTTTCCGCCAGCGTCCCTGAATTTGGCGGAAATGAAATTCGTACCTCATAACATAGCCCTTTGTTGTTTTAAAAAGAAAAGGCAACACACCGCAGTCACAAAATTAGCACCGCAGAAAACAGTAAAGAGCAGGTAAATGGTGCGGTGTATTTTTTTTGGCAGTACCACCCTTGATAGTTTTCTGCTTACTGCTTCCGGTTGTTTAAGGGGTGCAATGCTATTATGTTAGCTGCTTTAGAGAAATGCGGAGGAATATATACCGGAGATTAATTTATAATTGGGTATAGCGTGTGTATTATCGGATAGAAAAGCTTTGCTTGTAGCAAAAGTACGATAATGAAATAAAACGATAAAAACCTGCTTTTTATTCATAAACTATTATTAGTTATTGACTATTTGTTATGAGTTGTAAACGGTAAATAAGAAACAGCATTTTCGGTAAATAATTATTTCATGTTTCATTTCAATATGCGCAGTTTCATAAAACATATCACTCGTAACCGACTGAAATTACTTATTCCCTTTTATTTCTAACGAACTCGTTGTTCAAATCCTTGGCCAAAGTCATGATTTTAATTTCTTAAAATGTACAATGGTCTTATCCATTCGTTGTCCCATTTTTAAGCTTTGAGAAATAATAAAAGTAACTGCCGCCAGTCTTTCTTTTGCAGGTCTGTTGAGCCAATACTCCTGGTCTTACTTTTTTTCGTCAAATGCTTTAAGAGGTTGTCTGTTAACCACAGGCATTATAGAACGGTTAACTGGAGCAGGAAACAAAGGGCGAGAAAAAATGGGCAATCTTTCCACTTTAACAGTATCATTTTCATAGGCAGTTTTTGCCTTACTCAGATAATTATTTAATGTATTGTAATTATACTGAGGGTAACTCTGGCATAACAATTTAAGATTGGAGAAAACCTCTATCGGGTAATGAGGTTTGCTTTTCCAATGGATTAAAATTACTCTTTTTTCAGCTCTTTTAATTGTACCCATACTACAAACATAACAAACAAAGTAAGTATATTAGTCATAAGTAGATATTGAAACTGAAAGTGCGATTGGTTAAGCAGTAGTCGATATAGGTTTGTATACCTTAATCTAATTTTTCTTTATTAGTGGGGTCTTTAATAAAGAAGTTAGTTTCTCCTCAAAATCGTCATTACAACTTTCAAACACATTTCTTATTTTTCCTCCCCTGTCAATTAAATAAAAGGTGGGGAAGAAGCTGACATGGTATGACTTCACAACCCCGGAACCATTGATAAAACCTGTATATTTAATTGCATGAAGTTTTTCAAACTCTAGAACAGCCCTTTTACTATCCCTTTCGGTTAGGCTTGCTATTATCAGGCCTTTGTTTTTGTACTTCTCATAAATAGCATTTAGTGGTTTTATTGAAGCCATGCAGCCCCCACATCCAATAAAATAAAAATCCAATACTACTACATTACCCCTAAGCTGACTTAAGGAAACCTGTTTGCCATTAACATCAGATAATGTAAAGTCGGGCGCACTCGTCCCCGTGTCTAATAAAGCCATTGTAATTTGTGCAATACGGGGCTTAAATTTTTTTGGTATACTGAAGTCTGCTTGCGTAATATCTGATCTGTCTATCTTAAAATCAAAATACTTTTTCTCATCATAGTAATCGAATAATAGCCCATTTAACTCATATCTAGCCTTAATGGTTATCAAACTGGGTAAGCCTGTCTGTTTATCAATGTAATAATCATCATTTGCATATAAATGCTCTTTATTTTCGAGCTTATCATACCTATTTGCAATAAGATGTGAATGGGCTACACCATTGACAATCGTGTCACGAAGCATTGATATTTTGAATGGTTTTTTGTTATAAAACTCTTTTAGCGATTTGAGCTTACCGATCAGAGATTCATAATAGTCTGAATGAGTGTCCGTCTCAGCAAAAAATGTACTGTCTGAAGGTGATAAGATAAATAAACCTTTTTCAGTATAAATTTGAATAGTATGAAAGGTTTCTGTCGTATGATTGGTTTCTATCCTGTAGTGATATCCAAACAGCTTATCATTTTGGTCTTTTGAAAATAATTCCTTGTTGAGAGCAATAGTGGTATCAGGGCTCATATCCCTTTTTTTATGAACAGACTGATAGCTAAAGTTTTTAAAGCCTTCAAGCCTATCAATGAGATGTTGAATCGACGAGATTTGCGCCTCAACTTTATTACTGTATAAAAATACCAGGAGGCAGAGAGCTGGTCTGATAATTTTTTTGGTAAAGTAAATCATAGCTGTTTATTACTAGTAAACCAATAAAGCGGTTAACTAAACTACAACTAATAGTTGTAGTATCATTCAAGATGACAGGTATTTAACTATTTTTGACTGATCTAGATTAGTATCATATCACTTGGAAGAAATTGTTAATTTTATATCATCATGGTCAAAAAACAATTGTGTAAAACGGTGATCAGTTGTAAAAAGTCTATATCCACGTATTGATGAATTGTTAGTTGCGGAAAAAAATTAATCGTCAAGCAACCCCGACTTTACCACAAGAAAGCTAATCGCAGTGAATAATAAAATAGCTCGTTGATGTTTCCAGGTTCTACTGTATTCTATGTCATTTTTACTGTTGTTAAAGGGCCGGAAGTCGTCATTTATGATAAATTTGAAAACCTACTTTCCTGTGGGGTAGGCATCAGTAATTAGACTCAGGTAATAAAATCCTGTACACGTTGACAAGTATATTCTTCCTAACCCCCTACAGATCAAGACACTTTATAAGCAGTTCCTTGAACAGATTTGGGTATAACAGGAACCGAAGCCTGGAATTTGTTGTGGTTTGACCTCGTTTTTCTTCTGATCAATAGCTATGAATGCTTGAGTAGTAAATCACAAAATTTATCTCCGCCAAGACATACTTCTTTATTATTTGGCTGGTTATTCAGGATATGAAGCCGCTTCGTTACTCCTATACCTGGCATATTTTCCCATGTATTTACATTAATACAGATACTTTTATGCCTATCTATGCAGAGCCCTGAAATGAATTATAATTTTTATATTCAATCAACAAAAAGTTTCATTACCAACCTGTAAATCAATTAATATGAAGTACGTTATTTTATTAGTTATTCTACTTGGGGCTTTCTTTATTCCTGCCTCGGTATTTGCCCAGCAGGCGATAGGTATTTTCGATGCCCAGTCTGATATTGGCATAGCCACCAAACCTGGGCATGCGACCTATATTGCCCAAACCCAGCAATATATTATTACCGGTGCCGGTTATAATGTCTGGTTTGATCATGATGAGTTTCATTATGTCTATAAAAAAATCAAAGGTGATTTCATTCTTTCTTGCAAGGCAGAGCTGTCTGGGTTTGAAGGTATTGAGCAGCATCGAAAAGTTGGTATCATGGTCAGAAAATCTCTAGATGGTAATTCGGCCCAGGTTAATGCAGTAGTTCATGGAGACGGGCTGACCTCGCTTCAATACCGTAAAACTGCAGGAGCCATGACAGATGAAATTAAAGCTGTTATCACCCATGCCAATATCATACAGCTTGAAAGAAAGGGAACTACTTATACCATGCGTGTTGCAAAGTTTGGAGACCCATTTGTAACAGTTGACGTGGGCGACCTGAATCTGGGTGATGACGTTTATATTGGCCTGTTTGCTGCCTCGCATAATGCTGATGTGAATGAAACAGGTATTTTTAGTGATGTGCGTCTTACCTTGCCATTTGCAGGTATTTCAGACAATACCACACCAATGAATCTGGGTAGCAATCTTGAGTCTTTAGAAGTTGCCAGTGGGCATCGTGAAATTATGTATACCGTACCCTACTCTATTCAAGGTCCGAACTGGACAAAAGACGGGCAGAAAATTATTTTTAATGATAATAAGGGTATTCTTTCAGCCTATAGTATAAAAGATCATATTGCTACCCCTATTAATACGGGTACCGTTACTAACAACAATAATGATCATGTACTTTCTTTTGATGGTAAAATGATAGGCCTGAGCAGTGGTGTAAATGCGCTTGGGGGGTCAATTATTTATACTGTTCCAATTGGGGGGGGCATACCTTTTCAGGTTACGCCCAGGGGCCCGTCTTATTTACATGGGTGGTCGCCAGATGGTAAATACCTGGTTTTTTGCGGAGAACGCAATAGTGAATTTGATATTTATCGGGTACCAGTTAAAGGAGGCAAAGAAGAACGTCTTACCACTAGCGTAGGCCTTGATGATGGTCCAGAGTATTCTCCAGATGGTAAGTACATTTATTTTAATTCGGTGCGCTCTGGCCTGATGCAAATCTGGAGAATGAATGCAGATGGTAGCAATCAAACGCAAATTACTACCGACGGGTTAAATAATTGGTTTGCCCATCCCTCACCAGATGGCAAAAATCTGGTGATGATTTCTTTTTTAAAAGAAGAGGTAGAACCTGGTAGACACCCTCCATATAAGCATGTATATATTCGAATGATGCCTGTTAGTGGTGGCAAGCCCAAAGTCATTGCTTATGTATACGGGGGGCAGGGCTCTATAAATACACCTTCCTGGTCGCCCGATAGTAAGAGGATTACTTTTGTCAGTAATACGTATTAATTAATCGAGCTTAATAATTTGTGTAAAAAAATCTTTCCGGGTGCCTGCTGTCAATAGCAGGCACCCGTTTTGTATTATGTCACGCTTATATAAATTATCATTGATGAGCACAGTGCACAAATTAGAAGAAGTATTTTCTGAAGAAACTTATCAGCTTACAGGTGTTGCTGTTTCAAAAAGTGGCCGTATTTTTACAAACTTTCCGTATTGGTCTGATATATATAAATACGCAGTAGTAGAAACAGGTTTGACGCATCACCTCAAACCGTTTCCTGATGCAGAATGGAATAATTGGAAACTTGGAAAGACAGGTGATGACCATTGGGTTTGTGTTCAGGCGATAGTTATCGATGACCAGGATATGATGTGGGTGGTTGACCCGGCTTCACCCAAACAAAAAGGAGTGTATGCCGAAAGTCAAAAGCTGGTAAAAATCAATCTGTCTACTGATAAAGTTGAGAAAATATATCCCTTAAGAGGGGTGACTGATAACCAGAGCTATGCCAATGATGTTCGAATTGATACCAAGAAGCAAATTGCTTATCTGACTAATTCAAGTAGTGGTGGAATCATTGTTGTCGATCTTAAAACAGGGGCTGTAAGGCAGGTTCTCCAAGGTCATATATCAACAATTTCTGATCCCGGGTATTCCCTTAAAATTGACGGTGAGATTGTAAAGAAGGGGAAAGCCTTATTGAAATTCAATTCTGATGGTATAGCACTAAATCCTGAAGGCGATTATTTATATTATAAACCGTTAACAGATGACAGGCTCTTCAGAATATCAACCAAAGCATTAAATGACCTTGACTTGTCAGCCCTTGAACTGGGTGAAAAGGTTGAATTTCTGGGAAATTTTACTACTACTGATGGAATGGCTTTTGACAGTTTGGGTAACCTGTATATCGGTGATCTTGAACAGCACAGGATCATGAAAATCAGCCCTGAGCTTGAAATGACTGAGCTTTTGAAAGATGAACGTTTAATATGGCCAGACAGTTATCAAATTGTTGATAACTTCTTATATGTAAGCTGTTCACAAATTGATAAACAGCCAGATTCTAATGATGGTATTGACAGAAGAAGTTCCCCCTATAAAATTTTTAGAATTAATATCTGATTATTCTACTTAAATTACTGTATCTGCTACATTTATTTTTTAAGTTTATAAGAGGCTGGAGTAGTAAAACCAGCCTTTTATGCGAATTCAAAATAAACTTTCAGTATGAGATCTAAGTTTTTAAATTCAGCCTTATTAACAAGTTTTATCATCCTGCTATTGGCTTCCTGTCATTCAGCTTTAACGAATAAAAAAATGGATGACCCACATAATAAGATTAATGAGCTACCAGATTCCAGAAATTTCAATGCTCAGATTGATAATAAACAAACTGCACTTTATATTTTAACGAATAAAAATGGAATGAAGGCGGCTATCACCAATTATGGTGGTCGTCTGGTAAGTTTAATGGTTCCCGATTCAGCTGGAAAATTAATTGATGTTGTAGCAGGTTTTGATAACGTTCTGGGTTTTAAGCATTCTACAGAGCTTTATTACGGGGCAACGATTGGCAGATATGGTAACCGCATAGCTAATGGAAAATTTAAAATAGGGGACAAAGAATATACCTTGTTTAAAAATAATGGTTCAAATACCTTGCATGGGGGTAAGAAAGGTTTTCAGGATGTTGTCTGGACCGTTACCAAAGCCACTGATACTTCAATCGCACTTACTTATTTGTCACCTGATATGGAAGAAGGTTTTCCGGGTAATCTTCATGTTGAGGTAACTTTTAGTTTGTCAGAATCCAATGCGTTGAAAATTAATTTCTCTGCCACAACAGATAAGCCAACAGTTGTCAATCTTACTAATCACGCTTATTTTAACCTGAATGGTACTGGCAGCGGTACTATTTTGAATCACCTGATTGAAATTAAGGCAGATACTTATATTCCTGTAGATGCTACTTTAATCCCTCTAGGCCATATAGATCAGGTTAAGGGTACTCCTTTTGACTTCAGGCAGGTGACCACAATAGGCAAACGTATCAATGAGCCAAATGATCAGCTGAAAAGAGGTAATGGATATGATCATAATTATGTCTTAAATAAACATAGCCAGGAAGAATGGGTAGCTAAAGTTGAAGGTGATAAAACGGGGATTGTTATGGATGTTTACACGAGTGAACCTGGGTTACAATTCTATACTGGTAATTTTATGGCGGGCAAAAATTTAATGAAAGGTGGCACTAAAGATAATTTTCGTACTGCTTTTGCAATGGAAACACAGCATTATCCAGATTCGCCAAATCAGTCTCAGTTTCCTTCAACGTTACTTAACCCTGGAATTACTTATAAAACAAGTACCAGTTATGTTTTTGAGAAATATACAGGTTTTAAGGAAAGGTAGATTTTAATCTCTGCTCAAATTTTGGTGAAACCGCGTTAGATTTCTCAGGTCTATTAGGATAACCCGTTAACGAGGAAGGTATTCGTACAAGCCCCTCATAGATTCTAAAAAGCTTTTTTCCAGATTCTGCCCAGCTATAGGTTGATACGGCCCGAAAAACTGCCTGCTCGGCTGACATCTCTTGCATAGTTGAGTGGTTTAATATCTGGTTAATATAACCTGCCAGTACAATTGGGCGATCCTGGTGAATTCGGTAACCCAGGTCAGCGTCACGGTTTCTACCAGAAATCTGTGTATTGACGGCATCAATTACCAGTGTGCCGCAAGCAATGGCCCGAATTGAATCAGGGTGTTCATCACTGCTCGTATTAATCAGTAGATCTGCTGCGCTGTATAGATACTTTAAGGTAACAGTATGTTGGTTGCCAATAAAATTTACATTTTTGAAAAGATCCCAGCAGGCGACTAGTCTTTTTAGTCGGGCAATCTGAGCACTGTCACTGATTTTATCTGCCTTGATTTCATCAGAAAGTATGATAAGCCGGGGAGTAGTATGCCCGTTCCTTTTCAAAATACCAAGAGCTGCTATAAGATTGAAAAGACCTTTTCCGTCGTCAATACTGCTCGTATGTAAAATGAGCTTATCTGTGTCCTCTACCCCTAGAATAGTTTTTGCAAGATATTTATTTACGGGGTAGAAATCATCGGTATGAAAACCAAAAGGTATAACTGAGATCTTCTCAGAATTGATAATAAAATCTTTTTCCAGCTTATTTTGATCAGCAATTTGTCTTACAACCAAATGATCTGCTAGTTGAAGCGTGTCTTTTGTTCCGGTAGATAAATATCCAGAGGTAACTGAATCTTTGAAAGTACAAACAAGGGGTATATTTAAATTTATTTTAAGTTTTTTGCCAACCTCTAGCCATTTATTGCCGTCGGTTTGAATTATATCATACTCCAGGCCTTCTGCTAAAATATAATTAAGAATCAGATTAGCAAAATTTGCACCTTTTGAATCAGCGGCTTTATCAATAAGATTGATAAAGCGAACTCCTTTCGAACCATTGATGATAAATGGTGAGAAGCAATCTGTACTAGCAAGAATAAAAACATCAATCAGGAGCCCATATTTACCCAATTGAACTGTTAACTCAGTCATATAGTCGCTAAACTCAGATATTTTATCACCATTATCAGGCTGAACGCTGAATTCCGTAATGAAGAGCACTTTATTTACCATCTGATTATTCGACCTTAAACCGTATTATATAAACGGCGGTACGAAACAGATTTCAATTGTGAGTCCAAATCAATAAAACGATTTTAAAGACCATCAAACGAAGGTGCAGTAAATTTTAATGCCATAATCGTAGAATATTTTCCTTAAAGTGAGCCTTAATTTTTATCAGTCAGGAAATTAAAGCCAGCAAATTATACTTTCACCAACACAGGTAATGTACTTCCATATTTCTCATCATGTTGAGAACGGTCAAGTCCAATTTCTTCTTTTTCTGAACTTACCCTGATAGGTTGAATGATATTGATCAGTTTAAAGATTAGATAACTTATGGTAAAACTATAAACCACAACAATAAGCATCGCCTTGAGCTGTATAAAAAAGAAAGCAGGATTTCCGTAAAGAAGTCCATCGCTTCCTGCAGGATTGATTGTTTTAGAAGCGAAAATGCCAGTCAGAAGCATCCCTACAATGCCCCCAAGACCATGGCATGGGAAAACATCAAGCGTATCGTCAAGGGTTGACTTAGATTTATAGTAAACCGCTTGATTTGAAATGATAGCAGCTACCATTCCTATGAAGATACTTTGAGGTATTCCTACATAGCCTGCAGCAGGGGTAATTGCCACTAAACCAACAACTGCACCAATACAAAAACCTAATACAGATGGTTTTTTACCTTTCAGAACATCAAAAAACATCCATGCAAGTCCACCTGCAGCCGCTGAAACATTAGTCGTTGCAAATGCAAAAACTGCCACTGAGTTTGCAGCAAATGCTGAGCCTGCGTTGAATCCAAACCACCCAAACCATAGAAGACCTGTACCAATAAGAACATATGGAATATTTGCGGGGGGTATTTCTCTATTCTCCAGATGTACTTTTCTTCTTTTTAAGACCATTGCTCCGGCAAGGGCTGCACAGCCTGCTGAAATATGTACAACTGTACCTCCTGCAAAATCAAGAACTCCCATTTTAAATAAAAAGCCATCAGGATGCCAGGTCCAGTGGGCAATCGGTGCATATACGAAAATGCTGAACAGCAGAATAAACAGAACATATGAAGTAAATCGTATTCTTTCAGCAACAGCCCCAACCACAAGGCCAGGAGTGATAATGGCAAACATTAATTGAAAAAGCGCAAAAAGCATCAGTGGTATTGTCGGGGCTAACATCCAGGGAGCTCCAGAAGAAATATCTTTAAAGAACAGATGGCTCATAGGGTTTCCGATTATGCCATGAATACTTTTTCCAAAACAAAGACTATATCCCACCACAACCCATAATACAGATACCAGACCTGTAGCTACAACACTTTTAATCATTGTTGAAAGCACATTTTTTTTATGGACCATGCCACCATAAAAAAAAGCCAGCGCAGGAGTCATTAAGAACACCAATGCTGTGGCTATAAGCTCTTTGCGGTAAATGCCAGCCTTTTGAGAAACTGCTGAGGGGGTAGACTTAGTTGCTGGTCTGACTGGTTTAGCCCAGCGTGAAAATTTCTGAGACTATTACTTCCAGCTTTTAAACCGGCGAAAGTATTACGGCCTGTATCGGCGATAAATTTTGAGGATAATAAAATTGTACCGCCAGCACTCGAACCATATATGCTTCCTGCTGGGCCCTACATGATCTCTACTTTACCCAAGGTATTAAATTCGGGAAGGTTGAGGTTTGTATTGCCACCCGCATCGGTAAATGGAATATTATCAAGATAGACTTTAACGTCACATATTACAAAAGGTGAGCGGATTGAGCTGCCTCTGATAGAAATTCTACAATTACTTGGCGAAAGTTCTCCCATAACAATTCCTGGTACCGAATTCAAAGCAGGTAGCAATGATATTTTAGTATATCTGTTAAGATCAGCAGATTTCAATTGTTCGATTGACACAGGAGTCAGATAGAAACTTTTGCTAGTTTGGGATCCATTTACTACGACCTCTTTTAAATTACCCGTATCGTTTTTTTTGATGAATGGCTTTCTCCTGGGATGATGACCTAAAAGGTATGGTTATATTTAAGCTACAAAAGTTAGGAGTCAGGCATTAAAATTTTATCATACTTGGAAAAAAAACCTGGTTTTAAAAAAGGCTTAGCAAAAATAAATTAAGAGTTTGAATTTAATCTTCAGCAATAGGCATGAATTCAGCAAGTGGTTCCTGTGATTTATTCAACCATTCTTTAAAGCCCCAAACATGACTTCTTGATCTCTCTGGTTTAAAAGAAACTAATTTTTCTTCTTTTTTCAATCTTGAGAGAGTTTGATTTACAAGCAATTTGATATCAGCCACTTTCTTACCCTGGCGATCTTGCAATTCATTTACGATTTCAGCAGGAAGCAAAAAACGGTTTGCCGAACGCAGAAATTCAATAACTTGTTTTGAAATTGGTTTTTTCGAAATAACAGGAGCTATTTTTGAAGTCTTCTCCTTGCTTTTCCTAGTCTTTCTATCAGGTTTTGAAGTTGAATTTCCTATGCTTTTAATATTCACAGAAACTGAGTTGCGTCTGATTACATCAATGGCTGTTTCGATTTTTAAGATTTCATCTTTGTAAGATTGTATTTTTTCCTGCAAACTTTTTATAATTCCGTGTTCCATTTTTTATATGCTAGTGATTAATATTTGCTCTATAAAACTATGCATAAATTCTATTATTTTTAAATGCTATTTAAATAACCAATAAAAAGTAAAAATTATTCAGGTAGTGCAGAATAAAAAAACTAACTATTTATATATTATGAAAAGTATTTTAATCACTATCTTTTTCGATAAGGGTCTTTAATTTCCCCCTTTTTAATATCATTCTTACTCATATAAGTGAATTCTTTTATAGATGAAATGATAAAGAATAAGAATGTTCCCGAAACAATTACCGTATAAATTATAATATCCAGATTCTCCATATTATTGTAATTTCTTAATGTTAGCGTAGATTAAGAGTAGTAATATGGTTGCTGGCCAGAGACCTATGAAGATAGCTCTGTCATGCTCTTTTAAAATGAGATAGTAATACTCAGAAATGAAAATGAGAAGAATCGTAATTGCGAGAATTACAAACTCTACAGGTTGAAACTTTTTAAACATTTTTTGATAGAGATATTTGTCAATTGGTAAGGTTTGCAGGCACGACAATTTCATGCATGCACAGTTTTAACTGAAGTAATAACAACTAAATCTGTATTTTGTTAAGCCTGATTCTTAGCATTTTCAATACCTTGAAGAATTATTTTTTCAAGGTCTTTAATATTGAAAGGCTTTGGCAAATACGCATTTGCACCAGCTTTTTCAGCAAGATTTCTGATATCGTTATTTGCTGAAAAATAGATCACTGGTATATTTTTATAAATGGGTGAATTTTTTAGCAGGCGGGTAGCTTCAATGCCACCTGATTTAGGTATCCAGTTATCCATAAATATGACATCTGGCTTTTCTACTTCCACCAATTCTAAAATATTATCGCAAGTTTCAGCTGTCGAAACACTATATCCATAGCCATCAAGTACAATTTCGCATAATTCAAGAATATCTTTGTCGTCGTCAAAAATCAATACTTTCATTCGAATGGTTAGATTTTTAAAGATAAACATTCAAAACTTCATTCGCCGATATAATAAAAACTTTCCCCATTAGTTTTTTCTCAGCTAAAATTTCAGTCTCATTAAGACTGTAGATTCCATTTTATCTGTTAGAAAGCCGTTAAAGCTATTTTTTTTCTGTTGCAAATTGTGGAATTGGTTGTAGCGAGTGATTATAACCTGCTTGTTTCTTTCGAACCTAAGACTATGTAGCTTCCTTTGGTCAGACTCTGATCAAAAAGTCTGAATATTTTTGCTTGCAAGGCTTCACCAAAGTATATCAGTACATATCTTCAGATGATTATCTGTAGCCAGATAATGGGTAGAAAACAATTTTTTTAAAATTCAGCGCTAAACATGTAGTATGCATTCTGCCTGATTTCAGTCATTGTAGAATAGCTATCTTTATTCTGCATTATCATATTCATCAGGATCAAATCGATTTTTTGATTCTCTTCAAGCAGTTGTATGCCCTCGTTTCGATCTCATGCTGAAAAAATATTTATCCCGTTTATTTCAGGAATTTTACTGGAAAGATTTTTTTTAGATGATGATTCCCTTTACTGTACTGGCGCTAAGTAATAAGCAATACTGTTACAATTTTTAGATAATCGGTGAGTTAGGCTTTTCATAATGTTCAATTTCTAATAAAAAATAAATATGTAGTAGGATTAACCTGACGTAATTACTAATTATTGGGTTAATTTGGGATTGATAACAAACCTGATAACCTTCATTATATGAGCTACCTTGCTAACACTGATCGCTATACTAAAATTCCATATCGCCGCTGTGGACGAAGTGGCCTCAAACTACCTGCCTTATCACTAGGTCTATGGCATAATTTCGGTGATGTTGACAAAATTGACAATAGCCGCAATATGCTGCAACTTGCATTTAATTCAGGAATTACACATTTTGATCTTGCCAATAATTATGGCCCGCCTCCTGGTTCAGCTGAGGAAAATTTTGGTAAAATTTTCAAAAGCGATTTTCTGCAATACCGCGATGAATTGATTATTTCTACTAAAGCGGGTTATAATATGTGGGAAGGGCCGTACGGGGAATGGGGATCTAAAAAATACCTGGTTTCAAGCCTTGACCAGAGTCTCAAACGAATGGGGCTTGAGTATGTTGACATTTTTTATCACCATCGCCCTGATCCAGATACACCACTTGAAGAAACAATGGGCGCTTTAGACCTCATTGTGAGGCAGGGGAAGGCGCTTTACGTAGGTATTTCTAATTATAAGCCTGCAGAAGCTGTCCGTGCTTTTGAAATTCTTGAGTCACTAGGTACTCACTGTCTTATTCATCAGCCTAAATACTCAATGTTTGAGCGCTGGGTTGAAGGTGGCCTGCTAGACCTGCTTGAAGAGAAGGGCGTTGGCTGCATACCTTTTTCACCTCTGGCGCAGGGGTTACTTACAGATAAATATTTAAAAGGAATTCCTGTCGATTCAAGGGCAGGCAGGCCAGAAGGCTTTCTTCAAAAAGAAGAAGTTTCAGCTTCAAGAATCAGCCAGATTACCAAACTGAATACCCTTGCCTTAGGCAGAGAACAGACCTTGGCACAAATGGCTCTATCCTGGTTGTTGAAAGATCCGCGGGTGACCTCTGTACTTGTAGGAGCTAGTAGACCAGAGCAATTAAGTGACTCACTAAAATGCCTTAATAATTTAACGTTT
>Ga0123337_10004013_pt1 | contig 15204 bp, 16 predicted proteins | sample frozenSSSSmetaG_FD_89792 | JGI IMG/M metagenome (GOLD analysis project Ga0123337, IMG submission 89792) | Glacier valley bacterial and archeal communities from Borup Fiord, Nunavut, Canada, to study Microbial Dark Matter (Phase II) -... | ecosystem: Environmental > Aquatic > Freshwater > Ice >... | reverse complement strand
CAGACGCCGTAGGGCTGGTCGGTGAGAGCAGACGTGCGTCGCTCGCCGGCCCGGCCGCGCAGGGTCGCGGCATACAGGTGCGAGGAGTTCGTCGGGTCGACGGCGATGGCTGAGACCGACTGGCCGGTGAAGAGCGAGGAGACGTGCGACCAGGTGACCCCCCCGTCCTTCGACTTCCAGATGCCGTTGCCGTAGTAGGAGTCACCGGAGAGGTTGCCCTCGCCGGTGCCCAGGTAGACCACCTTGTCGTCGCTCGGCGCGACGGCCAGGGCGCCGACGGCCTGCGTGGTGGTGTCCTTGGTGCGGGAAGTCCAGGTGCCCGAGGCGGCGTCGTAGGTCCAGACCCCACCCTGGGCGGCGCCGAGGATGATGGTGCCGTCCTTGCGCACGGCGAGGGCGGAGACGCGCCCGCTCATCGCGGCGAAGGTGCTGCTCGTTCGCGTGACCTGCACGATGGGGTCGGGGCCGACCGAGGCCCAGGTGCCTCCGCGGGCGGCACCGGCGGTGTCGGCGGACGCGATCGTCTGAGCCTGACCGACTCCCTTGTTGCGCAATGCTGCTGCCTGCGTGAGGGTCAGCTTCTCGTCACCGGCGAGCAGGTCGCTCCAGTAGTACGCGTCCCGCAGCTTCGCGGCGCCCTCCGCCTCGGAGTCGCTCTCGATCTGGCCCTTGGGGTGGAGCAGCACCGGAGCGTCATCACGAGGGGCTGCGGCCCCCGCTGCGGCGCCGACCGCACCGGGGGCCAGACCACCGACCAGGATCGTCAAGGAGGCGGCCACGAGGGGGGCCAGGAGTCGACGTGCGCGCATGCTTCATGCTCCGTTTCGCGGACGGGCCGACTCGAGGTCGCGAGGCGGCAGAACCCGTCACCCGGGGATCATGCACCGATATTCATCGGTCATGGTCACCTTTCGCCAATTTTCCAGAATTCTTTTAGAATTGGTTGGGCAAATGTGACATATCACCCTCAGATGCCACCACAGTGAGCGCCTGCTGGGCGACGTCGATGTCGAGAGGCAGGCTCAGAAAGGGCTCGCCGTCGGCCTGGCTGACCACCCCTGACGCCTCGAGCCGGATGTGGCGCCCTCGCAGCATCTCCACCTCGGGCTGGCGCACGTGGGTGCCACGGAACACCGAGGGATAGATGCGCAGGAACCGCGGGATCGACACCGCGTGGACGAGGCACACCTCGAGGACACCGTCGTCGTACCGGGCGTCGGGGCAGATCCGCATCCCCCCTCCGAAGGCGGGGCCGTTGCCGACCGCGACGAGCATCGCCTCGGTCTCGAGCCGTCGGTCGTCCACGGTCACGACGTAGGGGATGGGGCGGAACCGCGGCAGCTCGAGCAGGACCGCGAGGTCGTACCGGCGCGGGCCACGGGGCCAGCGCATCCGCTGTGCGCGCTGGGTGACGACGGAGTCGAAACCCCCTCCCAGCACGCCAAGGAAGTAGTGCGGCGTACCACCGTGGGTCGGCCTGGCCCGGCCGAGGTCGAGCCGGCGCAGTGATCCTGCGCCCACGAGGACGGCAGCGGCCTCGGGGTCGCGTAGCGGCAGCCCCAGCGCGCGGGCGTTGTCGTTTCCCGTGCCCGCGGCGACGATCGCCAAGGGGGTGCCGGTGCCCGCCACGAGGTTGACGCCGAGGTGCACCATCCCGTCTCCGCCGACGACGACGAGGACGTCCACCTGGTGGTCGGCGATGGCGGCTGCGGCAAGGGATTCGGTGGCCCCGGCGTCGGCCCCTGACAGGTCGAGCACCTCGTACCCGTCGTCCACCAGTCGCCGCCGGGCCCGTTCGCCGTACGACGCGCCGCGGCCCCTGCCTGCGACGGGGTTGACGAGCAGGCCGACGGTGGGGGTCACCACGGCAGATTAGGGCCTGAGCGAACTAGAGCGGGGACGCCTCGTCGTCGGGCACGTTGGCCCACTCCTCGACCGGGTTGCGACGGGACTTGCGGCGGTCGAGCAGGAAGCAGACGCCGATCGCGAGGTAGAACAGCATGATCATCGGCACCGCCAGGGCCAGCATGGTCCAGGCGTCGGGCGTCGGGGTCATCACCGCGGCGAACAGGAAGATGAGGAAGACGGCCGGCCGCCACGCCTTGAGCAGGATGCGCCCGGGGAGGATGCCGACGGCGTTGAGACCGACGAGGAAGACAGGCAGGAGGAAGGACAGACCGAAGGCGAGGATGTAGCGGAGCACGAAGTTGAAGTACTCGGGGGCCGGCAGGAGGTTGGAGGCGGCGTCCGGGGTGAAGCCGAGCAGCGCCTCGGCCACACGGGGGAGGGTGACGTAGCCGAGAGCACACCCGCCCAGAAACAGCGGTACCGCCGCACCGATGAACAGCAGGCTCGTGATCTTCTCGCGACGCTTCAGCCCGGGAACGACGAAGGCCCAGATCTGGTAGAGCCAGACGGGAGACGCCAAGATCAGGCCCACGAAGAGCCCCACGGTGATGAGTAAAGCGAAGGACCCTGTCAGGTCCGGAAAGTTGAGCGGTGAGATCGCCTGCCCGCGCTTGCGGGCGATCTCGTCGATCGGCCTGGCGATCGCGTCGAAGAGGACTTTGTACTTCCACCAGCCGACGCAGGCTGCGGCGAAGATGGCGACCGCCGCGATGAGAAAACGACGGCGCAACTCACGCAGATGGTCACCGAGGGCCATCCGGCCCTCGGGGTCGCGCTCACGACGCAGGCGCCTGCGGACGCCGTCCTTGGCCATGATTCAGTATCGCGAGGTGGTGGTTGGGTGACGAGGTGCGTGATGCGGCTGACCGGTGGTCAGCGAGCGGCTGTGTCGTGCGGCTGCTGCGCAGCGGGCTGGGTCGGATCGTCTTGGCCGGGCTGCACGGGCTGGGCGGCCGGCGGGGGCGTCGAGACCGGCGGGGCCTGGGCAGCGGGCGGGGTGGTCGCCGCCGGGGCCACCTGACCGTGGACGGTCTCGGAAGCCGCCGGACTCGGCTTCGACTCCTTGCCGTCGTTCTTCATCTCGCCCATCTCGGACTTGAAGATCCGCATGGACCGGCCCACGCTCCGGGCGGCGTCGGGGAGCTTCTTCCACCCGAAGAGCATCACGATGACCAAGGCCAGGATGACGATGTGCCAACCCTCGAACGCGCCTCTGAACATGCCCATGATGGTTACTGCCTTTCGGTCGGGTGATGATCACGAGTCTACGCGACGGGACCAAGTTGGGAGGTCGCGACGCCGGATAGCGCGGCCCTGCTTGACCAACGACCCACGCCCACGAGTGCGTTCCCGACGCAGGGCGACCGGGTCGCCGAAGACGGCCAGCTCCTCGAGTCGGTCGTTCGCCTCCCCGAGGCGGTCCACCTGGGTCTGCACCTCGGCCAGCCGGTCTGACGCCGTGCCGAGCTCGGTCCCCAGCGCGGTGGCCCGACCCCAGGTGGCGCGCACGGCCCGCCACAGGTAGAGACCGGCAACGGCGAGCAGGACGATCCACACGAGGATCCAGGCGAGAGTTCTCATTGCGGGGAGAGCCTAACCCGCGTCGGTGTCCAGCGCTGGTCCGGACGGTGACGACACGGCATACGCCGCGAGGGCCTCGTCGGCGCCGGCGGCGACCGACGAGCGCAGGTGGGGCGGCGAGAGCACCGTGACGTGCCCCCCCATCCGCCACGCGAGGCGGCGCACCCACGAGGGGTCAGCCACCAGGAGGGTGATCCGCCGACGCCCCTCCCCCAGCTCGACCACCGACTCGGTCGGGTAGTAGTCGGCGACCCAGGCCCCCGAGCGGTCGGTCTCGACCACCACCTCGAGGTCGTCCGGGTGCGGGGTGAAGACGGCGGCGCCGAGATCGCGTGGCTGGGCCTGCGGCGGTGGGGTGCCGTCGACGGGCAGGACCTGGAGGTGCTCGACCCGGTCGAGTCGGAAGAGGCGCACGTCCTCGGCGAGGTGGCACCAGCCCTCGAGGTACCACTTCGCGTCGAGGCTCATGACGCGCATCGGGTCGACGTCGCGCTCACTGACCTCGTCACGGCCCGGCACCAGGTAGCGCAGGTGCACCCGGCGGTGGGTCGACACGGCGGCGCGGGCGTCGGAGAGGGTCGACTCGCGGGCCCCGTCGTCGATGGAGACCTGGACGCGGGCACTCGCCTCGCCGATGGCTCCCGTCGCCTCCTCCAGTCGGGCCAGAGCGCGCGCGACGGGCTCGTGCTCGGCGATGCCCGGGGTCGAGGCGAGGGCCCGCAGCCCCACCATCAGGGTCAGGGCCTCGTCGACGGTGAGCCGCAACGGCCGGGCGAGGTGGTCAGCGTTGCCGACCACCACCTTGCCGTCCTCCCACGAGGCCTCGATGAGGTCGTCGGGCATGCCGCCGGGCAGACCGCAGAGGAAGAGCAGCTCGAGGTCGGCGACCAGCTGGGTGGGCGTCACCCCGAACTCCCCGGCGGCGACCTCGAGGTCGACCCCCTGGTGGGCGAGCAGCCACGGCACCATGGTCAGCAGCCGCGAGAGCCGGGCCGTCGCCGACTCGCCGGTCGGCGAGGGACGGCCCCTCGGCGGGGTCACGAGGTCACCTCGCCGTCGGTGTGCCGGGCCAGAGCACCGGTCAGCCTGCGTACGACGGCGTCGCGCAGCTCGGGCGGGTCGAGGGCGACCACGTCCGGACCGAAGCCGGCCACCTCGTCGGCCAGCTGGTCGATGTCGGAGTGGTCGACGAAGAGGACCGACCAGCCTTCCTGCTGCTCCGTCGTGGTGCGGGCCCGGCGTCGCAGCAGGTTGCCGGCGCCGGTCCGCACCCGCAGCCGGGCCGTGCCCGTCGTCGGGCGGGCGGCCTGCGTCGAGGCGACCATCGCCCCCGGGTTGTGACCTTCCGGCACGTCGTACGCACCAGGGCGACCGCTGCGGGTGACGGCGGTGTCGATCCGGCTGAGACGGAAGACGCGGGGGCCCGCGCGGTCGAGATCGAGCCCGCTGACGTACCACCGCCCGCGCCACTGGGCCAGGCCCCAGGGCTGCAGGTGACGTGTGCTGCTCACTCCCTCGGGCTTGTGGTAGCCGAAGGCCACGGCGCACCGGTCGACGACCGCCCGGCGCAGCGGCTCGAAGGCCTCCTCCGTCGTGCGCACGACGGGCTCGATGCCGACCAGCGACGCGTCGTCGAGCTCGACACCGGCGGAACGCAGCTTGCGCATGGCCGCCGCCGCCGGCTCCGCGAGGCTCGCCCGCTGCCAGGCCCGGGCGGCCAGGGACAGGGCGGCGACCTCGTCGGGCTCGAACGAGATCTCGGGCAGGGCGTACTCGCGCTTGTCGATGCGGTAGCCCAGCTCGTCGTCGAAGAGCACGTCGACGACCTTCGTCTCGAGCGGGATGCCGAGCTCGCGCAGCTCGTCCTTGTCACGTTCGAACATCCGGTCGAACGCCTCGAGGGAGGCCGTCTGCTGGTACTGCGGCACCGCAGTGCGGATGCGCGCCTTCGTCAGGGGCATCCGGGTCGACAGGAGCGCGATGACGAGGTTGAGCAGACGCTCCGTCTTCGCGGCGACGTGGGTGCTGACGGTCACTGCACCGACGCTACCCGACAGCGGACGGGTGGCTAGGCTCGCGGGCGTGGTCAGGCTGCGCAGGGGTGTCGTCGAGGAGCTCGGCGCGACGCGTCCGGGGGCCACCGAGCTCCTCGTGCGCCTGGGCGACGGGCGCGTCGTGCCCGCTCTCGCGTACGGCGACCTCACCGGCGACCCCCTGCCGGGCGAGACGGTGCTGCTCAACACCACAGCGCTCGAACGGGGGCTCGGCACCGGTGGTCTGGCCCTCGTGGTAGCGCTTCCCGACCGTTCGGACGACGCGCTGCCGGCCGGTCCCGGGGGCCGTCCCGGCCACGTGGTCAAGGCCCGCTACACGCCCTTGCAGACCATGGTGCTCGGCGTCGACGAGCAGGAGAGCCCCCACCACTCCCTGCTCTGCGATGCCGACGACCTCGCCGGCCTGCCGGTCGTCGTCGCCGACCTGCACTCGGCGCTGCCGGCCGTCGTGGTCGGGGTGCACCAGGAGCGGCCCGGGGCCCGCGTCGCCTACGTCATGACCGACGGAGGGGCCCTCCCCGCCGCGTTCTCGACGACCGTGGCCACGCTGCGCCGTACGGGTGCCCTGGCCGCCTGCCTCACCGTGGGGCAGGCCTACGGCGGCGACCACGAAGCCGTCACCGTGCACTCGGCGCTGCTGGCGGCCCGGCTGGTCGTGGGGGCCGACCTCGTCGTCGTGGCCCAGGGCCCGGGCAACCTGGGCACCGGCACCCGATGGGGGTTCTCCGGTGTCGTGGCCGGTGAGGCGGTCAACGCGGCGGGCACGCTCGGCGGGCGCCCGGTCGCCTCGCTGCGCGTCTCGCAGGCCGACCCGCGCGCACGGCACCGCGGGGTCTCGCACCACAGCCTCACGGCATACGGGCGGGTGGCCCTGGTGCCGGCCGACGTGCCGGTCCCCCGCCTGCGCGGGGAGGTCGGGACGCTGGTGTCGGCGCAGGTCGACGGACTGGTCGAGCAGACCGGGGGTCGGCTGGTGCGGCACGACGTCGAGGTCGACGACCTCGAGCCGGCGCTGCGCAAGTCATCGGTGCCGCTGCGCACCATGGGCCGGTCCTACGACGACGACCCCGCAAGCTTTCTGGCCGCAGCCGCCGCCGGCCGCCACGCAGCGTCACTCCTCTGACCGTGGGTTGGTGTCCGGGGGGCGGTTGGTCGGTCAGTGCACGTCGACCAGGTCGACGACGAAGATGAGGGTCTCGCCGGGCGCGATGGCGGCGCCGGCGCCGCGCTCGCCGTACGCCAGGTGGGCGGGGATGGTGAGCTTGCGTCGGCCCCCCACCTTCATCCCGAGCAGGCCCTGGTCCCAGCCCTGGATGACGCGCCCGACGCCGACCGGGAAGTCGAGCGGGGCGCCCCTGCTCCAGGACGAGTCGAACTCCTCGCCGCTGGAGAAGGCCCACCCGACGTAGTGGGTGCTCACGGTCTGACCGGCGGCGGCCTCGTCACCGGTGCCCTCGACGACGTCCTCGATCACGAGGTCGGTGGGGGCCTCGTCACCGGGGAAGTCGAGCTCGGGCTTCGTGCGGTCGGCGGGCAGGGCCATGGTGCCTCCTCAGGCAGAGATGGGGGTGGTGGTCAGGTGGTGCGACTGGCTGTCAGCGTCAGCCAGCGTCGAGGATGTCGATGGCAAACACGAGGGTGGAGTTGGCCGGGATGCTGCCGTTGGCCTTGTCCTTGTACCCCTCGGCCGGAGGGATGACCAGCAGGATGCGGGAGCCGACCTTCTGGCCGACCAGACCCTTGTCCCACCCGGAGATGACTTGGCTGGCGCCGATGGTGAAGGTGAAGGGCTTCTTGCCCCACGACGAGTCGAAGACCTGGCCCGTGCTGTAGGTGACACCTGTGTAATTGACAGTCACCGACTGGCCCGTGGCGACGGTGGCGCCGGTGCCCTGCACGAGGGGCTGCACAACGAGGGAGGTGGACGGCGTGGTTTTCGGCACGGTGATGGTTGGACCCTTCGCCGCGTCGAAGGCGACCGTGGGCAGTCCGGCCTTGGGCGGGACCGTGGCCCCCTGGGCCTTGGTCAGTGGCGTGCCGACCGAGACGATGTCGGCGACCACGACGAGGTTGTCGGTCGGGGCGACCCCGGCGGGGCTGTTGCCCTTGGAGCCGAATGCATCGGCCGGGGGGAGGGCGGAGAGGATGCGGGAGCCAGCCTTGACTCCATCGAGGGCGATGGGGAGACCTGACAGGGTGTTGGTGTTCCCGGTGAGCAGGAGGGACTGGGCCGGCTTTCCGTAGAAGCTTTGCAGCTCCTTGCCGGTGGTGCCGTTGAAGAAGGCTATGACGAGAGACACCCGGCTCGCACTGGTGCTCACGGCGCCGGTGCCCTTTTTGAGGACCCTGACCGTGGTGGCCGTGACGCTGACGGGCTTCTTGGTGATCGTGACCGTCGGCGTCTTGGTGGTGCCGTGGTCGGCCACCTTGATGCCTTCGAGCTGGGCGAGGTCCTCGGACTTGTTGAGCGGCGGGTGGACAGCCGGCGCGCCGGCGGTGGCCGCTCCGGTGGCTGTCCCCGTCGAGGTGGAGCCCGGTGCCGACGTCGCCGTCGTGCTGCTCCCGGAGGAGCCGCAGGCCGTCAGGCCGAGGACGAGGGCAGCACCGGCTGCGATGGAGAGGGGAAGAGCGCGCACGCGAGAAGGCCTTCGGGTCGGGAGTGGTAACCGCACGACACCGTAACGGTGCCGCCTGTGCCACGAGACACAGACCGGGCAGCTACGGGGGTTCGCCTCGTCACATGCTCTCGACGAGGCGAGCCACCCGCACGTCCGTCGAGGCGAAGGGGTCCTTGCAGAGCACCGTGCGCTGGGCCTGGTCGTTGAGCTTGAGGTGGACCCAGTCGACGGTGAAGTCGCGCCGGTGCTCCTGGGCGGCCCGGATGAAGTCGCCCCGCAGCTTGGCGCGGGTGGTCTGCGGGGGGCGGACCTTGGCCTCGAAGGTCTCGAGGTCGGTGCAGACCCGGGCCGTCAGGCCCCGGTTCTGCATGAGGTAGAAGAGGCCCCGACGGCGGTTGATGTCGTGGTAGGCGAGGTCGAGCTGCAGGATCCGCGGGTCCGACAGCTCGAGGTCGTGCTTGAGCATGTAGCGGTCGATCAGGCGCTTCTTGATGACCCAGTCGATCTCGGTGTCGACGAGGGAGAGGTCACCGGTCTCGATGGCGTTCAGGGTGCGCCCCCACAGGTCGAGGACCTGCTTCTGCACCGGGGCACTGAGGCCTTCGCGCTCGACGAAGCCCATCGCCCGCTCGTAGTACTCCTGCTGGATCTGCAACGCGGAGAGGTCCCTCCCGTTGGCCAGGCGCACCGTCTTGCGGCCCGTGGTGTCGTGGCTGATCTCGCGGATGGCCCGGATGGGGTTCTCGAGGGCCATGTCGCGCATCACGACCCCCGCCTCGATCATCCGCAGCACGAGGTCGGCCGACCCGACCTTGAGCAGGGTGGTCGTCTCCGACATGTTGGAGTCGCCGACGATGACGTGAAGGCGACGGTACTTCTCGGCGTCGGCGTGCGGCTCGTCGCGGGTGTTGATGATCGGGCGGCTGCGCGTGGTGGCCGACGACACACCCTCCCAGATGTGGTCGGCGCGCTGGCTGACGCAGAACCGGGCTCCTGCCGTGCTGGTCACGACCTTGCCCGCGCCGCAGGTGATCTGGCGGCTGACCAGGAAGGGGATGAGCACGTCGGAGATCTTCTGGAACTCGCCCGCCCGCCCTACCAGGTAGTTCTCGTGGCAGCCGTAGGAGTTGCCCGCAGAGTCGGTGTTGTTCTTGAAGACGTAGATCTCCCCCGTGATGCCCTCTTCCTGCAGCCGTTGCTGGGCGTCCTCGACCAGACCTTCGACGATGCGCTCACCCGCCTTGTCGTGGATGACGATCTCGCGCAGGTCGTCGCACTCGGGCGTGGCGTACTCGGGGTGCGAGCCCACGTCGAGATACAGCCGTGAGCCGTTGCCGAGGAAGACGTTGCTCGACCGGCCCCACGAGACGACCTTGCGGAAGAGGTACCGCGCCACCTCGTCGGGTGTCAGACGGCGCTGCCCGTCGAACGTGCACGTCACGCCGTACTCGTTCTCGATCCCGAAGATCCGCCGCTCCATCCCCTCACTGTAGGCCGACCGTGCTTCCGCTGCCCCCGGGCTCGCCACTTCGCCGACAGCGGAAGCCCCTTGGCCCGGGGGGTCCGGTGTGCGACGTTGGGTCGATGGAGGTGCTCGTCCTGGGAGGAACGGCGTGGCTGGGCCGGGCTGTCGCACGGCACGCCCTCGGCCTCGGTCACGCCGTCACCTGCCTGGCGTGCGGTGAGAGCGGTGCCCCGGCACCGGGCGCGCGGCTCGTCGTGGCCGACCGCGGGGCGGTTGCTCCGGGCGACGGACCCGACCCGTATGCCGCCCTCCCGCGGCAGGAGTGGGACCTCGTCATCGAGCTCACCTGGCAGCCCGGCTTCGCCGTGCAGGCCCTGCGCGCCCTGTCGGACCAGGCACATCGTTGGGTCTACGTCTCATCCGGGTCGGTCTACGCCGACCACGGCGTCATCGGCGGAGGTCAGGAGCTGCCCCTCCTGGATGCACTCGACACCCCCCGCGCGAGCCGCGAGGAGTACGGCGCGGCGAAGGTGGCCTGCGAGCAGGCAGTGAGAGCCGTCCGCGGGCCCGACGCCCTGATCGCCCGGTCCGGCCTCATCGCCGGGTACGGCGACCCGAGCGACCGCTTCGGCTACTGGGTCGGGCGCTGTGCCCTCGCGGTGCAGGACGGGGGACCCCTCCTGGTCCCGGAGCGGACCGGTCGCCCGGCGCAGCTCGTTGACGTCCTCGACCTGTCGGCCTGGCTCGTCGACGCCGCGCTGTGCGGGTGCATCGGGACCGTCGACGCCTACGGCCCGCGGCACACCCTCGAGGACGTCATCGCGCAGGCCGAGCAGGTCACGGGCTTCGGCGGACCCCGCGTGCCGGTCGGTGACGCCGTCCTGCGCGAGCGGGGGATCGAGGAGTTCATGGGCAAGCGCTCCCTCGCCCTGTGGATGGCGCACGAGCAGTGGCAGGGGTTCAGCGCACACGACGACAGCTCGGCCGTGGGCGCCGGGCTCGTGGCCCGACCCCTCGAGGAGACGACCCGTGCAGCCCTGGTCTGGGAGCGGGAGCTGGGCCTCTCGCGGACGGACAGAGCCGCCGGGCTCGACCGTGACGACGAGCTGCGGCTGATCGCCCTGACCAGTCCGGGGGCTGTGGGGGACGACCTGTCTGGCAGGCGGTGAAGGCCTGCGAGGAAACCACGTTCCTCCCTACTGGGCGCTGGCGGTGCCTCGTGAGAGTGAACGTCGCCCGTTGACGGCGCAGAGTGCCCCGCCGCGTGGAATCATGGCGCCATGCCAGAGCGGTTCGTCCCCCGCCAGCCGGCCCCCTACGCAGGGGCCGGCGCGACGGACGACACCCACGGCACCGTGGACCCGTGGCGCGACCGGGAAGGGGACCACGACGAGGCCGTGAACGCCGCCGCCGGACGGACCCGGCTGCACGACGAGGCCGAGGCGCTGCGCGATGAGGCGGCGGAACTGCTTGCCGCGGCCGAGCAGCTCGCCATGGTGACAGAAGTGGCCGCACACCCCAGGACCGACGACGTTGCCGCCCTCACGGACCCGACCCACTGATGCGCAGGGACGACCCTGCAGAAACGATGCCAGAACAATGACCGAGAACTCACCCTCGTTCCGCTCCGTGATGCGCGGCTACGACCCCGTACAGGTCGATGCCCGCCTCGGAGAGCTGACCAAGGCCCTCGCGGCCGCCCGACGCGAGGCGGCCGACCGCACCGTCGAGCTGAGCAAGACGCAGACCGCGCACGCCGATCTCACTGCCGAAGTCGACGACCTGCGCACCCACTCGCAATCGCTGGAGGAGGCGCAGCGCTCGGCAGGTCAGCCCAGCTACCAGGACCTCGGCGAGCGGATCGGCCAGATCCTTCATCTGGCCGAGCAGGAGGCCGCCGACATGCGGGCCCGGGCCAGTGCCGACGCGGATGACCATCGGGCCTCGGCCGCCGCCGCGGTGGAGGCCCTGCGGGCCGAGACGACCCGGCATGCCGAGGAGGTTGGCAGCAAGGCCGAGGCCGATGCCGCCGCCGTCCTCGAGACCGCCCACCGTCGTGCCGACGAGGTGATCGACGACGCCGACCGGGCGGCCCAGACCCGGCGGGAGGAGGCGGAAGCGCTGTACGAGAGCCAACGGGCCAAAATCTCGGCGGCCGCCGCCGACTTCGAGACGACCCTGGCGGAGCGCCGCAACAGGGCCGCTGCGGAGTTCTCGGCCCAGCTGGCCCTGCACGACCAGCGGCTCACCGAAGCCCAGACGCGGGCCCAGCAGCTGTCGGGCGAATCCGTGGCGGCGAACGCGGAGGCCCGCGCCCAGGCCGAGACGCTGCTCCAGTCGGCCAAGGCCGAGGCGGCTCAGCTCGTGAAGGCCGCCCGCGACCTGGCCGAGCGCGTCCGCACCGAGTCCGACCGCGAGCTCGCGGCGACCACCACGCGGCGTGACAGCATCAACACCCAGCTGGCCAACGTGCGACAGATGCTGGGCACCCTGGGTGGGGCCGCGCTGGCGCAGCAGGCCGCTCCTGAGGTCGCGCCCACCTCGAGTGCGAGCACCACCCCGGCGCGGACGGACGCGCCTACGCCAGCCCTCGCCGAGCCCGCCGACCAGGCGCCGATCGACGACTCCCCGGACGAGCTCCCCGAGCCGGACGGGATCGAGGGGATCGACGGCATCGACGGGATCAACGAGGCCGGCCGGATGGCCTCCGCGCGCTGATCCCCTCGGCGTCCTGCACGACCAGGGTCAGCCCCGACCGACCTCGAGTCAGCTCCCCTCGTCGTCGGCGCGCGCCTCGGGGTCGGAAGGTTGCTCGGTGCCCGGTGTCTCCGGCGTCCGGGCTGCGTCGGTGGGACGGGCGTCGTCACCGGTGAGCAACCCGTGGTGCCCGGGCGGACCGTCGGTCGACGGGGCGTCGTGCACGGGGCTGTCGCTGCTGAGCAGGTCGGTGAGCAGCTGCCCGCCGAGCCGACGGAAGGTGCGACGCGGGCGCTGCCGGTCCAGGACGGCGACCTCCAGCTGGTCGGCGAGGATGGTGCGGGCGGGGCCGCCAGCCGGGTCGAGAGCCAGGGCGTCGACGGCGAGGGACAGAGCGCCCCCGAGGGTCAGCCCCTTCTTCCAGCGCTCCCGCAGCAGCTCAGCGGACTGCGCGATCGTGCCGCCCATCACGACGAAGCCGTGCTGGTCGGCCACCGAGCCGTCATAGGTGAGCCGGTACAGCTGGTCGTGGTCCTCGTCCTGGCCCACCTCGGCCACGACGATCTCGATCTCGTAGGGCTTGGGCTCCTGGGTGAAGACCGTTCCGAGCGTCTGGGCGTAGGCGTTGGCCAGCCCCCGGGCGCTGACGTCGGAGCGGTCGTAGGAGTAACCGCGCAGGTCGGCGTAGCGGATGCCGGCGACCCGGAGGTTCTCGAACTCGTAGTACATGCCGACGGCAGCGAAGGCGATCCGGTCGTAGATCTCGGAGATCTTGCGCAGACTCTGGGGGTTCTCCGCGACGAAGGCGATCCCCTTGTCGTAGGCGAGCACGACGACGGAACGGCCGCGGGAGATGCCCTTGCGGGCGTAGTCGGCCTTGTCCTTCATCAGCTGCTCGGGCGAGACGTAGAACGGCATGCTCATCGCGCACCTCCCGGGTTGTCACGGCGGTCGGCGACGATCTGCAGGGCCACCTCGCCCAGGACGTCGTCGGTGAGGAACCGGGCCCCGTCGACATCGACCACGGCGAGGGTGGGCCAGATGCGCCGGCCCAGGTCGGGCCCGCCGGTCGCGGAGTCGTCGTCGGCGGCGTCGTACAGCGCCTCGACGGCGATGCGTACGGCGCCCGCCTCGTCCATGTCCGGGCGCCAGAGCTTCTTGAGGGCGCCGCGAGCGAAGAGCGAGCCGGAACCCACGCTGTGGTGGTCGTGCTCGCGGTAGCAACCGCCGGTCACGTCGTACGAGTAGATCCGGCCTGCGCGGTCACGGGAGTCGTAGCCGGCGAAGAGCGGCACGACGGCGAGCCCCTGCATGGCCATGGCCAGGTTGCCGCGGATCATGCTGGCCAGCCGGTTGGCCTTGCCCTCGACGGACATCAGTGTGCCCTCGATCTTCTCGTAGTGCTCGAGCTCGACCTGGTAGAGCTTGACCAGCTCGATCGCGAGCCCCGCCGTGCCCGCGATGCCGACCACGGAGTACTCGTCGGCAGCGAAGACCTTCTCCATGTCGCGGTTGGCGATGAGGTTGCCCATGGTCGCGCGACGGTCACCGGCCATCAGCACGCCACCGGCGAACTGCACGGCCACGATCGTCGTCCCGTGAGGCGCGTCGATCGACGACCCGGGCGGCAGGGTGCGCCCGCCGGGTAACAGCTGCGGGGTCATTGCAGCGACGAACTCGGTGAACGACGAGGACCCCGGTGCGGTGAAGGCAGGGTGCAGGCGGCCTGGGGTGGCTCCGTCGCTCACTGGCCGCCTTTCTGGACGAAGCCCTTCACGAACTCCTCGGCGTTGGACTCGAGCACCCCGTCGATCTCGTCGAGCATGCTGTCGATGTCGTCGTCGAGAGCCTCCTTGCGGGCGGAGACCTCGGGAGCGGCGGGAGTGGGCTCCGGGGCGTCGCCCACCTCGTCGTCGCGCCGTTGTGGTCGGCTCTGCTCCTGACTTGGCATGGCGTCCTCCGTCACGTCTCGGCTCCCCCCGCCGAACGGCGGGAGATCGTCGTCCCTCCGACCCTAACCGGCGGCGGCGTCCAACTCACGCAACAACGTGGTCACGTCCGGAGAGCGGTCCATGATCTCGCCCACGTGCGCCTTGGTGCCCCTCAGCGGTTCGAGCATCGGCACCCGCTGCAGGGCATGGCGCCCGGGCACGTCGAAGATCACCGAGTCCCAGGACGCGGCGGCGATCTGGGGCGCGAACTTCTCGAGGCACTTGCCACGGAACCAGGCTCGGGTGTCCTCGGGAGGCTCGGTGACCGCACGGGCCACGGCGGCGTCGTCGACCAGGGAGGTGACTCGCCCACGTTCGCGCAGCCGGTGGTAGAGCCCCTTCTCGGGACGCACGTCGCTCCACTGGATGTCGACGGCCCGCAGTCGGGGGTCGGTCCACTCCAGGCCGTCACGATCGCGGTAGCCCTCGAGGACGTTGAGCTTGGCCACCCAGTCGAGCTCGGCCCCGCACGACGAGGGGTCGGTCTCCAGCCTGGTGAGCACCTGCTCCCACAGGGTCATGACCTCGGCGGTGTCGGGGTCCTCAACCGGGTCGTGCCCGCAGTGGCGCAGGTAGGACTGGGCCGCCCCGAAGTACTCCCACAGGATCTGCACCGCCGTCAGCGTCCGACCGTCACGCAGGGTGGCCACCGTCCGCAGGGTCGGGTCACGGGAGATGGCGTAGAGGGTCGCGACCGGCTTGACGAGGGTGAGGTCGAGACCGACGGCGCCGTCCTCCACCATGGCGAGCACCAGCGAGGTCATCCCCATCTTGAGCAGGTTCGCCACGTCGCAGTGGTTGGCGTCACCGATGATCACGTGCAGGCGGCGGTAGAGGTCGGCGACGGCGTGCGGCTCGTCGCGGGTGTTGATGATCGGCCGCTTGAGCGT
>Ga0123337_10004011_pt1 | contig 15205 bp, 14 predicted proteins | sample frozenSSSSmetaG_FD_89792 | JGI IMG/M metagenome (GOLD analysis project Ga0123337, IMG submission 89792) | Glacier valley bacterial and archeal communities from Borup Fiord, Nunavut, Canada, to study Microbial Dark Matter (Phase II) -... | ecosystem: Environmental > Aquatic > Freshwater > Ice >... | reverse complement strand
GTTCGGCTTCAATATATAGTGCAGGTTCAAAAGCATATTTTTTATCCAATTGACTAAAATTTATTCCTGAATTTGGATTTGTCGGATTTATTGTTCCAGGATTGAAATCATAATAAATACTATTTGCACCAAAATTTAATTTGAATTTATCCGAAATATAATTCTTGAAATCATATTTTATATTGTAATTTTTAATTCCCGAATCCCATTTGAAACCAGCTAAATCTAGATCTAAACCAAAATAATAATCGCTATAGATTACGGATAGATTTGAAAATAATTTGTCATTAAATAAGTGATTCCAACGTAAGTTTAAAATTGAATTGCCATAGGTGTTTGTGAAACTTTTGTCCAAACTAAACACATCCCGACCAAAATACCCTGATAGAAACAAATTATTGTTTGGGTTTAGTTTGTATGATAACTTTGTATTCAAATCATAGAAATAGGCCGCATTATTCTTCTGTTCTTGTGATAGTTTTAAAAATAGATGTGCATAAGAGGCACGACCACCAATAAGAAAAGAACCTTTGTCTTTCACTATTGGCCCTTCAGCCAATAACCTACTGGAAATTAATCCAATTCCACCATTCATATGAAATCCGGTGCTGCTTCCGTCTTTCTGATAAATATCCAAAACCGAAGAAGCTCTTCCTCCGTATCTTGCAGGTATTCCGCCTTTGTAAAGTTTCAAATCCTTAATTGCATCAGGGTTAAAGACCGAAAAGAATCCAAAAACATGCGAAGAATTAAATATGGTGGCTTCATCCAATAGAATCAAATTTTGATCCGCACCACCGCCTCGAACATTAAAACCAGACGCACCTTCGCCCGCATTGGTGACTCCTGGCAATAGTAAAATAGATTTCAAGACATCTACTTCACCCAATACTACAGGCATTTTTTTTATTGTGGCAATAGAAAGTTTATTAATACTCATTTCTGCTTTTCTAATATTGGTGGCTTTTTTATCAGTTGTAATGACCACTTCTTGCAATTGCTCTCCAATGCTAGAAAGTTTGAAATTGTTTTTAGTATTTTTCTCCAAATTGATTTTTTCCGTAACCGTTTGAAAACTTACGTAACTTACTTGAACTTCGTAGTTGCCTTTAGGTATCGTGATTGAATAAAAGCCATATTCGTTAGTAGTTGTTCCTGTTTTTAATTCAGTGATATATATGTTAACTCCAATTATACTTTCATTGCTTTTGGCATCAGAAACGGTTCCGCTTAAGGTGAATTTTTGCTTCGCCAGTTTGCTTTCGCTTGTGTCTTGCGAATACATACTCTTATAAAAGAGCAGCATTGTTATGACTAATAGATAAATTATTTTTGTGTTCATGCTTTTAGTTTTTATATCAAATTGTTTTAGTACTAATCTTGATTTTGTTGTTTGCTGTTGATTTTTATTTCAATTGATTCGTAGTTATTTTTTCCGCAAAAGTACTTTCGGAAGTAAGCTGCAGGATAGGATAATAATGAAGTTGAGTAGGATTTATGTAAAATTGAACTTGATTGCAAATAAAGAAATTGGGGCGGCAGTTTTGGTTTTTACATTTCTATCTATAAAGATTAAGCTGAGGTGATGCGCCATAAGAGATAAAATAGTAATAAGGGTATAGGTGTAAATAAGCTTTTCCATAATGGTTCCTTTTGTATAAATTGATATTATTTTACACAAAAGTCCAGGAATAAGGCTAGGGCTGCAATTTTATTATGCGAAGTACATGATGATGTCTGCAAACTCTAATTTTAAGTCTGCAAGACAATAGCTGAATATTTATATTCTATTGTTTATTGTCTTAAAAAACAGCTCTTTATACGTTTCAGAAATTGGGATTATCTGATTCGAAACTTTTATTCTCATTCGTTCAATAGAATCTATTTTGTTAATCCCAACCATATAGGATTTATGGACTCTGCAAACCAAATTGGAAGGTATAATTTGTTCCAGTTCACTAAAATTTTGTAGCGTCATAATCTTTTTACTTGTGGTATGAATTCGACGGTAATCTCTCATTCCTTCTATAAATAAAATATCGCTTAAATTTACTTTCTCCAGCCGATTTTCTGTTTTCACAAATATAAAATCTTGTTGAGGGGTTAAAATGGGTTGAACTATGTTTTCTTGCGCTTTATTTACGGCTTTTAGAAACCGATCAAACGTAAAAGGTTTCAATAAATAATCCGTTACATTGAGTTCATACCCTTTTATGGCATATTCTTGATAGGCTGTCGTTATAATAACCTGGCTTTCTATTTTGGAACTTTCAAGCAATTCAATACCCGTTAATTCATCCATATTAATATCCAAAAAAAGCAAATCGACTTTATTCGATTTTAAATAGGATAAACCATCGAGTGCATTTTCAAAAGTACCGCATAAAGTCAAAAAGGGTATTTTGCTAACAAAATTCTTGGTTCTCTCCAGTGCCAAGGGTTCGTCTTCTATTATAATACAAGAATATCTATCCATTTTTGATTGTTAATTTTACGCTGTAAAGGTTAATTTGTTTGTCCAATTCTAATAGATGTTGCTCTGGGTAGATCAAATGTAGCCGTTTTTGAATAAGATCATTGCCTAAACCGTTGCTTTCTTGTATTATTTTTCGATTGGGATCGAACTTGTTTTCACATACAAACTGGATATTTTCTTCAGTAATAAATAGCTGAACAACAATAGCATTGTCTATTTTCTTATTGGTACTGTGTTTAAAGGCATTTTCAATAAAAGGAATAAAAACCATTGGTGCAATACTTATATTGACTGGATTGCCTATTACCTGGAAACTTACATAATTTGCATTTGCCGTTCTTATTTTTTGCAATTCTATGTATTTCTCTATGTACTCAATCTCTTTTTTAAGCAGAATTTCATCTGTTTTCGTTTCGTAGAGCATAAAACGCAAGATATCCGATAGCTTATTTAAATAATTAGAGGCCACTGTCGCATCTTTTAAAATCAGCACATCGATGTTGTTCAGTGTATTGAATAGAAAATGAGGATCCAACTGGGATTTTATCAATGCCATTTCTGTTTCATGGTTTTTTTGTTTCAATTCTTCTTTCAATTTTATTTCTTTTACCCAAGTAATAAAACCTTTAAGAATTAATGCTGCTAAACCAGCTATTGAAGCAATAAAACTCATAAATAGTATTGTTCTTACAGCGGTAGATCTTCCATTTATGCCTCCTTTATCCATGTCAATAAGTTGCCCAGATTCTATTAAATAGCGCATTAGAATATAAGCTATTGCCGAAGCAGCAATTGAAATTAATATACCAAAAAAGAGGGAAAGGAAAAACTTTTTTTGTTGTAAGTATTTTGTAAATAGTATTAAATAACAACCATAAAAGGTTAGAAACGATGGGAGAAATGCAAATAGAAAAAGGGATTTGAATGCATTTAAAACTCGTGCTGTTTGATCTATTGCAGGATTACTGCTTCTGTAAAATACGGCTAATAGGATTCCTATTAACAGTAAATAGCAAAACCAAAAACCAATATGTAACAAAATAACGATTGATTTTTTCATAACTTCAAATTTAGGGATTTAGAAGAACAATATTCGATGATTTTAAAGGCATTAGAAAATATATTATTCCAACTGGGGATATTCGTCTGCAAGATTGGGGAAGATTGCTGCAGATGGTTTAGAAAAAAAGCTTGCAATAGTATTACTAAAAAAGCCGAAAATAGTTTCGGCTTTTTATAAAATATGTATCGTCCTAAAATCATTGAATATTTTCTATTGATGTTATCGTATCAAATGATAAGTCAAAAAGTTTAACTGTTTTTTTTTACTTTATTCATGATTTCCTTTGGGACAGCATTTTTATTGACCATCACCGAAATCGTTTTTAAAAGTAAATATTCTTTGGACATATAAAGATATCCCCCGCAATCCTTAGCATCCCCTGAATTTTTAATAATATAAAATTTATTGCCTTTTTTGTCCTCTGCAATACCGATAATGTGCATATTATGTATGTCTTCAGTTGTACGATTATCAAATGCTGCTTGTCTAATCTGTTGGGTAATAATTTTAGTTTTGCCCAGAACTGCAAATCCATCGTTAAGGCCTTCATATATATCACCATCCCAGCAAACGGAATAGTTATGCATCAGGGCATCATCAATGACAGTACTGAAATCATCTAAAGGAAGATTTAAATATTGATTATTATCCCAATTAGCTTCAATCTCCAAATTAAACTTTGCATAAAATGGATGGTGGTTGAATGAGGTAATTTCTACGTAATCATCTGGATTTATGCCAATCATTTCTTTTGCAAAAGATTTAGAGGTAAATTGTTTTCCTTCGTAAACAAAAGTATCTGGAACTTTTCCCATAGTCTGTGTCAGTATTTCATCCATGTCTCTTCTGTAAATCTCAGGGGTCAGATCTCCATGCGAGTTTTTATAGAATTTAACTTTCTCCAATAGCGCATTATTCATGTCTGCATGATCGTGTTTAGCATCCGAATCCAATTTTCCGGAATAGACACTTTCAGGAATGGCACCGAATTCCTTGTATGCTTTCAGTACACTAAAAGTTAAATCTCCTTCGCCAAAAAAGGCGCTTCCATTCCTTCTTATATAATTCTCTGCTTTATTGATATATGTGGATCGAACAAAAAGCATTGGAGTAAGTACTACTGGCTTTTTTCCTAATCTTATGGCTTCTGTTTCAATAAAGGAAGTGGTGGCAAAACTCCAGCAATCACCAGTTGCTTGCTGATCTTTAAGAGGGGTGCTTTCAATTAATTTAATTATTTTATAACCTTCTACTTGGGGGTTTGTATTTGTTTTGAGTTTAAATACATAGTTTGTTCTGCTTAATTGTAAAGGTGTACTGCCACCCCACATTCCATTAATAATTGAATCTCCAGGCATCATTACCCCTTTGAAAATTAATGGAGCCGTCTCAGGCCATCCTAGTGACTTTCTTGCATCTGCAAATACGCTATCCTTAACTCTCCACACTTTATCTAGTGAGATGTCTTTTAATCTTTTATCCGGAAAGTCCATATAGCCTTTGATTGCATTTTTTTTCAAATCAAATCTAAATAGTACTAATTCTGACATTGATACGTCTTTGGTATTTGTTTTCCCCTTCCAAGAACCTTCTAGTGAAGTTTCCTTTTTATTCTGCCCATTGATTATCATTCCAATACATAAAAGGATAATTGAAACATAAGTTTTTGCTTTCATCATAAAGTTGTTTATTGTTATTTTTGACAAACTACCCTATTTTATTTTACCTAAAAAAAACTATTATTTGAAAGCACTAAAAAACAGTTGGATTGCCATTATTTAATGGACGAATGCAATTCGAATAGAAATATTAGCCATTCAGATAATTATGAATTTCATCTCCAATTTTTTCAATCATTAGTAAGTATCTTTACCACTTAAATTTATAATAATGGTCAAAGAATTTAGATTAAAATATGGTGTTGAGCCCATTATCCATTTTCTTATTTGGGGCTCTTTTTTCACGGTATTATGGTTCCAGGCATCGACAGTGGGGCCTTTTCGCAAGCAGGATGGCAGTATTTATCCCCCATTAATTTGGAGTACCACACTGAGTATACTGTTGTTTTATTTTAATGAATTGTATCTCATTCCTCGATATTTTGCCCAGCATCAATACAAGTTGTATTTGGTGTTGGTGATTGTTTTATATACTGGTATCGTTCTTATTAATACTGGTTTTGATCATTTTTATGCGATATCACTTTTTTCCAGTGAAAAAGAGCCTTTATTTTCTGAACTTTTACTAAATTGTTTAAGCAAATCATTCATCTTGTCTTTGTCATTAGGGTATGGACTCAGTAAAAACTGGGTAAAAAGCAATAAATTACAACAACAATTAATTAGAGATAAATTAGTTACTGAATTAAAATATCTAAAAGCACAAATCAATCCCCATTTTCTTTTCAATACTTTAAATACGGCTTATTCAAGTGCCATCAAAAACAATGACGATCCAACAGCTGATATTATTGAAAAAATTTCAGGACTTATGCGTTATGTTTTATACGAAAGCAATGAAGACAAGGTGCTTCTTGAAAAAGAGATTAGTTATATTGATACTTATATCAATCTGCAATTGCAAAGGTTGTCGTCAGAAATTGCGGATCATGTTCATTATGAAGTCAAAGGGGACTTTTATAATAATAAAATAGCCCCAATGATTCTTATTCCTTTTATTGAAAATGTATTCAAACATGGGGTGATATTGAGCAAGAAACCTGAAATAGCAATTGTACTTTATTTAAATTCGGAAACATTGGTACTTGAAACAAAAAATATAATAAATAATAAAAACACCCAATTAAACAATACAAATTCAGGAATTGGAATGAAAAATGTTAGAGAACGACTCGCATTGCTTTATCCAAATCTGCATAAATTGGAAATCCATCAGGACAATTTGTTTTTTCAAGTTCGATTAGAATTACAACTTAAGCCAAGTGATATATGAAATGCATAGTAATTGACGATGAACCAATGGCGCTTGAATTGATCTCAGGATATATTCAAAAAACACCATTTTTAGAGTTTGTTGAAGGATTTACCAATCCGTTTAAAGCGATGACCTTTTTATTAAATAACCCAATAGATTTGGTATTTATCGATATTAATATGCCCGAATTATCCGGTATCGAATTACTAAAGTCATTACCGGTTTTGCCCCAAATAATATTCATTACTGCTTATGCAGAGTATGGAGCCGAGAGTTATGACTATAATGCCATTGATTATCTATTAAAACCCGTAAAGTATGACCGTTTTCTTAAAGCGGTAAACAAGGCAATTGAAAATCCTATTCCCAAAAAAGAGGATGTTCCAGTTTTGAGAAATAGTGAGCAACAGGATACATCCATTCTTATAAAAAGTGGATCAAAAACATTCAAAATAGCGATTGATTCTATTTTTTATATTGAAGGCGCTGGAAATTACATGACGTTTTATACGCTTAAAGGAAAAATAATGACGTTGCAACCTATGGCTGAACTATTAAAAATATTGCCTTCAACTGTATTTATACGAGTCCATAAATCCTATATTATTTCTTTAAAACATATTGAAGTTATCGAAAAAGCGATGGTGATAATTAATAAAACCCGCATCCCCATTGGCATTACATATCGGGAACATTTTTCAAGAATCATTAAAAAGGAGTAATTCCTCAGTTTTTTTTGGTATTTAACCTTCGAATTTCTATAATTTAAAATTTGATTTAAAAGATAGATACGTTACATCTTTGCCTTTTCCGGTGGTTTTCGGATAACTTCCTGCGTCAAAATATGAGGCGTCAAAAGCGAAGGATAGATTCTTTGTTTGTTGATAATTGGTTTCCAAAAGATAGAATTTACCCAGTGTTTTTTTGTCTGAAGCAAAAAAAGCATTAGATCTTGGTCTGTTTTCAATCATTCCAGGCGAATAGGTTCCGTCTTGATCGCTATTTCTGGACATAAAGAATACTTGTGCTAAAATGTTTAGTTTTTGGATAGGGCTTATTTTAATATAAGGTGATAAACTAATCATATTGGTTGCGCCAATAGGAACAGCTAGACCATAAGCTGGTTTTGCATATATTAAATTGTAGGTGTTTAATTGGTTATCAGTATTGTCTTTATCCCCTGAAGCCACATTAGCCGCAAAACCAATTGTTCCTTTTTTATTAGGCAATACATTCATATTTACATCTGCCAAAACAGTATAAGCACTTATATTTAAATCATTAAACTTACCTGATTGATAACCGCCTTCGAATTCAAAATTGACTTTCTTATAGTTTGAAAATAGGCGTAAGCCATAGGTTTGTCTGTTTTCAAATGCGCTTACATAATTATACATTCTTGCTTTGGATTGAAAATCAACCAGAAAATAATCCAATCCCATTTTGTGATTAGAAAAATACTGCGTTCCATATATTCCATATAATCCGTCATGCATGCTTTCGTCATCAAAAACATATTGTTTAGAAACTACTTTAGAAACTGCAAATAAATCGATTGCACCATTTTTGAATTTATGTTTTACTACAAGTCCATCAAAAGCCTGTCTTGTGTTTGGTCCTTCTCGAACAGTAATTAGTCGATGATTGCCATAGTACATCTCTTGGTAGCCTAGTCTGAAATTCCAATTGGTCAATTTTAATTCTGCAAAAGCTTGATGAAGACTTAATTGATTTTCGTCAATTTCAGGAACAATCGGGTTGTCATTCAAAAAGCGAAGCGTACTATTAAGTTGCACAAAAAAGCGAAAATGATTGCCCAATTCAATATTGGAATGCACCATTAATCGGTGCCAAAGCTGATTGGTTGAAATATCTTGAAAAGTGGGAGGGACATCTCCAAAGTTAATATTATTATAAAGCTGAAATTGTTCGCGCAATTCACCTCCAAAAGTAACAAAATTGTTTTTTCCAATAGGAATATATTTTAGTTGATTGAACCCTTTTTTGACACTGTCTTTTTTTACCAGCGAAAAGTCATCTTCATAGCGCATTAGGCTGATTTTATTTTGAGCCTGTATTGATGAAACTGTCATTGAGACCAAAAAGGTTATTGTAAAAATTAAATTTTTCATAAGTATTGTAATACGTTGGTACTAGTACCAACAATTATTTGATTAAATTTTTGATTGTATTTCCAGTTGCAGAAGCTCGATTGAAACTCAAACATAAACCGAAGGCCATTACCATTGCAAAATAATGACCCACGGATACTTTCGCTTTAGCGAATAATTAGATTACGGTTTAATTATATGTCCTGTAACGGATCCGAAAACACTTTTGCGGAACATAAACTCCAGTTGTTTCATAGTAGTTGGAATTTCTCCTGGGAAATATGGAAAATAATGAGGAGAATTTTCAATCACTGTCGGACTAACCGCATTAATACGAATTCCATTTTCAAGTTCAATGGCTGCTCCACGAACAAATCCTTCCACTGCTCCGTTGGCAGCCGATGCATTGGCGAAGTTAATTTGAGGTTCTTCTGTCAAAGCGCCAGTGATCAAGGTAAAAGACCCTTTAGGATTGATATAATGTTGTCCAATCAATACCAAATTAATTTGTCCCATCATTTTTCCTTCAACCCCTTTTCGGAATGTTTCGTCATTTAATTTCTTCCATGGTCCAACAAAAGTGGGTCCAGCTGTCGAAATAAGAGCGTCAAATGGACCTACCGCTTGAAAGAATTTTTCAATTGCTTCAGGTGAAGTAATATCCACTTGAAAGTCTCCTCCTTCGGAAGCTGCTCTAATGATTTCATGTTCATTTTCAAATGCACTTGATAAGTACGTTCCCATAGTGCCTGTTGCACCTACGATGATAATTTTCATTTGTTTGAATTTTAATTGATTATTTATTCAGCAAAGATATTTCAAGGGCTAAGGCACATGATAGGACAAAAATGAAGTTGAATAGGACTTATTTTAAATAGTACTTGAACGCTTTTAAAGAACAGCATTGGATGTGAATATTTTTATAATAGTCTATCTCTATATTATTTTCTTAAGTGATTTGTAAAATTTTAGAGCGCACTTTTTTTTATTTCTTAACTAAAGTCAATGGATGAGGAAAATGATCTATTTACATTTGTGCCGTTAAATAATTAATCCTAACATGAAAGCAATAGTCTACACACAATATGGTTCTCCAGAAGTTCTTGAATTGAAAGATGTCGAAAAACCAATTCCAAAGGACAATGAAATTCTGATACGAATCAGAGCAACAGCAGTCAATTCGGGTGACGTGAGACTGCGAAAAGCAGATCCTTTTGCCGTTCGATTATTTTTTGGACTTTTTAGACCAAAAACAAATGTACTTGGTAGCGTTTTTTCGGGTGAAATTGAAAGTATAGGTTCGGGAGTTCAAAGTTTTAAAGTTGGTGATGACGTTTTTGGCCATACCGATATGAGTTTTGGTACGTATGCCTCCTATAAATGTTTTCCAGAAAATGGTTCTATAGCATTAAAACCTAAAACTATTTCGCATCAAGAAGCAGCAGTAATTCCATTTGGAGGAACAACAGCTTTGCATTTTTTGAAAAAAGCTTCTGTTCAAAAAGGTCAAAAAGTGCTTATTTTTGGTACTTCAGGAGCCGTTGGGACTGCTGCTGTTCAACTGGCAAAATATTTTGGAGCAAATGTTACAGGAGTTTGCAGTACTGCCAATATTGATTTAGTGAAATCATTAGGAGCAGACAAGGTAATTGATTACACCAAAGATGATTTTACTAAAAACGGCGAAACGTATGATGTAATTTATGATACGGTTAATAAGATGTCTATTTCGGATAGTTTGCAATCATTAAAAATGTATGGAACATTGATTTTAAGTGCCGCTGGATTTTCAGAAATGCTTCAAGGTACTTGGACATCAAAAACCAGTAGAAAGAAAATAAAAGTGCTAACAGGAATGATTAGCCACACAGCAGAGGATATCAATTTTCTTAAAACGCTTATTGAGGCTGGTCAATTAAAACCGGTTATTGACCGAACGTATTCATTAGAACAAATGGCAGAAGCACATACTTATGTTGAAAAAGGGCATAAAAAAGGGAATATAGCAATCGAGATTCATTAAATTGCCAATAAAATTTGAAATGAATAAAACGCTAAATTCGATACAAATATTGCTACGAATGCTATTAATGGTAACTATTTTTCACTTTTTCATAATGCTAAAACTTATTCCTTATGACATTGCTTGGGGAGGTCGTCTTACAAATGATACTGAAATGTATATATTCGAAGCAATTTCGATCTTGATCAATCTATTTTTAATTTCCATTGTATCAATTAAAGGAAACTATTTAAAATTGCGAGTCAATGAAAAAGTAATAAATAGCATATTGTGGATTTTCTTTATCCTTTTTCTTCTTAATACTCTTGGAAACCTATTAGCTAAGACAAACTTTGAAAAAATATTTTCTGTTTTGACGTTAATTTTAGCCTTATTGATTTGGAATACTCTGAAAAAAAATAAATAAGTACCATTGTTAAACGATACTTTATAAAAATATGGAATCATTATTCAATGAAACAATCAAAATTCAATTAGTAAGAACTTGAATTTTGATTGTTTTGAGCTATTCGCTTTCTTATTCTGCTCAAAGATTCTGGTTTTACACCAATATAACTGGCAATTTGGTATTGCGGTATTATTTGAAACAATTCAGGTCTTGAATTTAAGAGCTTCACGTATCGTTGTTCGGGAGTGTCAATGGTATAAGATGACATTATTTCCTGCTGTTCAGTAAACACTTTTTCCATTACTTTTCTGGAAACGGTCTCTAGTTTTGGAAAACGATGGTATAAATCTTCTTCTTTTTCTCTATTACCAACCACAAGAATACTGTCTGTAGAACAAGCCATATAATGATTTGAAGGAAGGTTATTACCAAAACTGTTTAAAGAAATTACCCATTGTTCTTCGGTGAAAAAATTACCCGTTTTTTCTTCTCCATCAACAATAAAATACTGTCGAACACAGCCTTCTAAAACGAAATAAGCCTCTGTTGAAATTTGTCCTTCTTTAAGTAATACAGTGCCTTTTTCATATTTGTTAATCACCATAGTGGCTGCAATAGCATCAGCTTCTTCCTTTGAAATAGACATTATTCTAGAAAAATAGTTTAAGAGTTTATCCTCCATCGTTTTGTTGTCATTAGATTTGCTGCAAAGTTTAGTCGTTTTTTTTAATTCCGACTGCTAATTTACAATAAAGATTTTATAGCCAAAGGGATGTTCATTTAAACACTAGTTGTCCTATTGCTGTAAAACTCAATTGATAGTGTGACAAACTTTTAGATGAAAAGTATAAAACTAAAAATAGAGCACTGTATCAAAAAGGGCTATTTTTTCCTTCCAACAAATCGAATCACAGAACCTTTTCCAATATGATATTTGCCTTCTTCTAATGTGATTTCTTTTTCTTCTAATAGTAGGATCTCATAATTTTCAAAATCAGCCGCTATTTCAGCAGTAGAAAACAGCATATTGATATCTTTTGGGCCTCCCACTTTTGGATCACGTTCATTATAAACTAAGTGCAATTTACTAAAAGCCTCGAAAATAATAATACCTCCTGGTTTGACATACTCATTTAATTTTTTGTGTAGAAATGATTTCTTTTCTGCAGCAAAGTGGGCATATATTAATCCAATAGCATCAAATGATGCTGCTTCAAAATGAAGTTGCTCTAAATCACCGACAATATATTCTAATGTGATATTTTTTTCTTTTGCCAAAGCTAATGCTTTTGATTTTCCTTCTTCACTTAAATCAGTTGAAGTTACTTTCCAACCTAATTGTGCTGCAAAAACACCATTTCGTCCTTCGCCATCGGCAGGCATCAATAGAGTGCCAGGTTCGAATTTTTGAATCCATTCTTTGAAAAACAGATTGGGTTCTTTGCCGTAAACAAATTCGTTTTCTTTATATCGATTATTCCACATATTTTTATAATCATTGTCCCAAGATGAATCCATAATTGTGTTTTTTAAAATTGTTCTAAAATCATTTTTTTACTGACCATCATGCCAGCAACTGTTCCCATTGCTACCGAATTTGCGACTGAACGCATACGTGTTGTACTATCGCCACAGGCAAAAACGCCATCAACAGTAGTTTCTTGAAAAGGGTTTACTTTGATGTAGCCTTCGTCATTTAATTCACAACCCAAAGATTCAGGAATAGTGCAATGTTGCTCAAATGAGTTGCGGGAATACATAGCCTTAACTTCTGCTTTTGTTCCGTCTTTGAAAATGATATTTTTAAGGTACCCATTATTGTGTTCCAGTCTTTCAATTTCTTTTTCAATTATTTTTATTTGATGTTTCTTCAGCTTCTCTGTTTGCTCCTCGGTCAAAGTTGATTTCCCATTGGTATACAACGTTAAATCATTCGTCCAATTAGAAATCAACTTGGCTAATTCATTCCCGTGTTCACCATTGCCTAGTATGCCTGTTTTTTCATTTCGCACTTCATATCCATGACAATAAGGACAATGCAACATCGAAATGCCCCAACAATCTGAAAACCCTTCAATTTTTGGCATTTCATCTTTTATGCCTGTTGCAAAAATTAATTGATCTGATTGGAATGTTTCGCCAGATGTTACTTGAATTTCAAAGCCAATAGCTGTTTTTGTCCCAGTAGTTGCAAAGCCGTTAAAAAAGGTTATTGTATCATACTTTTCCACTTGTTGTTTGGCAAGCCTTGCTATTTCTGCCGGAGTTTTTCCATCTTGTGTAAGGAAGTTATGCGAATGGGGTGTTGGTGCATTACAAGGTTGACCGCTGTCAATAATTAAAACTTGTTTCAAAGCTCGGCCTAAAGCCATACCAGCAGCAAGGCCTGAATAACTGCCTCCAACTATTATTACATCGAATTTTTTATAATTTTTCATTTTAGTGTCTTTTGAAAATTTCATTAAAGGAAATGGTAAAGTGAATGCTGCTAAAGCAAGTCCACTTTGCTTTATAAATTCACGTCTGGAAAATGAGAGTAAAGTTTCTATTCTGGTTTTCACCTTAGTTTACTTTTTATCAATTTTAATAGAAAGTTGACGCATAATAAAATCTACAAATGGAACACCAATAAAAACGACCCAAGGAACTAATACAAGGGTAAAAAATAAGGTTTTTACGTACAAAGGCAATGCCAGTGACGATTGACTTAATAGATAAAGACATAACGTAATAGAGGGATAAATTACAACCCAGATTTTTAAAGCAGCTATTAATTTCATTTTTGTTTTCATACCGATTGTTTTTTGAATATTTATATTATTTATTCAGCAAAGGTATAAGCAACAGTAAGCTGCAAGATAGGACAAAAATGAAGTTGAATAGGACTTATTTGAAATTGTGCCTAAACACTTCAGGGGAATAATCAGTATGCTTTTTAAAAAACCTTATAAAATAAGAAATATCATCGTAACCGAGGTAATCTGCTATTTGGTTTACCTGATTGGATGTTGCCAGAAGTTGTCTTTTTGATTCTAAAACAATGTGCTCATTAATAAGTTCAGAAGGTGTTTTATTAAGCGATGTCTTCGTAATGGCATTCAGTTGATAGGTGGAAATATTCAGCATATCAGCATATTGTGATACTTGTTTGCTTTTAGTAATATTTGCTTCTAAAAGTTCTAGAAATTTCTCCAGTTGTTCCTGCAAATAAGAGTTGTTCTCTTTAGTCGCCATTTTCTTGTTTTGACGATGTCTAACTAATTCGATAAAGAAAATACTCAAATTGGATTTAATAACCTCTTGATAGTCTTCTTGTTTTTCGTTGTACTCTTTTAAAATGTAGGACAAAATAGTCTCCAGCTTATTAAATCCATCGCTATCAAGGCTGCAAAAGTTGATGTGGCTAACCTTGCGTAAAAGTTCCTGTGTTAATTTGCTTTGAGTGTTAAAAAAATCTGTTTTAAATTGAAGTAAATACCCTGAACTTCCCGTTTTCAAAGTAAGTTGATGTACCTGTCCCGGGCGCATCAGGAATATTGTATGATTGCGAACTTCATATGGTTTAAAGTCTATCTCGTGAGAACCACTTCCTTTTTTTAAAATCAGTATGTAGTAAAAATCATGCCTATGCAGCTCTTGAACCATATCTTTCTCCAACAGCAAATCTTGAATATCTCTTACACTAAAGCTTCCAGACAAGTTTGGTTCTTTTGGGCTTTCATGAATATGTCTTATTGGAATGTTTTCCATTTTTGCTTACGTCTCTACTTATTTATGCGTTGGTATAACTTAGTTGGAATATTGCTTTTTGTTTTGAAATTAGATAAATTATTTAAAAAAAGCTATTTTGGTATTAATTACATACGATTTTTTTAAATATATAAGAATTTATCTGATTAAATTGCATATTTAGTTAATTCAATATTTGTGTAAAGTTAATAATAAAAACTTTGTGCATTTGTTATTTAGTTTCAGTTTAATTTTCTGCCTTTGTTCAAAATTTAACCCATTTTTTTAAAATAGTTGATGTATTTAGGCTTATTTCTTTCTTAGTCCATCAATAAAGTACGAGGTGGGCATGGCTGTTTAGAATTGAGGCTAGTCGAATTTTATTTTTGAATTTCGATTTTTCAACAAAATATAATATTGGAAAGGACAGTTATAATTAAGAGTTAAAAATACTGAAAAACAATACCCCAATAATATGCCG
>Ga0123337_10004010_pt1 | contig 15207 bp, 12 predicted proteins | sample frozenSSSSmetaG_FD_89792 | JGI IMG/M metagenome (GOLD analysis project Ga0123337, IMG submission 89792) | Glacier valley bacterial and archeal communities from Borup Fiord, Nunavut, Canada, to study Microbial Dark Matter (Phase II) -... | ecosystem: Environmental > Aquatic > Freshwater > Ice >... | reverse complement strand
CACTTCTTTATTGAGGCTCTCTATATGAGAGATGCCCATTCCGTAGTTTAGACTAGACTTTATTCTACATGCTATTATCACATTCTCACTCTGACTCTTCCGCTCGTGATCACCTATTCAACACTTTTGCTTCCGTGCACACAGTTCATCGATACTGTGTTCAACACCTCTGCCTTTGCTTGCAGGATGTTACTCATTCGTCTGGGGCCAACGACAGTGAGGTACTGTGTTATGAAGAAAATGAAGAGTTAGGGGATTACCGCCACCTCCGCTCGCGCATCAATCTTCTAGGACCCGATGCGCTGCCTCAGCTTAGGTGTATATCACGCCTGGCGTTTTCGCATTGGCGGCGTATACCTACTCCGAGTGTCCAGCTTGATCTAGCGGCACGTATGCCGGGACTTGTGACCTTAGATCTGGTGCTCAGCGGCTTCGAGGTTCGATACCCAGGACTCCTTAGAGAAGACCGATGCCGCCTGGCTACTATGTTGAAGCTTCGTTTAGAGGAGGCGAAGACAATATCCGGAGCTACGCTGGACATGAGCCTGGATGGCGGTGCGATCAATCAGATGCTGCCCATGCCCAATCTAACGTATCCCTCGGAATATGATTTGCTGGGGTCATCGCTGAGCATCTGGTCACAACGATTGACTAAACTTTACATCAAAGGTGTTCTCGATGAGGCTCTCTTCTGGCCTCACGCTTCGGAGACAGCAACCTCGCCTCCGGAATGGCTCAATCTGGAGAAGCTTGATGTGCACCTCGAGCGACACACTCCATCGGGGTGGTGGTACTTCATGCCCAAGGGCAAGCCGAAATACGGCACACCTCCCCGCAATCCGGCCGAAGATCCAAATGATCTACCGCTGCCATTTACTGATAACCCGGCAGACGGCGCAGATCCCTTCGATAAGGAAGACGAGGACAATTGGGATTTTCAAAGAACCGATGACGCGCCTGAGGAAGACTTACTCACTCGCAACGTCCCTAATGAAGACACTATGCAGCCGCTTTTCGAGGGCTGGGCCAAGGCGCTGCGATCTATGCCATCTCTACGACAGGCGAGGTTGGCTTTCGAAGTGGAGATCCCTAACAGCAAGACGAATGACGAGGAGGACCTGAACACGGAGGACTGGGAAGTCATCTACCAGTCGCCAGACTTCCATAATCCTCGATGGGAGAGAGAACTAGGAGCAGGGGAGCGGAGCAGTAGGCGTCTGATTTTCCACAATACGTGCGGCTGGCGGCCGAACAAAGCTACTATGGATCTGTTGCGATGCGTCGGAGAGGAGAGCCATCCGGGGACTAAAGTGGTAGTGTTGGCTATTAATGAGTGGAACAAGATTTTAAGGTAGATGGATAGGCATCGACAAGCACAAGAGAGACTAGTCTTGCTAGGCTGAAGGAGGAATCATAGCACAAGATCCAGTTTATCCCAGTTATTCTAACTGAGTGCAACGGTTACCCACATTGCATTAAAATTAGGTATCAAAGCAGCATTTAATTAGGAGTTGACCACCCATGACGCTCCATAAGTACATGAACCCAATGCTCCTGCTTTAAAATCAGCTGATTAATATAATCCTGTGGTATTCTATCCCATTCCTCTAATACTATAGTGTTGAATATGTCACGAGCGGAAGAGTCGGAGTGAGAATGTGATAATAGCATGTCGAATAGAGTCTAGACTAGCTATGTAAATCTATCTACTATTTATATGCTCTCTTGCCTGAATAGGCATCAGTCGGCTATTGGACTGAAGGTAGGTGAATATTCGTCTCTGTTCTCTGCATGTGAGACATGCAGGAAGTGAGAACTGAATGTTCACGCAACATATAGCTTCCATCTCGGCTACTGTAGTTGGCTGTCAGCGACGTCTGTGCAATGTCTCCTTGATCCTCCTCCAGCACTTCTCAATAGGGTTCATATCAGGACTTGTAGAGGGAAGTGGCATAAGGATAATCCCGTGAGCTGTATGCCATTTGGCACAACAGTTACGTATTGACTTGTGGCCATGAGCTGAGTTCCCGTCCTCCATAAACAAGGGCTCGGCAACAGGGCGAAGTTGGTGAGTTATAGCTGCAAAAGCCTCAAGAATAGGCCTGAGTTGTGCCTCAAGGATTTGTGCTAAATAATCTGTCTGAACAAAAGCTCTATCTTTGCCAGAACCGTAGAGGAATATCAAAGGACTCTTATAGCCATATCCAATTGCTCCCCACGCGTGGACAGGTGTCATATGGCTCTGGCGAAACTGGTGTTGTATGCACGTAGGATGGGTCCTTTCACCTCTCTTTCTTGTCACTTTCTGCTTTACTGTCCTGCCTCCAACTAAAAATGCAACCTCGTTTGACCAAAACACCTTTAACCACTCCAAATGCCAAAATATATGTGTAATTGCCCAAAGGAGTCGGCCTATAACTTGCGCAGAAGTGAGGTAGGGTTTTTGGCAAGCGACACAGCGAAAGCAGCCTCGTTAGTGGAGTCGTCGTTAGAAGGTAGAAGCTGTAGCGTCAAGTTTGAGCTCTAGAACTAAGTGCTCATAGTCTAGGCAAAGGCAACGCTGATCGTAGTTCTCAGAGCAATATTCGATAATTATGTCGACTTGCGTGTTACTAAGCTTCTTGGGCTTGCCAACCCTATTAGTGCGCTTTCGCTCTGGTGCCTCGTATGCCAGGATCCGATCAATTGCTGTATCGCCGAGCTTGTAGCGTGCTTGGAGCTGAAGTTTTGGTACCTTTCTAAACTAGTGTAACTGGCGAATGGCTTCCTTGTGCTTTGTAGGTATCTCATCACCCTTATGATGATCAAAATCGAAGGGGGGAGTAGAAGCGCCATTTAGGGTGTTTTTGGTAGGTTTAGTAGGTGAATTTGGGTAAAAAAAACACCCCGTATAATCATATTCTCTGTCGGATATCATGTGAAATCAACACTGAAGCAGATTCATATTACAATCTATGTTATATTTTTGGTTCAACCCGCTAAAATGGGTGCAATGAGTACCTAAATACTTTAGAGCCCATAGATCTTCAATACATATCTCCCAAGGGTTTCTCCCGTCCAAGAGCTGCCAGCGGATGACCTTGTTTAATCCAACCAAGGAAAGGCGCACTAAGGTTATATCCAATGAGCTTGAGCATTTCATCGTCGTACAGCTCATTGAGTTTTTGAGGGCTGTTATTCAAGTACTGGTTCTCCTCCTGATTATCACATTCGGTATCAGCAATCAATACCATGGCATATAAATGTATTGGAAGTGGAGAGATTTGAGATAGAGACGTACCTGTCTGAGATATCCCTTCGTCATGAAACAGCTGTACACTAAGCGTTCCTCGTCCTTGGTCGTGTTTGCTGATCCGCCATGGTAGCAGGAGGAAAGCATGATAAACGCATCACCAGGGTCCAATTCAGCATAGGAAACAAGATCCTCACTTGGCGGCGTCTCATGATTCCAGAGATGAGAACCAGGGATGAATCGTGTGGCTCCGTTTTGTTTGGTTGTCTTCTTTCCTCCGATAAAGAAACCAATGCCTGTGTCCTGTCCAATCTTGTAATCTTCAGGTCGCATCTGTTTGGTGATGTTGTGATGGATCATATCGTCGCGGTGGAGCGGCTGTGGGGCGGCACCAGGGCCGATGGAGAAGACGATTGTGTTGTTGAGCTGCGGTGAAGATGTGCTCGTTTCGTATTCCTTGCCTACCCAGTTGCTCACTGTGCTAGACAACAAGGTCTTACATATGTCCTGGTAAGGTTGGTAACATACAACCTTATCCATGAATGTCTTTGACTTCTCTGCCAGGCCGTTGACACGTCGGGTCTGGATAGGGAAAAAGGTGCCGTCCCATGGCTTGTCGGCTTCGATATATGGTCTTGTGTCTAATTCAATTTGAGCTAGGTCGCTCGCAGCCGCGACGTTCTTAATGACGCAGCCGCCCGCTTTGATGAGGGCGTCGATAATCTGGTCGTGTGTTACTGTTGCATTGTCAAAGACTTTGACTTCGGGAAGTGGCCTCTTTAGGTCGTCCTCGATCGGTGTCAAGGCAAGAGATGTTTTCTCTGTGGTTGTTGGGATTGTAGAAGACATTGTGTACGATATGGAAGGCCACGGGATGTTTTAAATACTGCTTTGAGATGTGAAGGTTGTTAATGTCTTAAGACAGCACAGAGGGCGTTGTATATGGACGTGAAAGTCCTTATGTACTCGATCTGAGCAAAGTCAGTGCTGCGTTTACATTTTATTTCTAAACCATCCCCCACTGACTGTGCTCGCTATCTCTTTCCCGCTTATGGCATTCTGGTCATTGCAATTGCAACCTCTCAACTGAACTCCCGAGGTAGGTAGGTGCATATGATATGAATCTGCTCTTCTCTTTCTTTATCATTGACATCTTAGTCATCAATTGTCTATTTGATGCTGGTAGTCACTGATAAGGAATGAGGAACCCCTCGATGATAATCGAATGATAACTGATAATGAGCGGAAGATGGAAAGTGACAGCGAGGCAGCCTAACGTGACAGGAGTACGCGATTCTATTGGTCAATGAGACTCCAGGAGCATTTAAGGCTGAGCGCAATATTGCAATCGCTCATTTTCACTTCGATTCTCCTTACCCTTATCATCTTATAAAGTCTACAGCACTGTCCTAACGTTTATAAGCATATCTCCTTGAGATAATATGAGACCGATTCACTTTCGCACCACAATAATCTCTCAGTCCAGCTTAATTAGTCTCAGACCCAAAAGAGTAGCTCTCACAGACTCAATTTCTCCGCCATATACTTCTTTGCCTTTGATATCTCTAGAATCAGAATTCCCATTTCAATAATCCTTTAAGTCTCCGAAAGCTAGCCAACAAGCAAATACCAAGACCACAAAACCATGGAATACAAAGGCTCCCTCAACGCCGTCGGCATCCGCTCCTTCAACGCTCCCGGCCTCGGCGAAAGGCTGAGCGACCTCCTCCATATCGCAAGCGCCGTCGTCATCCCCGCAAGCACGACAGTCGTGACGTCTGGGCAGACCGGCTACAAGCCGAACATGACGTATCCCGAAGACCTGACGGAGCAGATAGTGACGGCTTTCCAAAACACGGTGGACTCTCTCGCTGCCGCTGGAGTAAAGGATGGATTTCATTCTGTTTATCAGATGACGACGTATCATGCTGGCGGACTGGGCGATGATGTAGCAGAGGCGTTGGATGTGGCTACTAAGAAGTTTTTCGGGAACAATAGACCGGCTTGGGCGGGGATTGGAGTCGAGAGTTTGTATGGAGGTGCTAGGATTGAGATTACGGCTTGGGCAGCGCTGTCGAATTAAGTAATCAAGAAGATCTCTTTGACCTTTTATCTGAATTGAAAGCAGATACTGATAGCCAGTCTCAGCGTTTGGAACATGGGAGGAGACTCTGCGTGGAAGTAAACGTGGTATACAATAGATCCAAGCTCTGCCTGAGCTGCCCACCAAAAGCCGGTGCTACAATATTGAATTTGCTTTGAAATTCTTCCATTCTTAAATGCCTTCTCAATTATGACTCAACAGTGTAATCTCAAAGCGCGATCGTGTAATCTGCTCTCTTCTCGACTATTTACTCATGATTTAAGAATCTTCTATAGCCTTAGTCTCAACTGAACATTTCACTAATTAATATATCTTTCACAAAGCGCCTCTTTCCCTTCCTCATTCATGGGATCTACAAGTCATTTGCTATATCTTAAGATTATCTAATTACGTCTCTATACCAAATTGATTGATAAAGGCAAGGCTCCCAAAGTTATCATATTTGACGTTGGCAAGGAGTTTGAAAGTGATTTTAGAGAATCAGGGGAGATCGCCAATCCTTAAAGCATAGATCTAAAGCTGGTAATTAATTGGTTTCTATAAATGGTTTCTAGTTAGTAGTATAATCCTTATATAGATTAAATTCTAGTATAGCTAGAATATTATAGGTATTTACATTAGGATCTAGGAAGAGCTCTAGTTTAAGGAGGAGATTTCAAACGTAAATTATCTCTTTAACTACTATTAATACTAAGATATATTCTAATTTAGTATTCGAGGTTAATATCTAGTAGACTATAAGAATATAGTACTATTATATATAACTACTAACTAAAAGAGTGGACGCCGGACTGCTACCAACGTGCATTGGCAGTGGGACACTGTATGCCTTATTCGAATAGCAAAACCAGTTGATTGCGCTGACGAGCATGACGCCAGCGAAGACAGCACTAGAGTAGTTCATAATGGAAGCATCAACAGGCAAGTATAGGGGGAACATGAGCCAGATAAACTCATAAGCCATCCATACCAGGGCCACAATGTTGATAGCCAGCCCAAATCTGCCCAGTTGGATATAATGATTTCCGGACATCAATTCCTTTCTTTTGAAGAGGAGACAGAGGATTGGCACAGAGTAAGAGACGTAGATGCAGCACACACTGGTTCCGAGAATAGCGTTGAGAGCGGTGTTGGATCCGAGTTCGAGGAGGCCAATGTAGCTGCAGCGATTGTGCCGAAGATGATGGCGTTGACTGGCAATTCTTGTTTTTTGCTGACTCGTCCCATCCACTTCGAGAAGGGAACACCTCCTTCTCTAGCAAAGGACCACCAAACCCTGCTGAAGGTTGTCGATGTTGCTATCGAGGCGATGAGAAGAGTGATGATGAAAATAAGGATTCCGATGACTGTCAACGGGAAGGAATTGAGAGCATCCAGCATCAGTTGTGCAACTGGCTGCCCACCAATCGGAACTGCTAGGTTGTCCGGCGCCACATTGCAGAACATGTAAACCAAGATCATTGGGAGTCCTGCAATGGCACTTGATATAGCAGAGCCTATCATGACCTGGGGTACCTGTCTTGCCGGGTTTGTCATCTCTTCTGCCATATGTGCTGCGCTGTCAAAACCGTTTACAGCTACAGAACCTGGAAGCAACCCAAGCATAAAGACAACGCCGTTGGAATCCCAACCAGTCAGGTTGACAATATCAGTGAACACGAAGCTGGCAGACTGCTTAGGGTGTGCTCTGGATAGCAAGGCGACAAGGACAAAGAAGGCACCCGCATTGATCCAGATGACTGCGCCTTTCAAGAGGTGAGGGTAGATCCTGACCAAGGGTATGTTGAAAAGTAGCGCAACGATGGTGCAGGCCAGGTATAGGACATAATAATGCCAGGGTTGGACGACGAAGACGGCGTTGCACACGCAGACAAGTGCCCAGATCAGTTGAGAAGTGATCAAACAGCCGGCAGCATACCAGAAGAACCATGCAGCGGCTGTGAGCCATCCAGTAGCATAGCTCAAGCCTCGAGCATATTTCTTTGGCGCCAACACGGCTACCCACCATATCTGTCCTGTATCAAATTTAGTGACGCTTGAGCTGCAGATTCAAGGGGGTTAAGCTTACCTGATGCATGAGGATACACCGACGATATTTCTGCCAATGAAGCGCACACAAACAGGTTGAACACGACTGCTGTGATATATGCGAAGAAGTAGACTGGACTTCCTCCGACGCCGATGATTAAGGACAGATAAGTACCAATGCCTAGTGGTGTAGCAGTAATAGAGTACGATATTCCGAGAGTGCTCCATATGCTGAATCGCTTTGCTAAGACGCCAATCGAGTGCTCGCTGATCTCGCCAGGTGCACAATCATCGTCTGGGCTGTTTGACTCCGTTGACGAAGCAGGCAGCTTCTCTGGTATAGCCATTTTGGCTCGTGTTCTTTTGAGAGCGGATGAGAGGAGCAGTTGAGAATGAGAACTGATCAGCAACCTCCTTTGATGGGCTTCTATGGGCAATGTCGGATACCTTTATATCAATATCACAGCTCATAGAAGGTGCTACGCGTAGCAAACCGCCTTCATATCCTTATCGCCACGCTGGCTCCTCTTTTGAAGGTGAACAGGAGAGAGATAAGAACTCGTGGTTTAACATAGCAATTGTCATTGGATCAAAGAGATGCTTCATTTCAGGAAGGGCTGTTTCTCTGTTTCTCTGTTTATCTGTTTATCTGTTATTATAGAGAATCATATCGCTAGACTTCTGAAGCACAAGGCGACAGGCGACAGCGAGGTCATTTTCGCCGTGGTCGCCAATGATAAGATAGACACCTTGGCCTAAGCGAGCGTCTATCGTGAAGTTGCGACTTCATTACACAAAGCGACACGAAAGCCACACACGGGTCCGCCGGCGGATCTTCCAGCGTATGTGCGTGGCGGAATTAGCAGTCACGGCACTGGACTTGTGCTATTGAATAGTGAATAGTTGCAGTGGCTCTGTTGATCGCGTCTACTCCCTAGAAGGTGGCATGCTATGTATGCTCGCCACCGCCACTCCCTAAATTCCTACTGCCAGATAAGGAGCACTTATCGGGAAAATGGCTTATCTCTCGCTATTGGTCTTATCTTCCTTGGGCTTACCCAATATATGCCTGCCGTCTTCGCTGCCTCTCAGTTACCTTCCCTTCCGACTTTCATTACTCCTTCCCATGGTATGCTTCCAACTTCCAAGCATGTATATCGCACCTACTTGCTATTATTCCATCGGCTTGATGTGACAGCGCAAGATTGTTTGGTACAAGCAGGAGAGACGAGCATGCCCAAGCCACGCAAATCCCGAGCTGGAGTCAAGAGAAGCAAGACATACGTTGGCTGCTGGACTTGCCGCTCCCGACGGGTAAAATGTGACGCTGTGAGGCCCACGTGCAACAGATGTGCTAGGGGCAATCATTTCTGTGAAGGCTACGGTATCCGGCTTGTATGGGACCGACGAGAAGGAGAGGCTCAGAATCCGAAAGGAAAAGGACGATTGCTCTTCACCGAGGCGGACAGGCAAAATCCTGCCTTCAACAGTGATTCGGAAATTGACTGTGCCCTCGAACAGTTGGATTCTGTCGAAGTTGGTTTTGGCTTCGAGTTAGGGCCATACACTGTCTTTAGAGCAAACTTCCAAGAAGGCAACACTGGAGACTCTCTCGACTCCGATCATTCGCAAATTCTGTCACATGACGATGGCTCTTTGGTATGTTTCTTATCAGATTCGATGCGGGCGTCCTTTCTTTGCCTAATAGAACCTTTGAAATATAGGTCTGGACCCCCCGTTCTGAGTATGTTTCCGAGAACGCTTCAACAACTCACAATGAAGATGAAGATATTGAAGACGTAAGTGCACACAAAGAAATTTCTGTCAATCTTTAACTTATAGTATCATCTAGACTCAGAGCTTCATTTTGAAGGCCAGCGACTTTGGAAACTTTTCAACGCAGAGTTGTCAGTCCCAGGTGTCAAAAGGTGTTGAAGTGAGCAGTCCTGGATCAGAGCTACAGCAACAATTACTACCACTGCTTCAACCGTTTCTCGGTAATTCTTCTGCGAGTGAACGTCGGCTTCTCCATTTTTGGATCACATCAGCAAGTGACTTGATGATATCGACTGGCCATCCTGATAATCCATACCGAAATGTTCTGATCCCTCTGGCATTGGCGACAGCCGGCTCAGGTCAAAAGCTGAAGGGTAACGCAGCTCTATTGCATAGCATGTACGCTTTCGCCGCTTTCAACATAGCACGGATTGATCAACCGGAAAGATACGAAAGTCATCATGCTCTTGCAATAAAGCATCATCAAGCCAGTTTTAGGCATTTACGCCAAAGTGTCGTGGGAAATGACCCGAGTCAAAACGTGGCAATTCTAGCCGCATTCATCGTCATAATCGCTACTGGCATTCTCAACGGACAGTCATCTCAATGGCGAATTCACCTGCGTGGCGGACGAGATTGGCTCAGATCGTTAGGCGATGTCTGGAACGACACCCAAGGCGGTCATGTCTTGTACCAGATGTTCCAATGTTTTGAGGTTGTAGGCTATTTTCAGAATCACGGACTTCGTGACTTCTCGGGTGTACACACACTGACTGAACATACTGGGCAAATTGACAGCGTTTGCTCTGCCATCAGCGACAACCAAGGCGACGATTATTACCTAGACATATTTTTCGGGGTAACCAAACCAGTGCTGAAAGCGATCCTTGAGATCAAAAAGCTCACAAGCAGAGGCCACAGCGCCACTCCAGAGGAGCTGATTGGCCTCGAGAGCGATATTATGCTGGCTAATCCGGTCACTCTGCGTTTCCCAAGTTTATCGAAAAGCCTAGAAAAACTCACAAGACACCATGCTTGTTCGTGGTATTATGCTTGTGTGATATACTACAGGCGTTCACTTCACAGAGAACGACCAAAAGAGATTCAGCACCTCGTGGAACAAGCACTGTATCATCTTGCAGCAATGTGTACTTTTAAGGAAGACTCGAACTCTGGGTGCCTGTTATGGCCCATGTTTACCGTCGCCTGCGAAGCCGAAGACGATGACCTTCGCAGTCGGTCCTTAGAAAGGCTTAATAACAGGGAAAAGTACGGCATAGCAGCGACATCATCTATCAGACATGTGGTCCTCGAAACATGGCGGCGGAGAGACTCTAGTGACTCTGATGTTGATATCTATGGCATTAACGTGGCCGAAGACCTAGGAATTGACATACTTCTTGCCTGAAAGTCTCTGTGAAGACAAGAATTTCTTCACAAATGCTAGCAATTGATTGATCATTTTAGTAATATCGGAGGTATAGACTAGTCTTGCCTTTCTATTGCGATTCTTTAAGGCTGATAAACTGACATTTCGTAGGCACTACCAAAGCATTGTACGGATAGACCACCGATGATCGCAATGCTATATTGCAATATCCGAGCTATCTTGCTTGGTACTGTCGTTGAGAAACTCATCCACTGTCCTAAATTTTATGCCTTTGAAGTATTTGTGCGCCTGCCTCGTCAACTTCTCCTGTGGCAAGAATCCAGCTCCAGAGATTGACCACATATCGTACTGAGCGGCGAGAACTTTATCCTCTGACTCAGCATCTGCGATCTCTTTCTCGAGAAGTTCAATAGGTCGATAACTTCGTGCAAGCTTCAACCCACGACTTGCAAGCTCATCGCCGACAAAGTTCCACGTTGTTGTCTCGCCACATATATAAGTCGTGGGCTCCCAATCGACATGGTTGACGAGCTGCGCTATAGCTCGAGCAGCATCCCGGGCAGAAGTCAATGCTACCAGCTCATTGCCTGTTCCCGGTATCTTAAGCGTGTTATTGTCAAGATTAATGGGATAGAAATCGCCGATGTCCTTTATATATCGCAAGTTTTGAGGAATCAGGTAGTCCATCAACCAGCCTAGATTGAACAATGTCCACATAACCTCTTTTTGCTCTCTCAACGCCTTTCGCACCGGCTCATGATTCGCGTAGTAGAACGTTGGTTGATCGGGATGTTCGTCGATATTCCCACCGTACTCGGACGGAATATATCGTTTGCATTTCGGAGACTGCTTGCAAGCTTCGAGGAGGGCTAAATGCGCAGTGGCACTTCCCATCGAGTAGTCGAGGAGTGCGGATACGAGAGCGTCACAGTCGTCGAGTTCTTTGATCAGAGACGGCACTGAGTAGTCGGTGATTCGTAAGCTGATGTCGTCACGCTTGAACCATTCTTTCTCTCGTCGAGACAGGACGACGACTTCATGAGACGCAGATAACAGCTCCTCCACGAAATAACGTGAGAGGTCACCGGCTCCTGCGATAGCAACTCTCATGATTAAAAAGACTTTTAGATGTAGTTTTTGATTTCGAAGATGCTCATAGAAAGAAAGTGTACAATACTGTAGATATAGGCGGGATCTGGTATTGCAGTACTGCCAGGGGTTCTCAAGCTTTCCAAAGCTCTCCAAAGCTTTCCAAAATTCAATGCTAATCAAATTATCTTCACAGTTATCTTGCTTACAGATATGGACACTACCAACCGGCATTTTGCCTAGTGTAAGTGGCAAGTTAATTGATAACTGTTGTGCCTAGTTTGGTGTATACGGAGCCTCGGTGAGAAATGCCTAATCCGCAGCCTCGTTGTCAATTGCATTGTGTCCAATCTCTCGTAAGCTACAGAGGCGATAGCCAAAAAGGTGCTACAAGTGGACTTTGAGATCTGTTATCACCATCAGTAAATTTAGTGATTCATCTATTTGCCCTTAGTTGCATCAGAAAATGCGATTTCGCGGTCCTTATCTAAATCAACCATGTTGTAAGACGATGCTCGGAGATCTTGAGACAAAGATTCTGAGCTACCAAACGTGCCACCGCCTAGTAATGCCAAATTTCGACTTCCAACTCACTATGTGTGGTACTAGAGGGAGTTTTAAAGGAGACGTGGGTGACAGATTTCGCTCACGTTCGCAGGCCACTGATTCCAAAGGCTGCAGAGAAAACTAGGAGTATGTTTGTATATTCGTAAAATGCATTTGATATAGACTAGAGCAACAAAACATGATGATAAGTTCCTTCGACAAGACCCGATACTGTCTACGTATACCAGGCCGCTGTACTCGCTCAAAGTCCAAGATAATCGCCAATCTCTTTATAGTCAGTCTGCCACAGCCCCGGCGAGCCTTTCGGGTACTGCGATCTGAAACCAATCATTTTCTGAGCCCGCGGCGACATCTGCTTCACGATCTTCATGTCCACCAAGAATGGATACGCCTCCTCGGGTGTCAGGAACCCAGGCTGGAAAGTGAACGCAATAGCTCGCCGGTAATTATCAGCCGTTATGTTTGCTCCTCCTCCGTGAACGATCTTCCCTCCAATAACGAGCGCATCGCCCTTGTTCATCAATGCCGGAATCGTCATCTCAGGCTGCCCGCGGTCGTTGAAGTCAGGCCATTGGTGACTTCCCGGAATGACGCGTGTTGCACCATTCTCCTCTGTGAAGTCTGTCATTGCAATGAGGAAGTTGAGCATTACTTGTGGCCCACTTGGCCCCATAGTCACAAAGGGGTAGTCGTTCTCCAAATCGCGATGTAATGGCTGCGCCTTGCTGTTCGGGCCAATCTCGATGACTTGGGCGGTAGTCATCCAGTAGCTGCCCGACTCCTCGAGGAAGATCTTCTCTGCAATCTGGTGCACGAAGTCATCATCTAGGACCTCTTCGCGGAAGGTCTTGCTGTATGTGACGAGGTTGGTAAGCCGTTTCGTGTTGTTGCCATGGAATTCATTAGTCCAGGGGTCGGAGTGCGTGGACCCGGGGCCGAGTTTGTCTATGGAGGGCTGGAGTTCGGCATTGAAGCGTCGGACTTCGTCGTCTGTGAGGAAACTTTGGACAATAACGCCACCTTCTTCTTGGATATACTTGAATATTTCTTCGGCGGGCGTGGTTCGTGGAACCCGGCGGAGAGTTGGTTCTTGAAGAGCGATCCGCATTTTGGTGGATATAGATATAGTATAAGACAGACTATATCTAATTGATAAATGAGGCTTTCAACTGAGTCCTGACAGATAGCAAAAACAAGAGTAAACTCCTGATATCTGTCTTTGAGATTGAATGCTGTCGGTATTTCTCTTTGACTGTAGCAGAAGTCTATAAGATATTTTGATGGAAATACCAAGGCTATTATATAAATCACGTCGAGTAACTCAGGAATCAGTCGACTATTTGCTCAGACAAGGAATAGGCAGGAATTGAGGCATGATTTCAACTATCTGATAATGGAATGTTGCCCTGGAAGGTAACAAACAGCGAGGCTTTTCTCACAGCTTACTCCGTTATCAGCGTCTCTTACCTTCAGTAGTTAAGGCGGTGCTATCTCTAGAAATAGGCAAACTATTAATTCTACAATTATCATTATCATTATTCAAATCTAGATTTGCGATATGGTCCCGCTTCTTTAATTCTCTACCTGGTCAAGCCTCGTGATAGAGATCGTCACATACGGAGTACAATTGGTTGATAAACTGGTCGAAGGTTCTGTGCCGTCCAAATCCAAATCCACCTTTCAAAGTTGGGCAGAAACCAGAAATTAGGCAGTAACTGCTGCTGGAAGGAATTGATCACCTTCTACGGATAACCATTTGCTTCGACTGCGGAAGTTGGGAAGAGATTATTCGTAGTTTCGCGGAAACTGGGAGGGCGGATGTAAACAACGATGGATGATGGATGATTGATGATGGGTGATGATGGATGTTTGCTTTTTGCTTTGCCAGCAACCGGAAATATCCGTTGCCGAGGCCCTAACTGTAGAATATATTGTATAGGTATAATCGTTGGTTTCGACAAACTGTACTCGGGTACAGTTGGTCCAAGCAAGATGCATCGTCTAAGCAAGATGCCGTTTGTACTAAGAACTCTGTAGTAATACTATTAATGAAAATGAATATATATAAATCCTAATTAAATAAATCTACATTAATAAGATTGATCTCTAAATATATCGTTGAATTGCCGTATTTTAGGCATCTAAGAGGATCTTATTATATAGCCTTTATGTGTTGCATTTAAGATCTAGGACTGTCGACATTTGCGTGAGCGGAGGGTGGCTAGGTGGCTAGCTTCATTAACTTTGAATATCTAGCTTACTATAGCTACTAATTCATTTAGATTTTGCGCATTGAATTTAAGAGCGTCCTATTTATGCTTCTCAGCTTTATAATTGAGTTTTAGTAGCATCGTGGTTTTGTAATTCATTCATTTATAAATGCATTGTGATTAATTGCGATACTATGGGATTTATAGTACAAATGGCATCTTCCGGCATAGAGGTGGTTTGTGGTCAAACCAACGATTATACGACTGCTCAAATAGAGAGTACAAGGAACCAATCGACTAGAGTGAATGAATTGATTGAATTGAGCTATCTATTCCTTAGAATAGGCCTATATATATACGCTGAATCATAAATGCTAAGAGAATAGGCAGAATAGGCAGAATCACCCTGCTCAGTGCTCACCCTGCTCACCCATGACCATCCAATGTCGCGGTGCAACACGTCCTGATATGGCACCCAACTTCTAGGGGTCGAGGTGGTCACCATCACATAATTGAGGGGGACGACCTTGGCAAGGCAGCAACATCGTGAGGGCCTCAATATCCTAAGGGCGTTGACGCTCATCTGCTAGGCTAGATGGCATCGTTCTGAGTAAAAAGCAAGTGAAAGCTTTAGATCGCAGAGTAATTTTTATCTATGCTCTATATGAGTAGGAATATGCTAGTAACAATCACATACGACCACAGACTGGAGAGAATTGGGCATCCCGTCCGCTCTGCCATACACAAGCTCCAGATCGGCAGATTAGTAGTTGGGTGGGTGACCACCAGCGAATACCTGCTGTTGTATGTT
>Ga0123337_10004008_pt1 | contig 15210 bp, 18 predicted proteins | sample frozenSSSSmetaG_FD_89792 | JGI IMG/M metagenome (GOLD analysis project Ga0123337, IMG submission 89792) | Glacier valley bacterial and archeal communities from Borup Fiord, Nunavut, Canada, to study Microbial Dark Matter (Phase II) -... | ecosystem: Environmental > Aquatic > Freshwater > Ice >... | reverse complement strand
TATGAAAAATTGACTGGAACCGAGGTGTGCAGATTCAGATGAAAATAGGAGATAATTTAGAACAAGTTTTTTCACTAAAAGAAAAGGTTGTCCTATTGACCGGGGCATCCGGCGGTATCGGAAGTGTTCTGGCTAAAGGTCTGGCTGGTGCGGGTGCAGACCTCGCTTTGGCTGATCTTTCTTTAGAAACCATGGAACAATTGTATGATTCGCTGGAGCCGGGAAATCACAGCACTTTTAAGCTCGATGTGGGCAGTATGGAATCGATCAAATCATGCGTGGATAAGGTCTTGCAGCAGTATGGCCGAATCGATGTACTGGTAAATTGTGCTGGAATTAACAAGAGGGAAGGATTCCTTGATGTAGAGGAGAACACGTTTGACCGCATAATGAATATTAATCTAAAGGGTATGTTTTTTCTATCACAGGATGTTGTCAAGAAATCTATGATTAGAACAGGCGGTAAAATCATCAATATGGGATCACTCAATTGTACCGGTATGTTGGGTGGTGTTTCTGTATATGGTGCATCAAAAAGTGCGATGGCTGCTCTGACCAGGTCGATGGCGATCGAATGGGCTAAGTTCGATATTCAGGCAAACTGTATTGCTCCAGGGCACATCCTGACCGCTCTGACAAAAGTCACCTGGGAGAATCCACACCGAGCTGAATATCTTAGGGAACGGATCGCTGCTGAGCGACCAGGGACACCTGAGGAGCTGGTAGGGATCACGATCCTGCTAGCTTCCAATGCATCCAGCTACATGACCGGACACATCTATAACGTGGATGGTGGTGCACTGATAGGTGGCAAACCCTGGCAATTCGACACAGTTTACTGATTGCTCATATCCAACACATGAAGGATAATTAATAATATGAAAAAAATTGTGCTGGCACCGGATGCCTTTAAAGGTACAATGTCATCGATTGAGATCTGTCAACTGATGGAAGCCGCAATTCAGAGTCATTTTCCACAAACGGAAGTTGTTTCAATACCGATCGCAGATGGCGGCGAGGGAACAGTTGATTGTTTTCTTATGGCTGTCGGTGGGAGAAAAATCGAGGTGACGGTCAAGGATCCGTATTTTCAGGATATTCCATGTTTTTACGGGCTGATCCATGGTGGTCAGACCGCAGTGATCGAAGTTGCGGCATGCATTGGCCTGCCGCTGGTCGATTCAAACAAGAATCCGGCAATCACGACATCGTTTGGTGTTGGCCAAATGATTTCGAATGCTGTTCTTCGGGGGTGCAGTCAGATCATTATTGGCCTCGGAGGCAGTTGTACGAACGATGCAGGTTGTGGCTGCCTGGCAGCGCTTGGCGTCAAGTTTCTTGACAACTACAACACGACGTTCATTCCGACTGGCAATACACTTAAACTTATTCGTAAAATGGATCTTTCAGGGCTGCTCCCGGAGCTTGAGAACTGTTCTGTCCGGATTATGTGTGATATCAACAATCCCTTATATGGAAAGCAAGGAGCAGCTCATGTTTACGCCCCTCAAAAGGGTGCTGATCCCGACATGGTCATTGAACTCGACGACAATTTAAGACACTTTTCAGTCGTTTTGGAAAAGACACTCAAAAGGGATATTCATTCCCTTTCAGGCGCAGGTGCCGCTGGGGGGATGGGCGCTGGTCTGTTGGTTCTTCCTGAAAGCACTCTATCATCAGGGATCGATACGATACTTGAAACAATTGGGTTTCAAAACATCCTCGAAGGCGCGGATCTAGTCCTGACCGGCGAAGGTCGTTTTGATCAGCAAAGCCTCAATGGAAAAGTGGTCATGGGAATCGCAAAACTTGCACACAAGTTTGATGTGCCGGTGATTGCAATTGTCGGGGATATCGGAGAAGGAATTGAAGAAGCCTACGAAATGGGGTTGAATGGAATTATCAGCATCAACCGGAAAGCCATTCCATTCGAACAAGCAAAAAAGAGTTGCAAAAGCGATCTGGCGTTGACATTGGATAATCTATTTCGAATGGTAAAGACATTCAATTAGACCCCGAAAAATGAGTTTATTATGCATTATAAATCTGATGCTATAGGAGGAGATCAAGATGATAGGTACAATGAAAGTTGCTGTCATGACAGGTATTGGTCAAATGGCTCAAGTCGAAAGAAAAATACCCCAAATTAAAGATGACGAAGTCCTGATACGACTGGAGTATGTTGGCATCTGCGGCAGTGACCTGCATTATTTTGAAAATGGTCGGATCGGAGACTATATAGTCGAGCCGCCCTTTGTCCTTGGTCACGAGGCGGGCGGAACTGTTGTCGAAGTGGGCGGCCAAGTCACTCACTTAAAAGCTGGCGATCGTGTCGCATTGGAGCCAGGAGCAACCTGTGGTGAGTGTGAGTTCTGCAGGACGGGAAAATACAATCTTTGTCCTGATGTCGTCTTTTTTGCTACACCTCCAGTTGATGGAGTATTTCAGGAATATACCGCTCATAAAGCTTCTCTGTGCTTCAAGTTGCCAGAAAATGTTAGCACGCTAGAAGGTGCGCTTATTGAGCCGCTAGCTGTCGGTTTTCATGCTGCAAATCAGGGTGAAGCCCATAAAGGCCAGTCGGCAGTTGTTTTTGGCGCAGGTTGTATAGGGTTGATGTCTATGATGGCGTTGCTTGCTAAAGGTGTAGCTAATGTATATGTGGTGGATGTCATTCAGAAGCGCCTCGATAAAGCACTGGAACTTGGCGCAACAGGCATCATAAATTCAGCAAAACAGGATGTACAGCAGGAAAGCATGATGTTGACAGACGGAAAGGGTTTCGATTTGGCAATCGAAACGGCTGGTATACAGATCGCCGCTGTCCAGGCCATCCATATAGTCAAGAAGGGGTCAAATGTTGTACTTGTAGGCTACAGCAAGACTGGCGTCTTTGAGATTCCAGTCAATGTGGTGCTCGATAAGGAGATTCAAATCAAGACTGTTTTCAGATATCGGCACATATATCCGACGGCTATCGAGGCCGTAGCATCTGGAAGCGTTAATTTAAAAAATATCGTATCGGACATTATAGATTTCGACAATATCCAATACGCGATGAAGCAAAGCATCATGGACAAAGAAAATATTATAAAGACCGTCATCCGTATCAACTGAAAATTTGTTTAAATTAATATTTCAAGGAGTAACAACATGTACAGCAGACAAAACGAAATCAGGAGTGCAATTGAAACCTGCAGGACATCGATCGGGATCGAACTTGGATCGACCCGGATTAAGACCGTTCTAATCGGCCAGGACAATATGCCGATTAGAACGGGAATTATGACTGGGTGAGCACGAACATCGACAATGTCTGGACTTATGATCTCGATGAAGTCTGGAAGGGTATTCAGGGCAGCTATCAGAAAATGGCTGAACAAGTCACAAAGATGTATGGTGTCTCACTGAAAGCAACCGGAGCTATTGGAATCAGCGCGATGATGCATGGCTATTTGGCGTTTGACTCGAGCGGTAGATTGCTGACACCATTTAGAACTTGGCGCAATAATTTCACAGGGAGGGTTCAGAACAACTCACTTCCTTGTTCAATTACCCTTTACCGCAGCGCTGGAGCATCACCCATCTCTTACATGCGATCCTTAATGGAGAAGAACATGTAGAGAAACTCGATTATCTGACCACATTATCAGGCTATATTCATTTGAAAGTAACAGGAAGAAAAGTAATAGGAATTGGTGATGCCTCCGGTATGTTTCCGATCGACAAGACGACTAAATATTTCAATAAACGGATGATGGGTCAGTTCAATAAACTGGTCGGAATGAATGGGTTTCCAATAACAACACAATAAGACATTCAAAAATCCTGTAACTGTCGCCGCTCGCCATGACCATTATTGCACTTGCAGGCAGCGTGACTTTGATTATGATTAATATGTTCACAAGGAAACGACTGATCAAAAATAGTTGATCAGATGAAGAATAAGTAAACGTGCTATCATCATTTGGGACAGACAATTTCTGGCTTTTGGTTACATAAATAAGGATACCCTCCTTTTTGTCGAAATTGATTAGAAAATGTGTCACATATAAAGTCCGATGCATAAATAATTCATTAAGTCACGGAAGTGACTTAGTTTATTGTTCATTTATTGATGAATCTTTTTATCCTGAATAGTAATCAAATCACGAGAATTGGGATCAATTCTCGTGTGTTTTGATATCGAGTGTGGATGTGGATGTGCATGTGCAATATTTTGTGATTCTGGTTTTGAAGGAGGGTTATTCTCTATTTAAACTCCAAGTAAAAATTGAAATAGAAAGGAACACAGAACGCGAAGAAAAGGAAGGCTCTTTCGCTCTATATGATTATTTTTTGATGATGAGAAATGAATAATAGATGCGCTAGCGGTTGTTCGGTAAACTTTCCTCCATGTCCAAAAAGAATAGAAAGCCTGACGGGTATGCGAAAGAACCGATATCCAGCGGCCTGATATGAGTTTTTAGAATTACATTTCGCCAATACGGCTGGCGATCTGCTGTTTGGAACATCTATTGTCTATCCGGGAATGGTCAGAGATGAATATTTCATGACTAATGACACTTATGTCACATTCTGGAGACGGCTTAAATTATTATTTATTGATCGTATATAGATGTATCATTATGAAAACATCAGAAGAGGAAATATCCATTAAGTTCCTGGAACCCGGGCAGGCCGTCTATATACCGCCGAGATGGGCCCATAGAAGCATTAACACAGGAACTTCCCCGTTAATTACCTATTTTGTGTTCCGTGCGGATATCGGGCATGATTACGGCACAATTGAAGAAAAGGGTTACCACAAACTGGTTGTGGAAGGTAAAGACGGGAATCCGGAAATAATTGATAATCCGAAATGGAAGTGCTGACAGGAGGCGTATCATGTCGAATAATGTAATGGAAAGAATCAATACTACAGGGCTCGTTCCCGTTGTCGTTCTTGATGATCCTTCTACTGCGGTTGATGCTGCAAAGGCAATGGTCGCCGGCGGCGTGGATATTATGGAGATTACACTGCGTACGGCAGCCGGCATTGAGTCAATAAAGCTTGTAGCAGAGGGGTGCCCTGAAATGCTTGTAGGTGCGGGAACCGTGCTTACCCTGGAGCAGTGTGTACAGGCAGTCGAAAACGGAGCCAAATTCATCGTGTCTCCCGGAACGGATCCTGAAATTGTTGATTACTGTATTGAGGCAGGCGTTGCTGTCTGCCCCGGCTGCGTAACACCTACAGAAATCATGTATGCAATGAAAAAAGGAATCAACGTTGTAAAGTTTTTCCCGGCGAATGTGTATGGTGGGATCAAGGCAATTAAGAGCCTCGCGGCTCCATTCGGCTCCGTTCAGTTCATTCCGACCGGCGGTGTGGATCTAAGCAATCTTGCGGATTTTGTTAAGTTTCCCATCTTTGCAGTCGGGGGGGGCTGGCTCAGTAAACTCGATGCAATAAACAGCGGAAATTTTGCTGCAATTACGGATGTCTGCAGTAAATCCATTGATGTTTTACTGGGACTGAAAGAAAACGGCAATGCTGTCATCTTGAAGGACCTCCTGGTAAAGGGAGGAGAAGTGACAACAATCAGCATACCGAGAACCACTTCTCAGTTAATCCGCAGAGGATTTGAAGCAAAAGTTATCAAAGATGGGATGGAATTTGTAAAAGACAGCATTTCAATTTTTGTGAAATCCGAATAGCAGTTCCGTTTCAATGGCGGCAATCCGTTTTTTGTCATTATCTGATCCATTTGCTGCTTGATATGGTACTTTCAAACGTGTCGACTTTTCCTTCGGGACAGGTTGATGAATGCTATTTTGCTTTAGTTGACATATACATGAAAATAACAAAAATATAGTTCAGGACGACATAGACCTTCTTAACATTAATCAGTTGAATAAGTCAAATGAGGTGAAAAAATGGATCTAAACATCAAAAAATCAGGTTCCTGTACCTACGATCAACTATCCCTCGGTGAAGTGATGCTGCGCCTGGATCCCGGAGAATCCAGAGTAAGATGTGCCCGTCAATTTGATGTCTATGAAGGCGGCGGCGAGTATAACGTTGCCCGTGGTCTTCGAAAATGTTTTCAGATGAAAACCGCGGTTGTCACTGCTTTGGCTGAGAATGATATCGGCTATTTGATTGAAGACTTGATTATGCAGGGTGGGGTTGATACTTCTTTCATAAAATGGGTACCTTATGACGGTATTGGACGTAAAGTCCGAAATGGACTGAACTTTACAGAGCGTGGATTCGGTGTGCGCGGTGCTCTTGGTGTTTCTGATCGGGGCAATACAGCGGTTAGTCAGATTAAGCCGGGAGATATAGACTGGGAGTATATTTTCGGAGTCCTGGGTGTTCGTTGGTTTCATACTGGCGGTATATATGCCGCCCTTTCACTCAGTAGCTCTCAAGTCGTGATTGAAGCAATTGAAACAGCAAAAAAATACGGTACGATTGTTAGTTATGATTTGAATTACCGACCTTCACTGTGGAGTGATATTGGAGGAAAAGATAAAGCTCAGAAAGTAAACAAAGAGATCAGTCCATACATTGATGTAATGATCGGAAATGAAGAAGATTTCTCAGCCTGTCTTGGATATGAAGTAAAAGGCAATAGAGGTGATCTGAAAATTCTTGATGTTAGTGGATATGAAAATATGATCAATCAGGTTTCCAGAGATTATCCCAACATGAAGGTCATCGCAAACACACTGAGATCGGTAAAAACAGCAACCTTGAACGACTGGTCAGCTATTGTCTGGAGTGATGGAAAGATATATACATCTCAGGAATACAAAGGCCTTGAAATATTCGATCGTGTAGGCGGAGGTGATAGTTTTGCTTCAGGTCTCATTTATGGTCTTATGAAGACTGAAGATCCTCAGCAAGCAGTTGACTATGGTGCTGCACATGGTGCTTTAGCTATGACAACACCGGGAGACACAAGCACGGTACGGGTTAAAGAAGTCGAAGCACTTATGAAGGGTGCAGGTGTACGCGTTCAACGATAACTGGTACGGTCAGCTGAGATTTCGTGTTGAATTTATTGGAAAAAGGATACATTTTAGTGTAATTTTGGGCGTTTTTGAGGCGAAACTACATGTTCAAATAAAGCCTCTCATCAAGGGTGCTGCACAAAGAGAGGCAAGTTGAATATTACTAGATTCAATAACGATGGCATAAAACCCGAATCTGCAACTAAATCTGCAACGCGCTGAGGAATGATACGGGTCAGTGTTAAAATTTCGGGCAGTTTGATAAGATACAAGCAAAGTCAAAGGAGCTTATCAAAATGCCAACAAATCGCAGAAAATATGATGATGAATTCAAGAAACGTGCCGTTCGCACGAGTTACAGCAGCGAGCGGCCGGTAACGGAAGCTGCCAAGAGCATGGGAATCACCTCCATCATGATTTCTATCTGGCGGAAAAAATATACACCAGAAGGCGACAAGTCGAAGATGGAGCAGCAATAGGAAGATGTGAGCGGGCTGAGAAGCCGGATTGCAGAGCTTGAAGAGGAGAACTATATTCTAAAAAAGCTTCGGCCTTCGTGTGTCATGAAAAGCCATGAAAATGGTGTAACTATATGGAAGATGTAGGTAGGCCCTTCAAAATCATCATGCAGGTGAGGGTTTTAAATCACCCTGAGGTGCTGTTATCAAAAGTAGCGGTGCTGAGCGTAAGGGAAAAGACCGGAATTAACTGGTCAGATACGTGTTATGGAGATGAACGCAAGTGAACCATCGATGACGCTTCGAAATGCTCATATACTGCCAAAAGCAAGACGGTGGGCTTCTTGTGAAAAGAGTTTAGACGATACCTGTTTACGGTCTAAGCGGTAGTCGGAGTGAAGATGCATGAACGTAGCACAGGCTTCTATATGGGACATGAGAACCTACTATTCTGATGAAAAGGGAAACCGACAAGCAGCCGGAAGCTGTGAGCGGGATAGTACCAATGCAGAATATAGGGGCGGAACAATCCGTAGTTGTGAAGAACTTTCTGTAATAGAAAGGGAGCGAAGGGATTGTATTATCCAGTTTTACGAAAATAGCCAACCGGAACACGGGAGGAACTAAATAAGTAAGACAAAATCATTTTCTATATCCCAGACAACATTTGTTGAGGAATACAAAAGAGTTAAAGCCAAGATGTCCGAAAAACCGTTGACTTTTCCGTATTGCTTTAGAAAAAGGATGTAGTTATCTAGACAAATGGATAGCCTAGCGGAAGCAGATATGGTTCCTAGTCGAATCCATTCGTCTGCTTTATCTTGGCACATTCGCTTTCTAGTTCGTCCAGGAGTATTGGAGGTAAAAGTTTTTCTTGCACCGGCTTCATTATATGCATTTATCTGCCAGCGATTATTTTTATCTAACCAATTTGCTTCTGGACGATACGCCATACTATTTCCTAAATTTCATAGCAAAATATGATCACCAAGAAATGCAACAAAAATTTGACAAGGTGTGAATAAAAATACTATTGATCTAAAGTGAAATATGTTATCATAAATTTATTAGAGAGTACGCGAAAAAGAACAATAGTTTTTATCTATCGTCCTTTTCGGCACATTGATTAATATTGTGGCGGAGAAGGAGGGATTCGAACCCTCGTGCCGGTTTCCCGGCAAACGCATTTCGAGTGCGCCCCGTTATGACCACTTCGATACTTCTCCGTCTGGTCGCTGCATTTATCTACATGTTGTCATGAACAAACGCTATTCGATTATAGAGTGTCATCCGTCTTGCGTCAAGATGTTCATGTATGATATGTTCATGTATGATAGATTTAAACGGTAGATTTAAACGGAATCAAAATAGGCCGAATGTGCATTTTATCAACATTCAAATAAGCATCAAATAAGAGGCAAATAAGAGATACAGGTTAACCGCAGAATAAATGTTGCTCATTTGCTTAAAAAGAGATAAGATAATTCATTATATATAGACTGTCTTCTGCATACAAAGGGGTAAGGATGACCGAGGAACTCAAAGATATCGTTTACAGTGATCTTTATCGGTTCACTGGCAACAACAGACGAAATGATAAGGTTTATCTGACCTTCGTTCAGGAGTGGATTTCAAGTCCTGAATTCCGGTATCTGAACTCTTTTCGTCGTACCCAATATTATTATTTGAAGATAGTAAATTCTCGAAAATCCCTGCAATATTATAAAAACGCCCTGGCGTTCAGTTTTTATAATGCAGGATTGAACCGCAAATCAAGAAAGTATCACTTTCAGATACCTTTTGAGACCAGAATTGGCAAGGGTCTTTATATTGCACATTACGGACGAATCATAATTCACCCTAAGACCGTGATTGGGCACAATGTTAATATTTCAACAGGTGTTGTAATTGGAACACAGTTCCGCGGACCGAAGAAGGGCTCGCCGGACATCGGAAACTATGTCTGGATTGGTGCCAATGCGATCATTGTCGGCAGCATCCGCATTGGTAATAATGTCCTGATTGCTCCCGGTGCCTATGTCAATTTTGATGTTCCCGACAATTCTATTGTCATTGGAAATCCAGGACTGATCCGCAGATCCTCGGGAGCCACTTTGGGGTATATCAATAATACAATTCTATTTGACGAATACAATGTTAAATCCGGGGAGCCTACACGATGACTGATGATGTTAGAGAGATTACTTTGCCTGCCTCGTTTTTTGACGAGAATCGCAAGAAGTTATTGTCGCGTCTTCCGGAACGTGCTCTTGTTGTAGTTTTTGCCGGGAAAGCTGTCACTATGTCGGCTGATTCCGAGTATCGCTTTTTTGCCAACCGCAATTTTTTCTATCTGGCCGGAATTGAGCAGGAGGAGTCTGTACTGGTTATCAGTAAGACGCAAAGTTATGTAAGATCAGTACTGTTCGTTCAGACGGCCGATCCTCTCAAAGAACGCTGGACAGGCAGACGTATGAGGATAGAAGAAGCGAGAGTATTGTCAGGAATATCGGATGTTTTTTATCTTCCTGCATTTGATGATTTTCTGCAGCCGTTTATTTCAGATTCTTCTCTGCCTGTTGCCTGTGAAGAGGGTCTTACAAACGGGCCCGGCAAGCGTTTTGAAAAATCCCTGAGGTCTTTGCATAAAGAACGGGAAGTGATTAAGATCGGTCCGCTTATGGCAAGAATCCGCATGGTAAAAGAACTCTGTGAAGTTGAAATGATTAAGAAGGCAATTGAACTGACTGATCAGGCAATTCGCGAAATAGCCGGCGCGTTCAGGCCGGATGTCACGGAACTTTCTTTATCCAGCGCGTTTGATTATGCACTGGCAAGACGGGGCTGCCTTGTACCTGCTTTTACATCGATATTTGCGGCAGGACCCAATGCACTTTGCCTGCATCATATGAATCCGACAGGCAAAGCAAAAAGCGGTGAACTTGTACAAATAGATGTCGGAGGACGCGTAGCAGGACTTTGTGCAGATATCTCCCGTGTTTTTCCGGCTGACGGGTGTTTTACTCCTCAGCAGGGAGCACTGTATGATGCCGTTCGTGCCTGTCAGGAGACTGCTTTCAAGACGATCAGACCAGGTATGTACTTATCTGATATAAATAATGAAGTTAAAAAAACAGCGCAGGAACAGTTGGAAATCATGGGCGTCATCCCGGGAGACAGTCCCGCAGAAGCTGATGTTTCAAATTACTACTGGCATTCTGTATCACACCATATGGGGCATGATGTACATGACCATTGCCTTCGGGAAATTCCTTTGGAACCCGGCATGGTTATTACTGTAGAGCCCGGCATATATATACCGCAGCTGGGTATAGGATTTCGAATTGAAGATGATGTACTTGTTACTGAAGACGGCTGCGAAGTACTGTCGTCCTTTGTTCCGCGCGAGATGGATGAGATTTGCAGCCTGATAGGAACAAGAGGGGGCGAATAACATTGCCAAGTTCAGATTCATCATCTTTTTGGATTATCATGGCAGTTGTTTTATTCCTGATTTTACTGGCGCTAGTTTTTGCAGCCATTTATTTTCTGACACGACACGCATTTCATGTAATATTTGACCGTCCTTTCCCCAAGCCTGCGTATGACAGATCACCCAAAGAAATCAAGCAGGATACTATATATGGACGCGGACAGAATTGGTTTTATTCACACCGTCTTGAATTTCAGGATTTATCAATTGCATCTTATGACCGGCATGAGCTTTTTGCCTATTATCGCCCTGCTCAGAATAAGGATACTAAATTAGTAGTGGTACTTATCCATGGATGGAGGGATAATCCTTCCAATATGGCGGCATTTGCTCAAATGTATCTGGAAAAATCAGACTGTCATATTCTCATTCCTCATCTGCGGGCACATGGAATGAGCGGGGGGCGTTACATAGGGTATGGCTTGCCTGACAGTCAGGATATCCTTATGTGGACAGCCTTTATGGAGAAGCACCTCGAGGGGCCGTTATCGATCCTCTATCACGGTTGGTCCATGGGCGCCGCTGCCGTGCTGATCGCTGCGGGAAGCGGACATCTGCCGCCTTCCGTCATAGGCGTGGTGGCCGATAGCCCGTATGATTCACTGGACCGTCAGCTGCAATATAAAATACGGCAGATGTACCACTTTCCCCGAGGTTGCTGCTGCGTGAGGTCAGTCGGTATGCACAGAAAAAACTGGGATACTCGATTAACCAGATCTCGCCCATTGCCCGGGCGGACAAAGTAACCGTGCCGGTTCTTCTGATACACGGAACAGCCGATACATTTGTTCCTCCCTTTATGAGCGATTCGCTTTTTGAACGAATTCAGTCGCCCAAAAGGATTCTGATCGTGCAGGATGCGGAGCACATAATGTCTTTCGATGTTGCGCCGTCAATCTATTCCTCAGAAATAGATCAGTTTATGCGTGCCTGCGGAATCAATGATCTGACTGTTTAGGGTCTCTTTTTTGGATAAAATGAAAACCCGTTATCCAACAACACATTATCATGTCTCAACTCTTGATCTTTTTGCGGCTATGCGGTATTATTTTCTATGTTCATATGTGGGGAGCTGGTTCACGTACCGGCTGAGAGGATACAAACTAACGAAGTATCGACCCGATTTACCTGAACCGGATAATGCCGGCGGAGGGATCATAGCTGAAGCATCGCTTCTCCTTGTTCATCTGTCGGACATAAAAGGAGGAGTTTTTTTATGTCTGAAAATCAAATTCAATCATCTGACAATCGGGAAAAGATCATGGCGGTTGCCGCCGGAGGAATCTGTCTTGCTCTTGCGGAGGTGCTGTCCCTCATCAAGCTGTTTGAGATGCCTCAGGGCGGGTCAGTAACGCTTGCATCCATGCTTCCCATTATTCTTTATGCGCTTTGTTTCGGGCCGGGCTGGGGCCTGGGCGTGGCTTTGATGTACAGTGTTTTACAGGTTATGATCGGCGGATACATTCTGTCGCCGCTTCAGGTGCTTTGTGATTATACGCTGGCATTCACGGCGCTCGGAACAGCAGGCTTTTTTGCGGCCAGGACATCGGCGCGCAAAGAGGAAACAAATATCCTCAGAAGACTAAGCCTGATTCCTTATTGGAAGATTATTCTTGCTACCGTAGTCGCCATGCTTGGAAGACTTGTATTTTCTTTCATCTCGGGAATCGTATTTTATGCGGCGTATGCACCCGAGGGACAGGCTGTGTGGGTATATTCACTCGGATATAATGGAATATATCTGATTCCTGAGGCTGTTATCACTCTGGCGGCCCTTTTTCTTCTGCGGGCGACACTACGCTTTCAATCAAGGAAATAAGATTTGTCAGCTTTGGTTGATCGTAGCGTATGGTTTCACCTGAAACAGTGATCCGATGCTGCCTTTTTGGAGGCGATCGGGTCACTTTTCTTATATTTCCTTATATAAAGTCGAAAAGCCATGTATTTTTGCCGTTTCTATTTGACTAAAAGCATTCTGGTAAATAGAATGAATAATGCACGTATAATTCGTTTTCGGATATGCAAAATCACATAATCTGATGGAAATAAAATGATAATCTTCGGGTAGCGTGTTATAGGACTTTTGTGCTATCATATTAGGCAACTATTTGAAACTATTTATAGACAACATATGAGAGACAAAAAGGAGGATTTCATTTATGGCGATGATTTTTGCGGAGGAATCCCGCACTTTCAGTGAATACCTTCTGGTACCTAATCTGACGAGGGCGGAGAATACTCCCGAAAAAGTCGATCTATCTACGGCTATTGTCAGATACAGGAAAGGCAAAGAGGAACCAAAGATTAAGATTAATGTACCTTTGGTTTCAGCTATCATGCAGTCTGTTTCCGATTCGGGTATGGCAGTAGCTCTTGCCAAATACGGCGGTCTTTCTTTTATATTTCAATCACAGCCAATCGCAGAGCAGTGTGATATGGTCCGCAAAGCCAAGAAGCACAAAGCCGGTATTGTTGTTTCTGATTCCAATCTTGTACCGGGAGCAACGCTTGCCGATGTTCTGGAACTTAAAGAGAAAACAGGACATCAGACGGCGGCCGTAACAGATGACGGTTCTCCCAACGGTAAGCTTCTGGGACTTGTTACTTCCCGTGATTACCGTGTGAGCCGTATGGATCCTTCTACAAATGTTCTGCAGTTTATGACGCCTTTTGATCATCTGGTTATTGCAAGAGAGGGTACAACGCTTAAGGAAGCCAATGATATTATCTGGGAACACAAGGTTAACCAGCTGCCGATTGTGGATGAGAATGATAATCTGGTTGGACTGGTTTTTCGTAAGGATTACGATTCTCATAAGGAGAATCCCCTTGAACTTCTCGATCCCAATAAGCGTCTGATGGTGGGCGCCGGAATTAATACCCGCGATTATATGGAGCGGGTACCGGCTCTCGTTGCGGCCGGGGCGGATGTTCTCTGCCTTGACTCATCCGACGGATTTTCTGAATGGCAGATGAAGACTCTTGCCTGGATTAAGTCCTATAACCCGGATATCATGGTGGGAGCCGGTAATGTTGTTGATGCGGAAGGCTTTCAGTATCTTGCAGATGCCGGAGCAGATTTCGTAAAAGTTGGTATCGGCGGCGGATCAATCTGCATTACACGTGAGCAGAAGGGAATAGGATGCGGACAGGCTTCTGCAGTCCTGGCTGTCGCCAAAGCTAGAAATGAATATTATTTTAAGACCGGAATCTATATTCCGATTTGTTCTGACGGTGGTATTGTTCACGATTACCATATGACGCTTGCCCTTGCAATGGGTGCGGATTTCATCATGCTTGGCCGCTATTTTGCCCGCTTTGATGAGAGTCCTACCCGCAAAATGCTCGTTGGCGGCAATTATGTTAAAGAATACTGGGGCGAAGGCTCCAACCGCGCAAGAAACTGGCAGCGGTATGATGAAGGCGGTGCCGGCGGAAAACTGGCATTCGAAGAAGGCGTTGATTCCTATGTTCCTTATGCCGGAAAACTCAAGGATAACCTTGATGCGGCTATGGCGAAGGTCAAATCGACAATGTGTTCCTGTGGATCTTCTTCAATCGACGAACTTCAGGAAAAAGCCAGACTGGTGGTTGTATCTTCAACCTCGATTATCGAGGGCGGAGCACATGATGTAATCCAGAAAGAAAATGACAGACCCAGATGATGAGATAGTATGAAGCGTTTTCTAATTATGGGGATAGTAGAAAAGAGATACATTTGAAATGCCGCAAGGTAGAAAAGGAGCCCAAAAATGGTTGAACTTGAGAGAAATGCATTTACCGTAGAAGGACTTAAGAGATTACAGGATGAACTTGCCGATAGAAAGACAGTAAGGTCCGCTGAAATATCAGAGCGCCTTAAAGAAGCAAGGGCACAGGGAGATCTTTCTGAGAATTCAGAATATGATGACGCGAAAGAAGCACAGGCCAAAAATGAGTCGCGTATCATGGAACTCGAAGATATGCTCAAGAACGCCCGCGTTCTCGACGAAGACGAAATCAGCAAGACTAAGGTCTCACTTGGGTCCCTTGTTACACTTCGCGATGAAGAAACTAAGGAAGAAGCAGATTACAGTCTGGTAAATGCAAGTGAAGGCGACATATTCATGAACCGGATCTCCACGGAATCTCCTGTCGGGCAGACGATTCTCGGGAAGAAAAAGGGACAGATTGTTGAAGTGGCTACACCTGTGGGAACACTGAAATACAAGATCGTTAAAATCGGTAAACCGAGCTAAGGATCTGACCGGTACCCAAAGG
>Ga0123337_10004007_pt1 | contig 15210 bp, 12 predicted proteins | sample frozenSSSSmetaG_FD_89792 | JGI IMG/M metagenome (GOLD analysis project Ga0123337, IMG submission 89792) | Glacier valley bacterial and archeal communities from Borup Fiord, Nunavut, Canada, to study Microbial Dark Matter (Phase II) -... | ecosystem: Environmental > Aquatic > Freshwater > Ice >... | reverse complement strand
TCTGTGCGATACGCAAAACATATTGATCGCCATAATCTATATATTAGACATATTAACAGACGCGTGTTAAAGTGTCAAAGAGATGTGTTTCTAGTTTGAAGAGGAGCGTACCATGTCCACTACCTACCGTGTCGAAGCTGTAACCTTCCCAAGCAAAGGGGCCACCCTTGCTGGTCGTTTATACATTCCGCAAGCGGTCACCTACCCACTCCCTGCCATCGTCTTTCTTGGTCCAGTCTGCTTTGTCAAAGAACAATCGCCGGAGCAGTACGCAACGCGCCTGGCAAAAGAGGGGTTTCTCGCGCTCGCCTTCGACTGTCGCTACCACGGAGAAAGTGAGGGCGAACCCAGGCGCTTCGAGAGCTACCAGGCCAAACGCGAAGACCTTGCTGCGGCCATTAGTTTTCTCTCCAGTCGCCGCGAAGCCGACCCGACACAAATCTTCGGCATCGGCATCTGCCAGGGGGTCAACCATTTTATGCAGGTAGCAGCCGAAGATGCCCGACTGCGAGCCATCGCCACCATTTCGGGCCAATACCTGGAGCATGCAAACAAGGTCGGCTTTCTAGGTGGTGAAGCCGTTTTAGAGCAACGCATTGCACAGGCCAAAGATGCTCAAAAGATTTTTACCCAGACCGGCACGGTTCGCTACAACGAAATTGTGGATGCAACGCGCAAAGATGTCTTGCTACCTCACAAAGAAATTTGGCAATGGTACTACGGATGGATAGAGAAAGGCTATGGCCCTGTCTCTACCAGCACCTGGGAAAATCGCTATACGCTTATGAGCGAGGCAGAGATATGGGCGTATGATATCCTCCCCGTCGCTCAACGGCTACACACGCCCCTACTGATGATCCATGCCACGATGAGCGACGGGGGAGAAGAGACAGCGAAGAAGGTCTTTGCCAATGTAGCATCACAAGACAAGACTTATGAATCGCTCGGCGCGGTCTTCCATACCCAGTTCTACGATGATCCAGAGGTCATTGATCGCGCCGTCAGCCTCGTCACAAACTGGCTTCAGAAAAGATAGCGACACCTGGCCCCACAGTACACGCTCTGAAAAAGGAAATGTCATGTCAGAACAAAAAGTCTTTCTAATTACAGGTGCATCGTCAGGAATCGGTGCGGCCACCGCTCGTAAAGCTGCTCGCGCCGGATATCAACTGGTCTTGGTTGCACGCTCGCTTGAGACGCTACAAGCTCTCGTAGAGGAAGTGGGAGGAACAGACCGCGCTCTAGCTCTTCGCTGTGATATTACATCGTGGGAAGACCAGCAAGCTATAATCACAGCAACACTGGAGCGATTTGGCAAGATAGATATTGCTTTCGCAAATGCTGGCATAATCAAAGGAGCCGTTAGCTTCTTTCAGGGGGAAGCAACACCCACAGAATGGCGCGAGATGGTGCTTGCGAACATATATGGAACGGCTCTCACAGCGCGTGCGACACTTCCTGAACTCGTCAAAACGAAAGGCCACCTCCTGCTTACCGGCTCGGTGATTGGACGAGTCGCGGCCCCAGGGGAACTCTATTCAGCGACCAAATGGGCAATCGCAGGGATGGGTGAGTCCATTCGCAGAGAACTGGGAGAAACAGGAGTGCGTGTCACGATGATCGAGCCAGGACAAGTTGCGACCACTTTTTACTCACACGAACACAATACATCAACCCGTCCCATGCTTTCACCAGACGATATCGCAGATGCGGTACTTTACGCGGTAAACCAACCACCACACGTAGATGTCAATGAAATCTTACTACGACCACTTGGCGCATTTCTCTAGGAATTGCTTGCGGTCGCCCATCCGTTTGCCAGAAAAAGACAATCATACAATCGAATGAAATCAGTCACATTTTTCACGGAACACAAAGGAGAAATACAATGAACATCGTTATCTTTGGCGCAAGTGGCACTATTGGACAGCGCATTACGCGGGAAGCTCTGACGCGCGGCCATAAGGTGACCGCCGTTGTTCGCAACCCCCGCCACATACAAATAGAGCAGCCCCACTTGACCGTTCAAGAGGGCAGTGTACTCAATACCGCAAGCATTGCTCAAAAAGTCAAAGGGCAAGATGCAGTAATTAGTGCGTTTGGTCCTCCGCATGACCAAAGCCCGCAAACACTTGTGGAAGCTGCACACGCACTACTCAATGGCCTGACACAAGCGGACACACGCCGACTTATCGTGGTTGGTGGCGCGGGAAGTCTCGAAGTCGCGCCTGGATTACTCCTCATGGATCAGCCTAGTTTCCCCGCCGCATGGCGACCAGTCGCTCTTGCACACAGTGATGCCCTCGCCATCTATCGGACATCGCCTTTAGATTGGACGTATTTCAGCCCTGCGGATATGATTGAACCAGGCCAGAGAACAGGGACGTATCGTACCGGAACCAACCAACTCGTAGTGGATGCCCAGGGGAAAAGCCGTATCTCTACCGAAGACTTTGCTGTCGCCATCCTGGACGAACTAGAACAGCCGCACTTCATACGTCAACGTTGTACGGTTGCATACTAATACGTTTCATAATAGAGGAACCCAAGCCCCTCGTGATTACAACTTCTTTCCGTTCGCCCAGAACCAATACTATGACACCACTGCGTACTAATAGGTATACAGTGGTGTCCTGGCACAACCCCCACATAGCATATATCGTAACAACTACTTCGCTTGATGAGGTTACATCATCACAGCACGTTCGCAAGAACATGCTATACTATAGACTATAAATAGCAAATAGAGAAATGCGTTGCAAGGAGAAGATACGCAATGGCTCAGGAAGATGCTTTCTCACCCATAGACACAGAACCACAATTGCACATGAATGCCGCCTCCTTTTTTTCGGTGACAGAAACCGTTAATTTCAAACCCATGACGACAGGCCCAGTACGAGAAACCGGACACCTCCCGCCCATTGTTACCCGCCTTGCCTCTTTGGTTAGCCTCGGCGCGGTGCTGCTTGGGCCACTAAGCGGGTGTGGGAGCACCGGAGCCTCCACTATTCCCTGTCCTGTTCCAACATCCACATCTACTGGAACCCCAGTACCTGCAAAAACACCTACGATTTCTTGCACGACAAGCAGCGGCATACATTACTTGTGGCTCCCAACTAGTGGCGGTTGGGTTCGAAGCGACGATGGGCAACACCCAAATTCGGGCGCTCGCGGCGTTGGCGGAGACGATGCACATGGTGGCGTCGGCGATGGACATGGTGGTGCGGGACATGGAGGCGGTGACGGTGGCTAATCTTCCTACTCCTCAACAGAACGCTGACGGCATCACCACAACCGCCCCATATCAAGCGTTGCGACGCGCCTATTATGATCGTTTTCCCGCGTTTTGGGGGACGCTACCAGGAGAGCACCGCGAGGAATATGCCCTCTATGGTGCGCTCGAAGTTTCACGCGAACACGCCAGCATCCTGCGTATCGCATCGTCCCGTCTCTACCAACTCATGACTCGATTGGCACTCGTACTGCAACAGGCCGACGACCAATCCTTGCTTGATATCGGTATTCCACTCTCCGCGCTCCCCTACGCACACCTCGTCATGCCTGCTATGCCTGCTGTCATGTGTGGGCGGTTTGAGTTTGTCTGGACAGCAGAGGGGCCAAAGCTTTTAGAGTTCAATGCGGAGACCCCCACCTTTGTTGTCGAACTTTTTCACATGAACAGTCAGGTTTGCATGGATTTTGGGCTGGTGGATCCCAACGTTGACAGTCAGGAGCAATTAGTACGGGCGATGTGCTCCACCATCAATGCGAGTCTCGCTTGGATTGGAAAACACTCCACAGACTCGGCATCCGTCATATTTAGCGCGTACGCAAACCGCAAAGAAGAGCGCGGTACTGCCGAGTTTTACCGCGACCTGCTCACAGCTAGGGGCGGTCTACCGTATAGGACAGGGTTTTGTGGACTTAGCGAATTGCGGATAACGCCCGATTGCCTGCTCACCACCGACGGCGAACGCGTAGACGTTCTTTATAAACTGTATCCCACCGAACATTTGATTGAGGACGAAGCTTCCGATGGAACCATCGTGGGCTTGGCTCTTCTGGAACTTGTACGAAAACGACAACTCGCCATTATTAATCCACCTATCGCATTTGTTCTTCAAAACAAAGCGTTGATGGCGCTCTTGTGGGCAATGCATCTGGTTAAAAGCGAACTGTTCACATCCGAAGAACACACATGGATCGAGCAGTACGTTCTCCCAAGTTACTTCGACGCACACGACATACAGGGTCACTCACTATTTATAGGCCCGTATGTCGTCAAACCCGTGTATGGTCGAGAAGGTGGCTCAATCACCATTCGCAATGGGCATGATATTGTTGGACAAAGCGAACAAAATCTTTACGAGAAACAACTAATGATTTACCAGCAGTACGCTGCCCTTCCAACTACCATAATTCAAACCGAGGAGGGACCCACAGAGGTCCAGCTCGTTCACAACTGTTTCGTTGTTGACGGTACACCTTCCGCAATTGGTGTACGTGCCTCCACAAAACTCATTTTCGATGATAACGCATACTTTATCCCTATTTGCCACCCTTTACAGTTCGGTGAGTCAGCCAGCGCAACGTAACCATCCCTGTTCCCCGCGACCAAAACAAAGAACATCGCTTGTTCTCCTGTAAAAGACAAGCGATGTTTTCGCGATAGACGCCCACTTTTTTACCTGATGGGCCAGAAGGCCCCTGCTTTCTCAGCATGGGGAGTTATCACAGCCGCCGTACCTGTATTTCCGCGTCCCCTAACCCCTGCACAGTGACAACGTGTGGGTCGTTGGGCAAGAGATCGAGCATATTATCGCTCCACCGCGCGTCGTTTTCGGCGGAGAGCCACACCCCTTTCGCGGGTCGCTTTGCCTGGATACGCAACGTTTGTGCATCCAACCGCTCGACAACAATCTCCGGCTCCACCAACGTAAGATACTTAAACGGTTCGGGCCACAACGCTGTTCGCGCTATCGTGACGCCATCCTTTTGCAGACGCGCACCGATAACATAAGAGCCATGCCGTTGAATGATCCCTAGCTCTGTTCCCTGATTTGCCGCCAGAGCCACCACCTTCCGCTCTTTTGCGACCAGTGTTCCGTCAAGCGTCCACGTGTCGATCTCAAGTGTGACACTGACAGGCGTCATACCACCGTTCACCGCCCACACCGCCACACTCTCATCGCTGACTTCGGATGCTAGCCCAACAACAAATGGAGCAAGTTCCCGGCGCACCACATAATATGCCGCCTTTGGCCTAAGCGCATAGTCAACAATCCCCCAACTCGTCACAGGCCAACAGTCATTCAGTTGCCACAGAAGCGCGCCACCCGTCTGCTCGTCTGGATGCCCCCAATGTCTCCGCCAGCCACGGATGCCAGCCCCCATTGCTTCCGCTTGAATGAACTGGGTGGCATAAATATAGCCTGGCAAATCGGCAGGCATCCGAATATTATCAAGAATGTAACCGGCCAATCTCCTTGAACCGCCTTCACTTTTGTTGTGATGGTCGATGGTGCGACTCTGTGGATAGCGTTCTTCTGGCGACGTGAAACCCTCTATCGTGCGAAGCACGGGAAAGCTCTCCATGCCAAATTCACTGACAAAACGCGCCTTGGTCTTGGGGTAATCCTGATAGGGTACGTCGCCACTGCCAATATGCCACGCGTGCATATCGCCCTGGCGCACATCGTTGACATTCTTCCCCGCGTAAGGACTGCCAGGCCAATAGGGGCGTGTCGGGTCCAGTTGGGCGCAGATAGCAGGCAAGAGCTGCTCGTACAAGGCACGCGCCGGAAACTTGGTCGCCGTGAAGTCTCCCGCGAAACTGCTGTCATAAGCACCCAAACCTTGCGCGAGCAGGTAATCCTCGTTGTTGCCACACCACAGGGCAATACTCGGATGGTGACGTAGCCGTGTTACCGCCACTTCAACTTCGGCTTTCACGCTCTCTTGAAACCAATCTAACGCGGGATAGATGCCACAGCCAAACATGAAGTCCTGCCACACAAGCAAACCCAGTTCATCACAAAGGTCGTAGAACACATCGTCCTCATAAATGCCACCACCCCACACACGAAGCATCGTCATATGAGCATCTGCCGCCAGTTGTAACCACGCTCGATAGCGTTCAGGCGTGATTGACGGGAGAAAAGAATCCGCAGGTATCCAGTTTGCCCCACCACAATAGATAGGAGTATTATTGATTTCAAAGAAAAAGGTCGTGCCTTCCTCTGTTGTCAGAGGCTGCTGGATAAGCGCCAAACGTCGTATCCCAACCCGTTTCTCACTCCGGTCACACGTCTCCGTGCGCGCATGCAGCGTTGCGACAACCCGGTAGAGCGGCTGCTCACCATATCCACGCGGCCACCAGAGCTGCGGATTAGACAACTCAAAAGTATGGTGTACACTGTTCCCAGACACGGGAAGCGTCTGCTGCGCTATAACTTCTTCGTTCGGGCCATACAAGGCTATACGAAGCGATGTATTCGCGCCCTGGCTCGTTTCACAGAGCGCGTCCACACGGATACGGGCCGATTTGAGGTCAGGCATAATCTCTACCGGACATGCAAGTGTGGCAATACGTGCATAGTATCGCTCAAGGCGAACAGGTCGCCAGGGGCCTGCCGTGAGCAGCGTCGGCCCCCAGTCCCAACCGTAATGATACTGCGCCTTCCGCACATACACACGACTCGCGTCACCATTCCACACGGCCTGCTTGCCATGCGTCGCCTCGCGCTCCTTGCCACAGCGCAGGGCCGACTCGAAGACGAGCAGCAGGGTATTCTCGCCCTCTTGCAAGTACGGCGCGACCGCAATACGATACGCTAGAAACATATTATCGCTCGTATGGATGCAACGACCATTCAGCCACACGGTTGCGAACGTGTCCAGGCCGTCAAAACATAGCGCGGTCTGCTCATCCGTGCGATCTGCCATCGACACGGTAAACATACATCGGTACATCCAATCGCTCTCACCAACCCATTGCACCAGGGTTTCGTTACGCCCATAAAATGGGTCGGGAATCTGCCGCGTCGCCAGGAGTGCCTGATGCACCGTTCCGGGGACGCTTGCCGCGAACCAGCCAGAGGTCTGGGCACTGTCGTCATGAAGCGAGAGAGTCGTTGTACGCTTTTTACATTGCCAGTTCTCTAAATCTTGTATCATACGTATGTTTTCCTTCTTTCTCTTCCGATCACCGATAGTATGGTAGCATATCCGCGTGGGCTGCCAGGCAAGCATCAATAGCACGGATGCCCGCGCGAGTATCCAATACCGTCGGGTCTAACTCTACCGCGAGATGCACCAGGTCACGGTTCTGGCGCAGTGCCGCCTGTACAATAGTATCAGTCACCAGGGCAGTATGTTGACAAAGCGGTAGCACCGACTCCGGTAACACAACTTCTTGCGGAATAATACCCGTTTGGGTTATTCTACACGGCGTTTCCACAAAAACAGAACGTGGCAAGCTGACGATCTGACCTGTGTTTATCATGTTTAACGAATGGATATTCATTTCTGGCCCACCAATCAGGGCCGCGATAACATCAATTGGACGTTCCCACGAAGGATTGCCGAGGATATGCTCATAACTTTCTTCACCTTGAGCAACACGCTGTAATTGTGCGACGCGGTGTTTCCGCTCATCAGATGTACCGTGAAACGGTGCTATATTTGTGTACGTTACACTGGGCAACAGAAAATCTCGCGTGTGATCGTCAACCGGAACCAGCAGATACCCTGTTTCACGCGTCAACGCTTCACTCACCGGATTGCCAGATGTCCGACCATTCACGAGAGCTTGCCGTACACGTGGCAAAAGATCAGCACCCGTCGTCCGCTCTTTGAACGCCACAAGCCAAGCGAAGTGGTTGAGTCCCGCCGTTGTCATTGTCCACCGCTCCCGTGCCTCGGTAAAAGGATAGGCGATGGTCTCTCCATACAGGATTTGCCAGACCATACTATACACAAGTTGTGACACGGAGCAGAAACCAACCGTTTTAATGCCATGTGCATGTGCGGCCTGGCAAACACGAGGCAACGGGTTGGCGATGTCAAGCAGCCATGCATGTGGGCAATAACGCTGCATGTCGTCCGCAAGCTCCACAATCATCGCGATCTGACGCAACGAATTGCTGATACCAGCGATGCCCCCAAACTCTGTCACCATATGATCGGGGATGTACTGCTGGACAATCTGGTAATCTATTTCATAACGTCTGAAACCCTGTCGTGCCACTGAACAAATCACGAAATCAGCCCCGTCTAGCGCATTGGCGCGGGTTGTGTGCGCCGAGATGTGTACTTGTACGTTCGCTTGCCGCGCCATTTCACGCCCCACGCCAGCCATCAGCGTCACCATTTCCGCATCGACATCGACCAGGGCCAGTTCAACATTGTGCAACCGATGCTCTAAAATAACCTGTTGCAATATACTCGGCCCAAAAACAAAACTCCCTACGCCGATGACCACAATCTTTAGCTGTACCATAAAAAAGCGTACTCCTTTTCTCTATGCGAGCCAGAAGAGACCGCAAATGCCTCTCTATCATCCCCAAACATGCGCGTAAAGGCGTTACTTCATCCTCAGATGACGCCCAACTACGTCGAAAAAACAGGTGAGTACGGGCCAGCCGTTCCTGTCATATTGTACGCTTGCACACGATACCAAACAGTGCCAGCGGGTTTAGAGCTATCGGTCCAGGGTGTCATCGCGTCAGTTGCACACCGATCACATAGAACCGTCCACGGCCCTTGCATACCGAGGGTAGAACGTTCTACCGTGTAGTTCACTGCGATAGTAGTTCCGCGCCACGCGACTTTATTGTGCGCTACACTTGTAATAATAGGTGCGCCTGGGGCCGCATACGCGGGTGTAGCGTCCCCACGTATACGATAAGCATGGGCGCGTAGTATCTGCACACGACTACGCCTATCGTCTGTGTCGCCGGGGAAGTGTAGTGAATAGCCGGAGTCATCCGCCACGAAACCGTGACTATCATTATGGGCGAACAACGCCCAGTACAGATCGCCGGCGACATCGCTCCGTTCAACGGCCATCGTAAAGCTTGCGAGCGAGTCGCCACCCTGCGTACCTGTCCAATCATACTCACCGACAATAAACACCTTCTGACGATTTCTCGCAATCGTCGCATCGGCATCAAGCAGGCCCGTAGAGATTGGGTAATAGTGATCGGAGAAGATATCGACAGAGTTCAGGGCCAACGCACCCACATCAACGCCTTTTGTGCCATCCATAACAAGGTGCTTGGGGTCAACGCCTTTGATAAATTCTGTAATGGTCTTTGTCCACTTCGTCGTAGGGGTAATTTCGTTCCCTGTCTCCCAGGCCATGATTGTGGGGTCGTTTTTGTAGGCAATGCCCGTGTAACCATTGACATGATTAAGAAGTTGGGCAATATACGCTTTGAAATCGCCAATAACGGCTGGGTCGCTAAAAAAGGTGTACGTCGCTGTGAGGCCGCGCCACTCGGTAAAAATATGAATACCGCCGTGATAGTAGCGCCAGTTGTCGGTGAAAGGAATTATCAGCCGTATATTGTGGTCGTGCGCGGACTTGATTGCGTAGTCGATATGCTGCATCGCTTCGGCATTGAATACGCCCAACGTCGGCTCAACACAGAGCGAGCACCCAACCGAAATACCAAGCGTATGCGCTCGTACCACCGTCGCGCCCATCGCCTGCGCCGTCACCAGCGCATCATCCACACGAAAATGAGTTGGGTACGCAACGTGTCCCAGGTTTCCATCCAGCCCAAGCCAGTAAATATTGGGGCCGGCGAAACGAAATGGCTGTCCGTGCAGCAACAACCGCGAACCAGAGCGCGTCACAAACTCCGTTTGCACCGATGGCACTGCACGATGCGTGGACACCCAAAAGGTTGCGAGAAGCGTTGATAGCACGACGACAATAAGGCTAACGGCTACAACGTTTCGTGTCGGGAATTTCTTCATCGAAAATACCTCCCTGCTCTCTTCCTATCCGAGTACATCAACGGCATTGTTTCAATGAACTATTGTTACCATCTTTCACCAAGAATGTCAAGATAATAAGCTCTGCAACTGAAACCACCGACATATTTATGACAAAAACATCCATTTACACAAGATAATTTCAAGAGTCAAACAAAAAACCTTGACAATATGAAAAAAATGTGTTAATTTCATTGAAACGACAACATTTTACAATGAACGTTCACTCTACGTTGAGTGCTTTAGGAGAAGAGAACGTGACGACAGGGACAATCACAGTCAAAGATGTCGCCCGTGAAGCCGATGTGTCAGTAGGGACGGTATCGCGTGTCTTTAACAACCATGTGAATGTAACCGAGGATATACGCCAACGCGTATTAGAGGCGGCGTCAAAGATCGGCTATTTTGGTCCACGCGGACAGGATACACGCTCACGGGAGAGCAGTCGCTCGCTTCGAGAGATTGGCTTCATTTTCTCCTCTAGCATCGACTCAACAGCAGTCACCTCGAATCCTTTCTGGTCGCATATTCTCAATGGTGTGGAGAGTGAGGCCCGCAAATCGAATATCAAGGTGACATATCGCACACTGGGCGAGCTGGTGCAGACGCCACAACTGCTACTGACCACGCTCTATGAGATGAAACTTGGCGGCATTCTGCTCGTCGGGCCAGCCGAGCCAGAAACGGTGCGGCTTATTCAAAGTATGAAACTTCCCCTTGTTTTGATTGACAACTACGTGCCAGGCCTCTCCGTTGACGCTGTTCTGGGTGACAACTACGAGGGCGCACGGGCCGCCGTTGACTATCTTATCAGCGAAGGGCATCGCCGCATCGCTTTTATTGGTGGTCCTGCAAGTACCGACGGGCCACGACCACTCAACAAAATCTATACCTTAGAACGTAGGGCTGGCGGGTATCGAACCGCGCTCCTCGACGCGGGCCTGCCCATAAACTACGATCTTTATGAAGCAACCAATCTCTCAACCGATGGGGCATATACAGCGTGTAAGCGAATGCTGATAAAAGGCGATGCAGATAGCTTCAGTGCTATCTTCTGCGCGAATGACGAAATTGCGATTGGTGCAATGAAAGCATTACGCGAAATGGGTCGCCGCGTTCCTGAAGATGTCTCATTGATTGGCTTTGACGATATTGCGATGGTCGAACACCTTACACCCGCCCTAACCACGATCCGCATCAATAAGGAAGCACTGGGGTCTACCGCCGTCAAAAGCCTTCTGGCTCGCGCCGCTGACTTCGATGCTGTCAACGTGACAAGCATGTTAGAAGTGGAGCTTATCAAACGCGACTCGGTAGCGACACACATCGAGTAAATCCCCTTTGCTCCGCGAATGCGCGATGGTGCGCTAGCGACGGTAAAAAAGATTGCAGAAAGGAGAGAGTTGGCAGAGTATATTTTTGCTCTTGCTGTCTTCGTCTACACATCCTTTTACACGGTTCGTCATACGTTCTCCAACAGAGGTGTTGGAACAAGGAGTATCAGACAATGTTACACCGTTCTCTTCCGCTCGCATGGCCCAAAGATAGCGCGCGTCATGCAAAAACAAAGCAATCGCTTCCGTTCTTTCTTGCCGTTCTCATAGCGTTTTCATTTGTATTTGCGGCCTGTGGTGGCGGGAATGCGGCGTCATCTGGTCCTGTCACCCTGACATACGGATGGTGGAGCAATACGCCAGCCAAAGACGATTCCATGAAAGCATGGATCGCCAGTTTTGAAAGCTCACACCCCAACATCAAAATCAAACCCGAAATCATCCCCTGGGGCAACTACTGGGACAAGCTCAAAACCACAACGGCGGGCGGCAACGCTTACGACATCATCGGTATGTGTTCTTGTATGGCCGCACCGTACTTTGATAATGGTGCTGTTGTAGACCTCTCGACATTTCCGGATTACAAGGACGCGACGAAAAACCTGACCCCACAAACGGTTGCCCTCAACACCTGGAACGGGAAAGTTGACGGCATGCCGATTGGTACATCCGTCTCCATGCTTGGGTATAACAAAGACCTACTCAAAGCCGCCGGTCTTCCTTTCCCTGATCCTGTGAAACCTATGACCTTTGACCAGTTCAAGGCAATGGCGCAGAAACTCACCAAGTTCCAGAATGGGAAAGGCACACAGTACGCGATTAGCCCGACCGACATCCTTGATTATGATACGATGGTGCGTATGAATGGCGGTCAGGTGTATGACAATCCTGTCAACCCCACGAAAATTAGCGTCAACACGCCGGAAGGCATTCAAGGCTTGACCGATTACCAGAGCCTGTTCACACAACATATCGCCCCACCCTATGACGAGTTGACCAACGGCCCCTGGTCGTATGACCTCGGCGCACTCCAGACCGGCAAGATCGCATTTGCTCGTGTCGGTGCGTGGCTCTTCAACGACATCCAAACAAAATCGCCAAACATCGGCATCGCCCCACTCTTCAACATCAAACAACCAGTCGTAACGGGCGGCGTGAATAGTCTGTCGATCTTCGCGGGCAGCAAGAACAAACAGGCCGCGTGGGAGTTCCTCAAGTGGGCCTCACAGACACAGCCACAAATCAGCTTCGCCAAGTTTAGCGATATTCCAGCAGACAAAGACGCACTCTCACAGTTGAACACCTATATTCAGCCGGCTAGCTTTGTTCCAACACTACAAAGTGCCCTCCCAACATTTCAGCCTAGCCTCATGACCACCAAACAAAATCTTGCGACAACATTCAGCGACATTATGGCTGACATGATGCACGGCAAGATTACGCCCACCAAAGCCGCCGCAGAGATGCAACAGCAAGGTAATGCCATTCTCGCAGGCGCGTAAACACGGTAGCGCAGCACTGCATGAGGCACGTTTGTTCTGCTTTTTGCCATATGCAGTGTCGCAATGAAATGGAGGGGACAGATTCCCCTGTTCCTTCCCAACACTATAAAAGACAGACGCACTGCTCGCGTTACACTCATTGAAAGAGGCACGCCATGATTACTTCTTCCAGTCGAGATAAGGCTGGTGGGCTTACCCTTACACCAAAGACACAAAAGGGACCCAGCTTTTTCACGCGTCTACGGCGCAGTCAGGGGTTCGCTGGCTATCTCTTTATCAGCCCCTGGTTACTTGGCTTTCTTGTGTTCGGTCTCTATCCACTCCTCAGCACCTTTTATAATAGCTTTACCCGCTATAACCTCTTCAGCGATCCAGAATGGGTTGGTCTCAAGAACTATCAAGGTATCTTCACAAAAGACCCTGTATTTGCAACAACCAGCCAACACATGCTCATATACGTCATCATTTCGACCATCATCAGCATCTGCGGTGGTATGGTGCTTGCCCTGCTGCTCAATAAAAAGTTCCCCGGCAACCATATCTTTCGCACCATTTTCTACGTACCGAGCCTGCTGGTAGGCGTTGCGATTGGGTTGCTTTTCAAACAGCTCTTTGGGTCAGGCGAAAACGGGTTAGCCAACGAGTTCCTCGGCCTGTTCCACATCGGCCCCTTTAATTGGCTGGGCGACTCTGGACGACCCTACCTGGCTGTCATTGCCCTCATCCTCGTCAACGTCTGGTTTATGGGCGGAACCATGCTCATTTTCCTGGCCGGTCTCAAAGGCATATCCGCGACCTATTACGAGGCGGCGCGAATCGATGGCGCAGGCAAATGGAGCACCTTCTGGGGCGTCACCTTGCCTCTGCTCTCCCCTGTTGTCGTCTTCAACACAATTTTAACGCTAATTGGACACCTCAAAGTGTTCGAGACACCCCTGGTATTCGCCGCCGCGCAGGGAGCAGTTGGCAGCAACCCAGGCAATCCACTTGGTCTCCATAACGGCCTCTCAACCTACTTGCTCTACATTTATGTGCGCGGCTTCGTCTACAACGAATTCGGCTACGCGTCGGCTCTGGCCGTTGTCTTCTTCGGCGTCACCCTGGCCCTGACACTCGTTGTTCTCACAGCCTCAAAACGTTTTACCTACTACGCGGGCGAGTCAGATAATTAGGATACATGGGTGCATTTTTCAAATTACACATAGAGGAGAAAACAGGAGAAAAAATATGGATATTCTTGGCGGACAACGCGATGTTTCGCGCGCAACACAACGAACAGCGCAACAGACACGAGCAATAGACTATCGCTCGCGTGGCAAGTTCTATCAGCGTATGAGTCTGCTTTGGACCTATGTCGTTCTTATCATCATGAGTACGGTTGTTCTGGCCCCTTTTCTCTGGCTCATCACGTCCTCATTAAAAAGCGAGTTTCAGTACTATGCCATTCCTATTCAGTGGATTCCACAGCCATTTACCTGGTCGAACTATGTGGAGGTCTTCACCCAGTATAATTTTTTCCACTATATTTTCAATAGCGTTTGGTTAGCTGTCTATAGCGTTATCGCGGTTACGTTCGTCTCTGCGTTTGTCGCGTATGGTTTCGCCCGTTTTCGCTTCCCTGGACGCACGGCGATGTTCATCCTTTTGCTCGGCACGATGATGATTCCAGGGCAAGTGCTCATCATCTCGCTCTACACGATCTTTAGGAATTTTGGCTGGATTGATACGTTTTTACCCATTATTGTACCCAAGCTTTTTGGTGACGCGTTTAGCATTTTTCTGCTTCGCCAATTCTTTATGGGTTTACCACGCGAGCTTGACGAAGCGGCCCGTATCGACGGATGCAGCAATTTTCGTATCTTTTGGAACATCATCTTGCCACAGGCCAAACCGGTACTCATTGTCGTCGCGGTCTTCGCATTTCTCAACAGTTGGAGCGATGCCTGGGGGCCGCTCATCTACCTGAGTAGCGACAGTAACCGTACCGTTCCTCTGGGATTGCTGGCCTTCACCAACCCCTACAAGGCCGTAGACCCACAACTCATGGCGGCAACCCTGATCGCCCTTGTGGTCCCCGTCGTCCTTTACGCATTTGGACAACGCTATATCGACAGTGGCGTCGCCATTGCCGAGGCGAAATAATCCCTGTCAATCGTAGATGTAGCATAGCAAGCCAAACAACACAAGCATAGTTTCTTCTACTAGAGGGGAGAGCATCGTGTGTAGACCTACACACGATGCTCTCCCCTCTAGGAGAAGAAACTATGTTTATGTTATTTAGCTTTCTGTGCTCCTATGGTTAGCAGGGATTATTTCGCCTCGGCAATGGCGACGCCACTGTCGATATAGCGTTGTCCAAATGCGTAAAGGAC
>Ga0123337_10004005_pt1 | contig 15215 bp, 9 predicted proteins | sample frozenSSSSmetaG_FD_89792 | JGI IMG/M metagenome (GOLD analysis project Ga0123337, IMG submission 89792) | Glacier valley bacterial and archeal communities from Borup Fiord, Nunavut, Canada, to study Microbial Dark Matter (Phase II) -... | ecosystem: Environmental > Aquatic > Freshwater > Ice >... | reverse complement strand
CGTATCCCCGATATTCACGTCGGTGGCCGTGACGATGGTCGCTGCAGTGGCGTTCTCGGAAACCGCTACTGCGGCGGTTTCACCGCCACCGTCCGAGGTGATCTCGGGTGCCGTATTGAGCAAGGAAACGGTCTGGTCCGCGAACTGCAAAAACTCGATGTTGCGGATGGTATCGATGCCATCATCAATCAAAGCCCCACCCCCACCACCCCCCACCACAGGCGTATGGGTGATCGTTCTCGACCCGTCGGCGTTGAGCACTATGGTGTACTCGGAAAAATTTCCCCTGTACACCGCAGTGTCGAGGTCGCCCAACTTCCCGCCGTCCAGAATTTCACGAACGATCTGCAACTGGCCCGGATTGATTTCGCCGGAAAGGAGCCGACCCTTGATCTGATTGAGGCTGTCCACCGAGAACCATTCCCCCGGATCGGGGTTGCCCGCGCTGGGTACCGCATTGAGCACGCTGATGCGCACGTTGAGCCATTTGTCGCCGTCAATGATGTCGTTGCCAGCCTTGCCTTCAAAAATGTCGCTGCCGCCACCGCCCAGCAAAATATCGGCGGGGGTGTCGTTGATGAAGGTGACGTTGCCATTGGCGTCGCGCACCACGGCTGTTTCATCCATTACCACGGCGGTATGCGTCTTGCCGTTCCAGGTAAAGGTTTCGCGGGCCAGGTGGTTGACCAACTGGTCAAAGCCGGCAATGCGGTCAACGCCGGACTGCAGCAGCAGGTTGGAGAAAGATTCCAGCGGACTGTTCGCATTGAACAACGAGGCTGCACCGCCTGCATCGCCAACACCGGCTGCACCCGTGAGGAACTGTCGCCCCGTCAGTTTGTCATTGTTGTCCCAGCCCGACAGGCCTTCGACCAGGTCGAAACGGTCGCGCAAGATCAGGTCGGCTTGATTGACAAAAATTGGAATGCCTAGATTGGAGTCGGCGCCAACGGGGTCGCCCTTGTGGATGGCCCAGTCGAAACCAGCCATGCCGTTGTTGCGCTGAATGCCGGCGCCCTGGACCATGATGTCGTCGCCGGACTCGCCGTCGTAGTCGGTGTCGTTGCCCTGGCCGTTGAGCACGTCGTGGCCGATGATGGGGCTGTTGAAAAAAAGTTCGGAATTATCTCCGGCCAGCGTGTCCAGTCCGTCTCCGCCTTCAGCCCAGTCATCGCCCTCATTGCCCAGTAGAACGTCGCTGCCCGAGCCACCGAGCAGGAAGTCGTTTCCCTCGCCGGCAAACATTTCCTGGTCGTCGGGGCCAGTCATGATGAAGTCGTTGCCGCGTCCGCCAAAGGCCAGCACCACGCCCGAACCCATGCTGATCACATCATTGCCGTCGTCGCCGAACAGAAAGTCATCGCCGCCCAGATTGGTGATGATGTCGTCGCCATCGCCGCCATGCACTTTGTCGGCCTCGTAGCCGCCGTCCAGCCGGTCATTGCCGCCGTCACCCCAGAGCGTGTCGATGCCGATGCCCCCTATCAGGGTATCGTTGCCCTCGGTGCCACCCAGCACCACATGGTCGGGGCCGTTGTAGGACAGGTACTCTGCAATGCCGTCGTTATTGGCATCAATCCGCACCGTGAGTGGGCTCAACTGGTTGAGGATGGGGTTGGTGTGGGTCGGGTCAAGCTGATCCTGCAGTGACAAGTTCGCCTCCAGGATGTGATTGGGCGTGGAAAACAGGTCGCCGGGCAAGTGGCGCTGGCCGGTTTCGCCCAGGTCGGTGTTGCGCATCACCAGGTTGGCAAACGAGTTGGCCTCCAGCTCGTTGAGCATGTTCATGCCCTGCACGCGGCTGAGGTAATAGAAGCGGTCGCCGTTTTGCAGGTTTTCCATCTGGGTTTCAAAGACGAAGTTGAAGGTGGCGCCCAGCATGCCGCCAAATTCCTGCTTTTCTTCGGCCAGACCGCCGATCCAGAAGTCAATCTTGTTCAGGCCGGAATTGGCGGCATTCCAGCTTCCGGTGCTGTTGAGAAATGCCACGGCGTCCGCAGGCGCACCCGCACCGCCCATGACGATGGCGGTGGCCGCCGCGCGCTTGCCGTCCAGCGTCGTCGCGCTGGTGATGGTGTCGTGCTGGCCGTAGGCCGCTATAAAGTTGATGATGGACGCCGGATTGTTGATGTGGCCGGCAAAGTCCACCCAACTGGTGTACGCAGCCAGCCGCGAATCTCCCGTCATTTCAAAAAACTGCGCGCGGGCATCGTTGAACGAGGGAATGCCGGTGTCGCGGCCGCGGGCGATGTTCAGGGCGGGCAGGTCCAGCGGCAGGCCGACCAAGTTGTTGCGCAGCGCTTCCACTACGAATTCGTCGATCTCGTTGCCGGCCTGGCGCGTTATGCCGCGAATGATGGCGCCCGCAGCCTGGTCAGCGCCTACGCCGCTGGCGTCAAATTCAAGGGGGTTCAGGAAGGCTTCGATCAGGCCGAGGTCGTTGAGCGTGCCATCCGGATTCATGCGGGCCACGGTCTCATTGAGCATGGAGTGGCCGAAGCGGTACACCACATGCGCAAATTCGGCAAAGATGGACGGGTCGAGGTCCGCGCTGTGCGAGAAGACGAACGGGTTGATGGCGGGCTGAACCTTGCGTGCAAATTCCTCGAACACCAGATGCTGATACTGCATCTCGGTGGTGAAGCGGGCCGCCTGAAACAGACGCTCGCCGTCCCAGGCCAGGGCCGCAATAGCGGCCGCGTCGGTGGGAATCTGTGAAACGTCGGTCAGGTCGGTCAGCAGCCATTCGTTGATGAAGCCCAGGTCACCGGACTCCAGAACCGTCAGCTTGTTGGCTTCAACGAGGCGGTTGTGTTCGGCGTGAAAGACCGTGTGAACCGCTGTCAGGCCAATGTTTTCATTGCCGCGACCGTCGCCGGTGATGAAGTGGCGGTCGAGCAATTCGTTGTCATAGGTGCCCGCTTCCGGCGTGCCGCCGGCGACCGTATCCGAGTCGGGGTTCAGTTCACCCGCCAGGAATTTGGGAACAGCGGCGTGGGCAATGTCGTCCAGGAAGGCGTGGCCGGTACGAATGGCCAGTTGCGTGCTGACGGGGGCAGCAGGGTTGCCTTCGATCAGGGTGGTGCCATCGTCAGCGGTACCCATCACGTTGTCCGCGCCAGCGGTGCGCACCACCAGTTGGGCAAAACCGTTGGGGCCTCTGGTGAATTCGCCATATTCGTCGGTGGCCAGCAGCGGCACGTTGAAGATGTCTGCGTCGGTCAGCTGGATGCCGAGCATTTGTGCTGCATGGGCCTTGACTTCGCCCCAGTTGGCAATGCCGCCCGTTGCGCCATCTAGCAAGTGACCGGTGGCCAGGGGCTTGTCATTAACCAGCGTGTATTCACGCAGGAAAACCTGGTGCGATGCGTGCGAGGTATAGGTCTGGTTCTGGTCGATGAAGGGCGTGGTGGAGTTGTTGTTTTCACGAACGTCGTCAGCCGTTCCGAGAATGCCGTCCGCGCCGGGCTGGTTGGTGGCGCGCGTCAGCACCATGAAGTTGCTGTGGCCGCCCGGCACGTACAGCGGGTCGTCGGGTTGCAAGGGAATGAATACCGTGCCGCTGCCGCCTTTGCCTACCAGGTCGAGCCCGTGGTCAAAGAACTGACCGAAGAGTGTCATCCAGCCGTTAAAGGACGGCGACAGGCCGATGTCCGGCGACTGGTTCACGATTTCGATCGTTCCGTCTTCGTTTACAGGGATGCCAAAACTCTCCATGGTCGTTGCCAGCGCCGCCTGTGCGGCAGCAATTGCAATCGGGTCGGGCGTGGTTGTGGCCTTGGCTGCTTCCAGGGTGGCCCACAAGTTGGCGATCTGCGCGGCTTTACCGGCGGGACCGTAAATGTCGGTGGCTCCGACCAGTTCAAGTGCAGTGATGATGGCCGCCGGGTTGTTCGGCGTCTGGTCCACGATCAGGTTGCTGATGGTGCGGGGCTCCGAGTCAAACACGTTGCCTGATGTTTGAGAGTAGGTCGTGGGCGTGGTGCCTGCCGGACCGGGGCCGAAAAAGCCTTCTGGCTGGACTTCTGCCGGATTCCAGACCGGCTGCAGCAGGCGTGGCATCAAGGTGTCGGCGGCACCCAGGTTTTCCATTCCGGGCAAAAGATTGTTGTACGCGCCGCTGACCGTGCGCAGGCCTTCTGGCGCGAGCGGGTTGGTAACCAGATCCGCCAGAACCTCGCCTGCCGTGTGGGCTTCGGCGATCTTGATCTGCGCAAGAATTTTCGTTAGATCGGCAACATTGACATTGAAGTTGGCAGGTTTATGGGTGGCCATGACGTTACTCCCTGAAGGTTTTATGCGTTGCTGTGACAAATGAGAAAGTGGTGGATGCGTCGTGTTTTGATGTGCATTTCTCCCCATTTATGACCGATGCTGTCTGCCGCTGCCTGCCGCTGGGTGAGTTGGGGTGATCACCCCACCAGCTCCAGGATGGCGCGCGCCATCTGTTTGGCATCGCTCAGCGCGGGCAGCATGAACCAGCGGTCAAGCGCTTCGTTCCCGATGCGAACCATGCCGGTGTGGTTGGCCAGATCCGCGTCGATCTGCGGATCGTCGTTGAAGAAACCGAGCTTGCGGCGTATGGTGTCCATCTCTTTGGGGCGGCCGGTCAGGAAGGTCCAGCCGGGCTGGATGTGGTAGCGGCTGACATAGTCCTGCAGTACCCTGGGCGTATCGAACTCGGGCTGCAGCGTCAGCGAGTACATGAAGACGTTTTGGCCGAGCTGGCGGCCCAGGGCCTGCTGCACCTGCAGCAGGTTGGCGGTGTTGCCGGGGCAGATCCCCGTGCACACGGAATACATCATGTTGAAAACGACAATCTTGCCCCTAACCACGTCGTCGTAGAAGCGCAGTTTTTTATCGTTGTGGGTTTGCACAACGGCATTCGGAAAGTAGTCGGCGCGCGGCCCGGCCTTGCCCGCGCTGGCCGGCGCGCTGGTTGCCAGCACGGGAGTGAGCGCCGCCCCGCCAGCCCATGTGAGCCAGTGGCGCCTGGAGCCCTGAATGCCGCATTCGGCCGAGGGCGAATCGTTGGTGTGCATGGTGGGTCTCCCGGTTTATTCAACAATGTCAAAGCGAATCATCATGGCGTGGTCTTCGTGGGTCAGGTTGTGGCAATGCATCATGTATTTGCCCAAAAAGTCCCTGAAACGGATGAACACCCGCACCTCGTCGTTCGGCGCCAGCACAAAGACATCTTTGCGTCCGGCCTCGTGGGCCGCTGGTGGTTTGCCGTTGCGGGTCAAAATCCGGCCTTCCTCGAGGTGAATGTGAACCGGATGGTGCCAGCCGCCCTTGCCTTTGAGCGTCCAGATTTCGGCGGTTCCGCGCTTGCATGAGGCGACCGCTTTTTCCACGTCGAAAATCTTGCCGTTGACGGTCCAGACCTCGTTCTCCTTGTCGAACTCGAATCGCCTGTTTTTCACGACTTCGGCAAGGTTGATAGGCGGCAACGCGCGCAGCGTGGACGGCACCCGGCTCATGTCGGCGCTCGCAGGGTCGCGGTCAACCTCAAAGCGCAGGAGTTGCGTCCCGGCTTTGGTCAGCAATCCATCCGGCCCCCGGGTGTTGACCAGGGCGCCCTCTGGTCCCCTGCCATCGGTCTGCACGAGGCGGTTGACAAGGTACAGGCGGGTGCCGATGGGATAGCTTGAAAAGTCAATCACGACGTCAGACCGCTCCGCATTGCCCAGTGCCAGCTTGCTGGTGGTCAGCGGCCCGGGCAACAGATTGCCGTCGTTGCCGATGTAGGTGAGGCTCTGGTTCAGGCCATTGCTGTCGGTCAGGTAAAACTCATAGAAACGCGACAAGCTGGCGTTCAGCAAGCGAAAACGGTACTTGCGTCGCTCCACGCTGAAAAAGGGCTGCACCTTGCCATTGACGCAAAACTTGTTGCCCAGGATTCCCTTGGTGGCGAACTGGTCAAAGAGCAGGTAGCCGCTGGAATCGAACTGCATGTCGTGAAAGGCGAGTGGGATGTCGTACCGGCCCACGCCACTGGGCAGTCGCAGCGCTTTCGGGTTGGTGTCCAGTTCGTTACCGGAGTCGATTTCATCGAACAGCAGATAGAAGCCGAACAGGCCCCGGTAGATATTGGGCGCTGTGAAATCCAGGCGGTGGTCGTGGTAGAACAGCGTTCCCAAGGCTTCGCGGGGGTCGCCGTTGGTGCCGTAATACCTTGGGTCGTCGTAGCCGGCGTAGCAGTTCGGATAGTGATGGTCCTTGTAGGCTCCGGGTCCCGTCAGTGTTGGCCCGAACTTCGTCGCACCGTAGTAGTCGCCCGCGAAACCATCGCTCCCGGACGCACAGTGCAGGTTGTGCAGGTGGGTGCTGATTTCCGGGGAACCAAATCCGACAGTGTTGGCCGGCAACTCGTTGTGAATGCGCAAGAGAATTGGCACGCCGTAACGTTCCACCAGCGTGGGACCGGGAAGCAGACCGTCGTAACCCCAGATGGTTTGCGTCGGCAGCTCGGGATGAAACGAGTGCTGCGCTTGCCTGACGTTCAGGGCGTAGTACTTTTGCGGCAGCCAATCGGCCCATCGCTGCTGCGACGGCCGACCACACTCACCGCCGCTCACATTCGCGCTCGGTGTTGGTGCCGGATTCAAGTTGCCAACCGGCGTCTTGGCCTGGTATACCGGTAACGGCACTACAAACGGGGTGGTTCTGGGCGGTTTGGGATCTTTGGCCTGAGCCGGTGAGACAAGCGCTTTGCTAGACAGCAGGCCTAGCGCAGTGGTCGCCGCTCCGAGTTGGAGCGACTGACGCCGACTTGCTTTTAAAAATCTGGCTGGATTAAAAATTGACATGACTGCTCCCCTCGCTTCCACTGCGGGTCTCAGGTAACGCCGGACCCTACGCGTTAAACGCCAAAAACGATAGATGGCAACAGCGCTGCTCGGGATTTTTTAGATCAAATGTTATTTGCTGCGGTTGCCACTTTCTATTGATTACAGGTGTAGTGTGTTTCCGAATTTTTTGGGTCGCAATACCGCAAAAAGCTACCCGTGACGGGTTTGATCAAGCCGGTCGCAGTCGCCAATAAGTGTGCATTCACTCACGGGAAAACATTGCTGATAAATAGCTTTGAGAGTATTTTTTATTTTTGGCGGAAGGCTGGACGTTGTGATCGCGAGGCGGTGGCATCCAGGAGCTAATGGCAACTAATGTTTAAATTTGTAATTGATTTTTGAACCAATATTTTTTGACGAGAGCCGCTGTTGTGACGGCGGTCTGACCAGGCGCTTGGGGTCGTTGCGGGTCAGATGGCGACACCATGATTTTGATTTCAGCGACCTTTAACGGAGGCGTTCGACGCGGCGACCGCGCCAAGGCCAATTACAAATTGCCCCCTGCGCGACAATCAACGCTATGACCAAAGTTTTAAACGTTCCTGTGCCTTCGTCCTTCGAATTTGAAGAAGAATTCATCGCCGGTCTGAAAAGCATTTTTGAAGAAAAAATCGTCTTCAACCAGGTGCTGGGCCTGAAGATCACCTCGCTTCGGCCGGATCGCGTGACGGCGCGCATTGACATGCGGCACGAGCTCATTGGCCACCCCGCCTACAACCGTATTCACGGCGGCGTCATCAGCGCCGGGCTGGACGCCATGGGCGGCCTGGCGGTGATGGCGGCCATTGGTGCGCGGCACATGGACGAAACCCCTTCGCAGCGTCTGCACCGCTTTTCCAAGCTCGGCACGATTGACCTGCGGGTGGACTATTTGCGCCCTGGCATCAGCGAATATTTTGAACTGCGGGCCGAGGTGCTGCGCCTGGGATCGCGCGTGGCCAGCACGCGCATGGAGTTTCTGGGCGCCGATGGCAAACTCTTTTCCACCGGTGCAGCAGCCTACATCGTTTCGTAGCGCTTGCCTCCGGGCGCTGAGGCAACATTTTTTGAATGCCTCATGTGCGCCCGGCCTCGACCAGCGCTTGCAGAAACTTTTTGCGCCACCAGTGCACGTCCTGCGTCCTGATGTTTTCAAGCAGCTTTTGGTGGCGTGCCTGCCGCTCTGGCAGCGGCATCTGCAACGCCCGCTGTATGGTGTCTGCCGTGCCGTCGGTGTCGTAGGGGTTGACCAGCAAGGCTTCTTTTAACTGGGCGGCGGCCCCCGCAAAGCGCGACAGCACCAGCACGCCCGGATCTGCCGGGTCTTGCGCGGCAATAAACTCCTTGGCTACCAGGTTCATGCCGTCGCGCAGCGGTGTCACCAGCGCCACGCGCGCCACCCGGTAAAGCCCCGGCAGGCACTCGCGCGCCACGTTGCGGTGCATGAAGCGAATCGGCATCCAGTCCAGTTCCCCGAAATTGCCGTTGATGGCGCCGCACAGGCCTTCGAGTTCCTGGAGTAAATCGGTGTAGGTTTCCAGGTCTTCGCGGCTCGGCGACGCGACCTGGATCAGCGTGGCGCTGCGCAGGTTCTCGGGGTATTTTTTTAGCAGCAATTCAAACGTGCGCAGGCGTTGCGGCAGGCCTTTGGAGTAGTCCAGACGCTCCACACCCAGCAGCAGTTTGCGGCGGTCGTATTCGCTTTTCATGCGCTCATACATGTCGATCGCGCTCTTGGCGTGCGTCAGCGCGGCGAACTCATCCACGTCAATGCCAATCGGGAAAGCACCTGACTGCACCGTGCGGTTAAAGGCCCGAAAGCGGTTCTGTCCCAGATCCTCGGCACCTGCCTCGGCCTGCACGTAGCGCGAGAAGTGCAGCAGGTCGGCCTCGGTCTGAAAGCCCACCAGGTCGTAGGCAAACAGCGCACGCATCAGCCATTCGTGCTGCGGAATGGCAGCCAGCACCAGCTGCGGCGGCAAGGGAATGTGCAGGAAAAACCCGATGCGGTGGGTACAGCCCATCGCGCGTAATTCGGCCGCCAGCGGAATCAGGTGGTAGTCGTGGACCCAGATGATGTCGTCGGGCTGAAGTAGCGTCATCAGCTTGCGTGCAAACAACTGGTTGACGCGGCGGTAGGCCCCAATGTCGCCCGCATCAAAGCGGGCCAGATCGATCCGGTAGTGAAACACCGGCCACAGCACGCCGTTGCTGTAACCGAGGTAGTAGCCGGCATGGTCTTGCGCGCACAAATCCACCGTGGCCAGCGTGACGTTTCCGGCTTGCTGGATATGCAGCTCACCTTCGCCGGGCGCACCGCCTGCGGTGATGGCCCCGCTCCAGCCAAACCACAAGCCGCCGGTGGCATGCAGCGCATCGCCCAGCGCCACCGCCAGGCCGCCCGCGCCGGCCTGGCTGGGGTCGGCTACGCGGTTGGATACGACGACGAGGCGGCTCATGGTGAGGGTCTCAGACCTGGGAGTCCCAAGGTGCGGACAGTCGCACCGCAGCATTGATGATGCCCACCATCGAGTAGGTCTGCGGGAAGTTGCCCCACATTTCACCCGTGACCGGATGCGTGTCTTCCGACAGCAGCCCCAGGTGGTTGCGCGCGGCCAGCATGGCGGAAAAAATCTCGCGCGCCTGGGCTTTGCGGCCAATTCGGGCCAGCGCATCGATGCGCCAGAAGGTGCAGATATTAAAGGCCGTTTCGGGCTTGCCAAAATCGTCGGGCGCCTCGTAGCGGCGCATGTAGGGTCCGTCGCACAAGTGGATTTCCAGCGCATCCACCGTGGCCACAAAGCGCGGGTCCTTCGGGTCGATGAAGCCGACCTCGATCATCAAGAGCACGCTGGCGTCCAGGTCGCGGCCGCCAAAACTCTCGGCAAAGGCCTGGCGCTCTTCGCTCCAGGACTCGCGCAGGATGCGCTCCTGCATGCGTTGCGCATGGCCCTGCCAGTAGGCCGCGCGTTCGGGCAGCGCCAGCACCCGCGCGATTTTGCCCAGCCGGTCGCAGGCGGCCCAGCACATCAGTGCCGACGAGGTGTGGATCCGGGCGCGCGTGCGCAGCTCCCACATGCCGGCATCGGGCTGGTCGTAGGTGCGTGCGGCCTGCTCGCCCACGTCTTCAAGCCGCTTGAACTCGGCCAGGCCGGCGCGGTGCAGCAGCCGGTGGTCATGAAAAGCCTGCGCTGCGCCCAGCACCACATTGCCATACACGTCATGCTGGAAATGCTCCTGCGCCTGGTTGCCCACGCGCACCGGGCCCATGCCGCGGTAGCCGCTCAGGTGGTCCATCATGACTTCCGGCAGCTCGCGCTCCAGGCCAATGCCGTACAGCGGCTGGATGTGTCCGCCCTTGGCCTGCACCACCACGTTGCTGAGCCAGCGCAGGTAATCTTCCATGGTGCTGACCTCGGACAGGCTGTTGAGTGCCCGCACTACAAAAAACGCGTCGCGCAGCCAGCAGTAGCGGTAGTCCCAGTTGCGCTGGCTGCCGGGCGCCTCGGGGATGCTGGTGGTCATGGCCGCCACGATGGCGCCGGTGTCTTCAAACAGCGACAACTTGAGCGTGATGGCGGCGCGGATCACGGCCTCCTGCCACTCCAGCGGAATGTGCAGGCGTTGCGTCCATTGGCGCCAGTAGGCCACGGTTTCTTGTTCAAACAGCCGCGCCGTGTCGGCAATACCGTCTGCCAGCGATTCGTCAGCCCCCAGCAAAAAGTCATGCGCGCGCGTCAGCACAAAAGGCTGTTTGGACAGCAGGTGCGACAGCGGTGCATCGGTGCTGAGCCGCAGCGTCAGCGCATCGCCCACGTAGCGCAAGTGGTTGCTGCCCTGCGTGATCAGTGGCTGGTGGCGGCCCCAGTCATAGCGGATGTCGAGCGACACGCGAATGCGCGGTGCCCCGTGCAGGGGCCGCACCCGCCGCACCAGCGTCATGGGCTTGAAAAACCGCGCACGGCTGTAAAAGCGCGGTGCGAAGTCGGTGATCTCTATGCCTTGCCCGCTGTGGTCATACAGCTCGGTGTGCAGCACGGCGGTATTGGGTTCGTACCACTGCTTGGCGTGCGCGAAGTCCTCGATTTCAATGGCAAACGCGCTGGATGCGTCCGTGTCAGCCTGGCCAGGCGCCAGCAGGGCGTTGAACACCGGGTCGCCGTCAAAGCGTGGCAGGCAGCACCAGACGATGCGTCCGCGCGCATCGATCAAGGCGCTGAACGCGCAGTTGCCGATCACCCCCAAGGCAAGCGATGGTTCGGCCGGGGGCGCAAAGCGCGAGGAGTCGCTGGCAACCGTCATGTGGGCGTCCTGTTCATCAGTTTTTCGGGGTGGTGGGTTTACAGGCCAGGCGCAGCCATTGCCGCAGCGCAGCAGGCGACGGGCAACGGTAGTGGGCGAGGGAGCTGCCTTCACCCACCTTGATGCCCTGGCCGCCTAAAAGCTGCACGGCCGAAAATCCGGCTTCGTCGGTCGTGTCGTCGCCCGCAAACAGCGGCAGCCGGCCTGCGAAAGGCGGGGCCGCCATGAAGGCTTCAATCGCCGTGCCCTTGCTGATGCCCGCCGGTTTGACCTCAAGCACAGATTTGCCGCGCAGCAATTCCAGCCCCGGTGCACTGTCGACCGCGTCCAGCAGGTGCTGCAGGGCCAGCGTTTCCAGTGCGGGGGCATGGCGATAATGCAGGGCGACCGCCGCTGATTTGATTTCAACGCGCAGGCCGGCATGGCGCGCGGCCAGTGCCGTGGCCGTGCGCACCACAGCCTGCAGGTTGGGCGACGCCAGGCAAATCACCTCGCCCCCAGCCAAGCGGTGTTGGGCGCCATGCTCGGCGGCAGACGGCAGCAGCAAGGGCGCCAGAAATCCGTCCAGGTCTGACAGCCTGCGCCCCGACACGATGGCCAGCGCGCCGTTCAGTTGCGCCGCCAGTTGCGTCAAGACCGGAATCAGATCAGCAGCGAGCTGCACCGCTTCGGGCTGTGGCGCCAAGTCGGCCAGCGTGCCGTCAAAGTCCAGGAAAAGTGCTGTCTGCGCGTCGATGCCCGGCAGGGCCGGCGAAGCGGAAGATAAAAGCGGCAGGGCCATATGCGCCCCACCTTAGCAGGCCTGCCTGAAAACGGCTGTAGGCCAGGGTCGATTTTTTGGCAGGTTCAGCCGGCTGGCGCTGCGGCAAAACAAGGGCTGTGGCGCACGGCAGCGACCCGAGCCTGGTGAATCCATTCGCCAATCTGCTTGCCGCTTTGCCCTGCCGCCTGGGCCTCGGCCGCCACCCGGTCGGTGGCCACCGCCTGTGCCGCAGCCAGCGCCTCCAGCAGCCACGGGCGCTGGGGGTAGGGGGACTGCGTCAGCCCGAGCCGGCCGCGCGCGTCGCACTCGCAGGCCAGCAAGATGTCGGCAAAGCGCTGCGGCTTGCGAAACGCGTCGCAGCGCTCCAGCAGGCGCACCACTGCGGCCGGGCTGAAATCGCTGCTGCGGTGAATGTTGCCGTGCTCGCGCGCCACCACGTCGGCGATTTCGCGGCAGTCGGTGGGCACGCGCAGACGCGCGCACAGGCTCTTGAGCAGGCGCGCGCTGCGCTCCTCGTGGCCCACATGTTTGGGCAGCATCCCGGCCGGCGTCGTGCCTTTGCCCAGGTCGTGGCCCAGGCAGGCAAAGCGCACCGGCAAGGGCGCCTGCAACTGCGCCGCCATGTCCAGAACCATCATCAGGTGAACGCCGGTGTCGACTTCGGGGTGGTAGTCGGCGCGTTGGGGAACGCCCCACAGCCTGGCGACTTCCGGCAGCAACTTGCGCAGGGCGCCGGAGGCGCGCAGCACCTCGAACATGCGCGAGGGGGTGTCCTCCATCAGGCCGCGCGCCAGTTCCTGCCACACGCGTTCGGGCACCAGCGCATCGACTTCGCCGTCGGCCACCATGTCCTGCATCAGCGCCTCGGTTTCGGGTGCGACTGAAAAATCGGGAAACCGGGCGGCAAAGCGCGCCAGTCGCAAAACCCGCACCGGGTCTTCACGGAAGGCGTCGGTGACATGGCGCAACACCTTGTGCTGGAGATCCTGCTGCCCGCCGAACGGATCAATCAGTGCTTCAAAATCAGGCTCAAATAAGGCTCCAGCGCATGCGGGACGGGCGGGAGCAGCTATTGAATTAATAGTAAGGTCGCGCCGCGCCAGGTCTTGCTCCAGCGTCACGTCGGGCGCGGCATGCACCACAAAGCCGCGGTAGCCGCGTGCCGTGTTGCGCTCGGTGCGCGCCAGCGCGTACTCCTCGTGCGTGTGCGGGTGCAAAAACACCGGAAAGTCCCGGCCCACCGGCAGGTAGCCCTGGGCCATCAGTTCTTCGGGCGTGGCGCCCACTACCACCCAGTCGTGGTCCGCTACCTCCAGGCCCAGTAATTTGTCGCGCACCGCGCCGCCCACCATGTAAATTTCCATGCGGGAAGTTTAGCCAAACGCTGCTTCAGGCGGGTTTGAGCCGGTAAGGCTCTTCAAACTCGCGGAAGTCGTTTTCAGCCAGCGCGCCGGCTATCCAGGCTTTCACGCCGGGCAGGGCGGACAAGCGCTCGATGTAGGCGGCAATGTCGGCCGGCACGGGCAGCGCATAGCCTTTCATGCGCATGCACACCGGCGCAAAAAACGCGTCGGCAATGCTGAAGTCGCCAAATAACATGGGGCCCTGGTGTGCCGAAAGCAATGCGCGCCACATGACGACAAGGCGCGCCACATCGGCGCGCACGGCGGGCTTGTCGCGCCAGATCAACGGGCCCACCTCCGTCAGGTCGGCCTCGATGTTCATGGGGCAGGCCGCGCGCAGGGCGCCAAAGCTGCTGTGCATTTCGGCGCAAACGCTACGCGCACGGGCCCTGGCCGGCACGCTGGCGGGCCACAGCAGCTTGTCGGGAAAACGTTCGGCCAAGTACTCGGCAATCGCCAGAGAATCCCAAACCACCAGGCCGTCGTCGTCCAGCGCGGGCACCTTGCCTGCGGGGTTGACCGGGTCGATTTGCGTCTTGAAGCCCGAGTCGGCATCAAAAGAATCAAAGCGCAGCTTGATTTCCTCAAAAGGAATGCCGGCCTGCTTGAGCAGCACCCAGGGCCGCATGGACCAAGAGGAATAGTTCTTATTGCCGATGTAGAGTTTGAGCATGGGGTGCCTGATTTGCTGACATGAAGGGGTGTTCTTTTGCCACCCCTGTTTGAGCCGTGACCTAAAAGCGCCCGGCCGTCTTGCGTTTGGCCATCAGGCCGCTGCGCAAGCCCTGCGCGCCCAGGTAAGTGGGGCCAATGGCCGCCAGTGCGGCAGGCTTTATGCCCAGCGCCTGCAGGCCAGGCAGCTGGCCGCTGGCCACGTTGTCTATTTTCATGGCGTCTAGGTTGTCGCGGCTCAGCAGCGGCTCGCCGGGTGCCAGTTCCATGAGCCGGGCCTGCACGCGCGCCAGCGCGTCGGGCAGCGCCATCACCGTGCGGCCCTTGCCGCCGTTGATGCCGGCGTAGCGCCCCGCCAGTTCCACCAGCTGCTTGAGCGTGAACACCTCGGGTCCGCAGGCTTCATAAATCTGGCCTATGGTGCCCGGCGTCTGCAGGCAGTGCACCACCGCGCGGGCCACGTCCTCGACCCACACCGGCTGAAAGCGCGCCTGGCTGCCCGCCAGCGGAATCACCGGAAACAGCTGCTGCAGCCGGGCAAAGGTGTTGAGGAATTTATCTTCAGCGCCAAAAATAACGCTGGGGCGCAGCACCGTCAGGTCCAGCCCGGCACCCACCAGCACCGCTTCGCCGCGCGCCTTGCTGCGCTGGTACATCGAGGCCGAGTCCAGCGCAGCCCCAAGCGCGCTGATGTGAACGACGCGCCGGACACCGCTGGCCTCGCAGGCCCGCGCCAGCGCCAGCGGCAATTGCACATGCGCCTTTTCAAACGCGGCTTCCGAGCCATGCAATATGGCGATCAGGTTGACCACCGCATCGTGCCCGGCCAGCAGGCTGGTCAGCGACAGCACGTCGTACGCGGGGGTCTCGATCACGTCGACCATGGGCAGCATCAGCAGGTGCTGGGCATTGCTGAGGCGGCGCGTGACCACGGTCACGCGGCACTGCGCTTCAACCAGTTTTTCACAAACATGCCGGCCCACAAAGCCGGTGCCGCCAAGGATGAGGATTTTTTTCATAGCGTCTAATTTAGCGCGTTTGGCAAGGGTTTGGCTGAAAACCGTTTATTTGAACGTTTTAGGGCTCCAGTCCAATCAGTACTTGCATAAGAAGCTCTTTATTTACTCATAAGTCAGTAATTTGGCGGACAATATTGGGAACTATGTTGATTGAGTTTTCTCCGAATTGGCATGAAACGAGACGGACGTACCTTGGCCCACAACACGCTTGAAGAAATGCGCG
>Ga0123337_10004003_pt1 | contig 15216 bp, 9 predicted proteins | sample frozenSSSSmetaG_FD_89792 | JGI IMG/M metagenome (GOLD analysis project Ga0123337, IMG submission 89792) | Glacier valley bacterial and archeal communities from Borup Fiord, Nunavut, Canada, to study Microbial Dark Matter (Phase II) -... | ecosystem: Environmental > Aquatic > Freshwater > Ice >... | reverse complement strand
GCTTTTTGTTTGCTGCTGTTATAGAAGAACATGTCATTTCCGATAAAAGGATTGTTGTGAAAATAAAAGCTAAGGCTATTGCCCTGCATAGTAGCACTCAACTTTATTACCCGGTGATGAGTGTCTTTATCAATCCATTCTGCAGGCATTTTTTTACCCCCGGTTTCCAACACCGGCTGCGCCGTCGTCCTGGTGTACAATGCAAAATTGAGTAGAAAAAAAAGTGAATACTTTAGCATAGCAATGTGGAATTGAGCAAATCGTTTTAAGATGAAAATTATGAAACTACAATTTAGTCTATATGCAGTTTTAGCCATCCTGTAGCATCCTGCTGTTCTATAGTTAATATCATCATAAACACCCATATTCCACAAAGAACGACTATCAAAAACTGCTTCAAAAATTAATTACCATCCGGCTTTATGGCTTCTGTTAGCGGACTTAACGGCCAATACCAGTTTTCAACTGCATCCGGTGTTGCAGGATCAAAAACAGGGATATTCTTTTTAAGATATTTTGAGATGGATAATTGCTGGTCTTTTATCGACTGCACGATGCACCGGGTAATTTCATAAGCACCATAGGTATTGAAATGCGTATTATCCTCCAGCTTTTTATCCTGGCCCGGAAATGTTTTAGCTGGATAATGTACAAACGCTTTGATGGATTTTTCAGGTCCCCAGGCTTCATACATAATTTTGCTCATGGCATTCAAATCTACCAGCGCTACATTTTCTTCTTTTGCTGTTTGCCTTACGGCTTCCGGGTATTCCAGCAAGGTATTGATAATATGCCCGGTTGAATCAAAACTTCTGCGGTGCATCGATGTAACCAATACAGGGATGCCGCCTTTCTTTTTTACTTCACTGATAAAAAATTTCAGATCGTTTTTGTAGGATGTAAATGGCCCGATACCCTTGCCTTTTTGCTTTTGATCGTTGTGACCAAATTCAACGAATAAATAATCACCCCGTTTCATCAGGCTTAGTATTTTCTGCAGTCGTTTGGCGCTTTTGAAAGAGCTCAATGTTTCTCCGCTTTCTGCATAATTGGCAATAGAAATATTTTTAGCTGTAAAAAATGAAGGTATGATTTGCCCCCAGGATGCCCATGGCTCCCGGTCCTGGTCAACTACGGTTGAATTACCGGAAAGAAATATCGTTGTGGCCTTTTTGTTAGGCGTAATTTCCACGGCGCATACTTTTGCAGCCGTATCATTAAACTCCAATGTTAGCCGGTTGTCCCAATGGAGATAATTGATTTCCCTTGGTTTCAATTTCACCTTGTCAGTAGCATTGCCCGCTGCATCCCGTATGAGGCTATCCTTAACATGTACCGTAAAAGATTCTGTCCGTGTCTTTCCCTTTGCCGTTTGTATGTTTTGCAAAAACAATCTTCTGCACTCAGCCCTTACCGTGGTGGCAGAACTGCCTTTGATATCTCCCATGATTATTTTGACATCATAATTGCCTTCGGGCAGTTTTACTGAAAAATAAAAAGGGGCATTACTAGTGATAAAATCGGCTGTCGTTTTGCGTTTAGTCTCCCTGGTTACTTCCTGCACTTTAGAACCGTTGGTGAAACCATATCCAATCTGATCGGTATAATTGCTACTACTGGTAACGGGTAAATAACCTTCAGCAGCCTGGCTTCCACCGAAATCAAATTTAAAACTGTTTGCCTGCTGTGCAAAAACTGACAAGCCTGCAAACAACAGCATTGTCATGGAAATTTGCTTTACATACTTCATTTGGTATTGGTTTTACACCGTTGTTTCAACAAAACTAACGGATATGTTTTCGCACCAGCCGCTGGCATTTTCTTTGACTATAGTTAAACAAAATTTAACGGGCTTTCGCAATACCTGCATTTGACCTTCAGGGATTGTAACAGTCATTTTATCATCGCAACAAGCCGTCAGTTTTTATAATACTGTAAGGAACTGTCGTTTATTTTGAATTTGTTTTTTTCCATCATCCTGTACATTTCTGCACCCGCTAAAATTACCGGACCGTAACCGTGTGCTGCAAAAACATTTACCGGGCGATGATAATAAAATGCAGGATCAAATGCCATACCGGTGCCTACGCAGGTCCCTTCCACCTGGCCTTTCTCATTTACCTTGGTGGCCACTGCATTCCATGCCAGCATTGCCATGGGAGCATAAGCTACCGGATCGATCCATCCTTTGTTGCAGGCATGCGCAATACAATAGGAATAAATTGCGGTTGCAGAAGTCTCAAGATAAGAATCGTTCCTGTCAAGCAACTGGTGCCAGAAACCTTTGTCGCCCTGGTACTCCGACAGGCCTTTGATATGTGCTTTCAATTGTTGCAAAACAAATGGCCTTCCGGGATGATCTTCCGGCAACACATCCAGCAGTTCTACTTTGGCAAGCAGAGCCCATCCGTTTGCCCTTGCCCATCTGAATTCGGGATGCGTTTCCATACTTTCTACCCAGCCGTGCATGTACAATCCTTTTTCTTTATTGAACATTCTTCCGCTAAATAATTTTACCTGGTTCACTGCATCATCAAAGTATTTTCTATCCCCGGTCAGCTTTCCCATCTGCGCTATTGCGGGCACTCCCATGTACAAGTCATCCAGCCATAAAGTATTTTTCTGCGGCCGCATTCTTGCTAATGTACCATCCGGCAAACGGTATTCTTCTTTTGCCACAAAATTGATCAGGTGATCAATTACCGGACGCAAATCTTTATTTAAACCAACGGTGGTTGCTTTAATCATTGCTGCACAAACAGCACCCGCATCATCCAATGCTTTTGGCTCTATTGGTTGCCGCAACGGATAATTGTTGTTTGAATAGCCACCCGCCTGTTTTATTTTTTTTACAGCAGGTATCCAATCTGCTAAAAAAGTAAAGCGCTTTTTTACATAGTTGCTGTACTTCAAATCTCCGGTAGTTTCGGCAGCGAGCAACATACCGGAATAAGTAACGCCCCATTCGTAGCTGGTAAGCCGGAAGTCGCCCTGCTGCAGGGTTGTGTTGGTATCTATCTTTGACAAATCATTTACCGGTGCACCTGTTTTTTTGTTCACCATCTGAGCAGGTGTAACGGCATCGAGGTAATTAAAGACTCTATCCAGCGTTTGCATGATCTGCTCCTGTGGCATTGCTTCATACGGCGTTGGATAGTCCACCTTTAATGCGTGTAGCGGTGTGGTTGCATCGTTCCCGGTTTTTACCTGCGCTTCGGTGGCAACCGTAACTGTTAGTATAACCGTTAAAAGGAAGAATGATTGCTTCATATCGTTTGATTGTTTTCTGTTTATATTAAAGAGATGTAAAATTAAAGCAAGGACCCGGAAAAACCGGGATAAAAAACCCCACCTATGACTGTTCAAAAAAAGGGGTATACTGCAATGCATTTAGCAATATCAATTCATTTGTAAAACACGCAACGGGCTTATAAAAAAAGGACGGCACAATTTTCATTGACCGCCCCTTAAACACCAAAATATGAGCTATAGTTAGTACCCCGTGTTTTGATAAGCCGCTATATCTGCAGCAGACATTGGTTTACCATTTACAGATTGGGCAATCATTTGTAAGTATGGAATAGGACGCAACTTATGAAAGGGTGCAAATGACGGACTAATATCCAAATTAAATTGTTTGGTTCTCTCGAAGAAAGTTTCGGTACGAACCAAATCTTCCCAGCGATAAAATTCACCACATAATTCCCTTGTACGCTCATTTAAAATAAAATGTATAAACCTGCTGCTAACAGATCCTGCGGAGGCCGGATAGTGTTCGCCTGGTGCATCTGTTGTAAACAATGTTTCGGTTGCAAGATTTGCGCCTGCAGTATTCCCCAACGCATTGGCACCGCCCAAATATTGCCATATTTGCGGGCTTCTTGTTTCATTGGCTTTGTATGCCGCCCTGTTTCTTAAAGCATTCACATAGGTTAAAGCCTTACTGTAATCACCTTTTCTTCCGTAAGCTTCTGCAATTGCCAGATAGGTATCTGCCAGCCTTGCAAATGTTCCGTTGCGGATTCCTTTTGCTTCATTGTTGGTGGTAGTAAGCCTGACAGGATCAGAGAACTTCAACATGGTTAAATACTTGTTGTTAGAAAAATCTGTCGTGATGGTTCCACCTGCTGTAGTCTGCTTATAACGGGCAAACACAGAATAAAAGCGCATCGCTGAAATATCTGCAGTCAGCAACGGCATGTTGATTGGATTAACAATATAGATCGCAGCTGTATCACCTACGCCAACTCTTGGCTTACCAACCAGCGATGGAAAAGGCGCATTGCTTGCGGTGAATACCGGAAGACTGGCATTGGACGCAACATTCCTGTAATGAACCGTTTGAAAAGTTTTAAAGAATCTTGAATCATTGATCTTATCAAAAACATCAATCGTATAGTCCGTTGGCCTTAGTCTTCTGAAAGGTCTGCCATTGAAAAAATCTCTTGTCATACCCAGGATACCTGCATCATACGCTGAGGGATAAAATAAATGTGTTTGATTGTTCGGAAGCGAATTGGCAAGACTCAGATTGGAACTGAACTGTGCTGCAAATACGATTTCATTACTAGCATTATTTGCATCGATTTTTGCTTTGTTGCTGGTTGGCTGTGAGCCATTTTCACCCAATGCAGGTATTCGTCCATCAGGATATGCAGCACTAAATAAGTTGCCGTAATCAGCTTCCAAAGCATGACCACTCAAGGTTATTACTGAATCTGCAAAAACGATTACGCTATCCATATCCGTTGCTTTTTGGCCTCTTGCATCGGATACCGCACTGCCTCTTGTCAGATAAGCTTTAGCAAGAAAATGATATGCCATTGCCCTGGTAGCCCTGCCCCTGTCAACACCAGCATATCTCCATGGCAATAAAGGACCGGCAGTTCTAAAATCACTGATGATTTGTGAGTACACCGAAGCTACACTTGACCGTGGAAACTCATACTCCGCCTCAACCGGTACGCTTGTGATTAAAGGTATTGCACCAAACTGCTGCACCATCTGAAAATAATACAACCCTCTCAACGCCTTCAATTCCGCTATGCGTAAATCTTTTTGGGCTTGCGTACCAAGTGTTTTAGAAGCTCCATCGTTGAAGGCTGCTATTAACTCAATACCCTGGTTACATCTCCTGATGCCGCTATAATTATTGATCCACAATCCATTTACAAATGCATCATTGGAATTTAAATTGGCATCGTAATCGTTGTAGCGAACATTGTTAAACTGGTCTCCTTCTCTAAATTCATCTGTACCAAAATTGTACATGCAATAAGATTGTTCGCCGGTAAATTTCCACTGCAACGGAAAGTATGCGGATTTTACAAGATCTTCCAAACCTGCATCTGTTTTATAGTAGTCTTCCGTAAGTGTAGTTACCAATTCTTCTTTGATAAACTTTTTGCAGGCGGTAATGGAGAACAACAAGGTGCCTGCTGTAATCCAAACTAATTTTTGAAAATTCGGTTTCATATCTAAAATATTTTTAAAATTCGTTTACTATTAATTTTACAAGTCCATTTTTACGCCAAACACAAAACTTCTGAAACTGTAAGATGTTGGGCCTGTGTTATTAGTCGTAGTACCAGGAAACTCTCTGTAGGGTACTGTTTCAGGATCATAATCTGATGCGCTGTGAATTAAAATCGGGTTTACTGCACTAAAATAAAAGACCATACTATTCAGGTGCATTTTAGAAATCTTATCCTTACCCAGCCTGTAGGAAAGCGTAATATTTTTCACCTTGGCAAAAGTTGCATCCCTGTAAGTCAACGCTTCCCAATTCAAAGGAACATCGGTAGTTTGAGTGGGTTGCTGGTACTCATTACTTGGGTTAGATGGTGTCCAGTAATTTACCTTATTGGATTGATAACGACCCACCAAACCCGGGCGTGGTACCCTGTACAATCCGCCTACTCTTACAAAAACTAAAAAGTTAAGATCGAAATTTTTATAAGAAATTGTATTGCCAATACTGGTTATGAAATCAGGATTGTGCGAACCCAAAATCACTCTATCAGCAGGGCTATATGCAGAATCGCCATTGGCATCTACAATCTTAATTCTGCCCGGCTGGTAGTTAACATTGCTCCTGCCATTTTTTACCCAATAGGTACTGGCCAATGATCCTTTGCCTGCAACGGTATCCGTATATTGAAAAATGCCATCTTTCTGAAAACCCCAATAAACTTGTAATGGTTGATTCAGAATCCAAAGATTGGCATAGTTGCTATTGCCACTTCCATCGATATCGACAATTTTTTCTTTGTTTCTGGAAAACACCAAATCAGTGCTCCATCTGAAATCTCCTTTATTAATGTTCTGCGTATTGAAGGAAAGTTCAATTCCCTGGTTGGTTACTTTACCCAAGTTAACAAATACAAATCCTACTCCATTGGCACCAGGAATTGATTTTTGTTGCAAACCGTCCACGGTACTGGATTTGTACAAATCGATTGTACCTGATATCCGGTTCTTTAGCATGCTAAATTCAAGACCAACGTTAGAGGTAGTAGTTTTTTCCCAGCCAAGGTCTGGTGTACGAAAAGTGGTGGGTGCGGAACCTATTGCAGCCTGCCCGTTGCCCCAGTTATAATTGGTAAATCCTAATGGACCTGCAGTTTGATAAGGCGCAATAGATGCATTACCAACGGTACCAATACCCACTCTTAATTTAGCCCGGCTGAAGAGGTTTTGCTTTGTAAAAAAGTCTTCATTGTCAAGTTGCCATGCTACGGAAGCCGAAGGAAACCATGCACCGCTATTGCCCTCTGCCAATACAGATGAATTATCGTAGCGGTTACTAACGGTAAGCATATACTTGTTCTTGTAGCCGTATTCAAAACGTCCCATGTAAGATAAATACTGGGTGGCAGAATAGGTACCCGTACCGGTTACTGTTGCATCCGTATTTCTATCCAGTGAATACCATTTTTGTGCTTCAAAGATTAAATTATTGGATGACAATGTCATGGAGGAAGATCGGTTTAAACTCTGCAATTCCTGCAACACAGTTATGTTGATCGAATGATCTGATTTTACTTTTGTAGTATAGGTCAGAATATTATCGTACACCCATGAAGTTGCAGTATTATTGGTTTGAGATGCATTGGCCGGACTACCAAGGCGAATAGAAGATTGTGCGCCATTGAATGTACCCCGGATAGACGTGCGATTGTCCAAACCAAACATAGTACGAAATTTCAATCCTTTTATCAATGTTGCTTCCGCATAAATGTTTCCGAAAACCCTGTTTGCCTTCGTTTCGTCCAAAACGGTAAATCGGTCGTTCACCGCATTTACAATCTGCGCATCCCTGTTTGGATTCAAAATCCAGTTTCCTGCTGAATCATACGGTTGCACCATCGGAATCATTCCGGATGCATTGCCATAAGAACTGGTACTGGTATTGGTAATCGCATGTATAAAATTGATTGTGGTACCAAAGGTCAAAAATTTGGTTGGTTTAAATTCTGTTGAATTACCAACTGAGTATCTTGTGTAATCCTGTGCGTATTCAATGCCCTGCTGCTTTAGGTAACCTGCACTGAAGGAGGCTTTGAACTTATCGCTGCCACCGGTTACAGAAATGCTATGACTATTGGTGGTGCCCTTCCTGAGACCAACTTCATTCAACCAATCAAAGCTTTTTATTTTAGAAGGGTCATAGATATCAATACTATCAATCTGTGAAAGTCCCAGGTTTTGTAATAGTGATCTTTCATCTGTTGAAGTAGCCCGTTTCCTCGCAAGAAAAATATTGTTTGCAGGATCATACACATTCCAGGTATAAGCATCTTTTATCGAGTTCCATTGATCCACACTTCCAAACCTGTCTCTAAACAATGCTAAATCCGCACTTGCAGTAGGATAGTAAAACAACGGATTGGTAGCAGATGCAACACCCCTTGTTCTTGTATAGCTTCTGTCTGCAAAAAACGCCTGGCGCCAGGAGTCGGATATTTCCGCAGAATTAAAAATTGGTAAAGGGCGGATAATGGATTCAATGGAATAACTGCCTGAATAATTTACAGAAATTTTTCCGGCCTTTCCTTTCCTGGTAGTAATTTGTACAACGCCATTGGCACCTCTTACTCCATAAACAGCCGTGGCCGAAGCGTCTTTCAAAATATCTACAGATTCAATATCAGCGGGGTTAATATCATCAATGGTATAACTTACCGGGAAACCATCCACCACATACAAAGGATCGTTACCTGCGCTTAAAGAACGGTTACCCCTGATACGGATAGAACTGCCTGCGCCCGGGCGAAATCCATTGGGTGTAACATCTACACCCGGCAACCTTCCCTGCAGCGCCTGTGTAAGATTTACAGTAGGCACTGACCGAAGATTTTCACCCGAAATAGAACTGGTGGCACCGGTTACTTCTACTCTTTTACGGGTGCCATATCCTACCACTACCACATCCGTTAAATTTTCTGTGGAAGCTTTTAATATGATTGTTAAATCAGCATTGTTATCAAGGCTAATTTCCTGTGTCTCCTGGCCTACAAAACTGATGATCAATTGTGCTTTTCCGGAAGATACCAGCAGTTGGTAGTTTCCCAACTGGTTAGTTGTAGTTGAATTTTTTGAGCCCTTTTCTACCACTGTTGCACCTGAAAGCGGGTTACCAGCCGCATCACTCACTTTACCTTTTACCGTAAAGTTTTGAGCCATGGCCGAAAAAGTGGAGAGCAGAAAAACTAGAAGAATGTAAAACTTGTTTACAAACAATTTTAGGTTCATATAACATTTTTGAATTTGGTGAAGTAAATCGCTTTTTAAGAAATCGTTTAATATGAAGAATGTGCTTATCCCTCCTGCAAAAAAGAATTTCTGTTGCCCTTAAGAAAACAAAAATCCATATTTCAAACAAGGCAGATCGGGATAAATTGGATAAATAAGAAAAAGTAATTTCAGAAATGAGCAGCAAATTTATAAATGAACAAAAATGAAATGCTTTATTCTATTCAGTATACGTTAAACGGCTAAATGAAAAAAGCTGCGACTTAGTCCTTTACACTGCGGCAAGAAATTATTGGTGTGGGAAAAATTAATGGAAATAGCAGTCTTGTTTAAAGACAGTAGCAACCTGTTCATATAGCAATTTTTAGTTAGTTTTTTCGTCCGGAGTAAAGGTCTTTTTTAAACTTACATGTTCAAAAAATTGCTTATCCGAAAACAATGCTACCAAGATTTTTTAACAACTTTAACTAAACAGTTTGTTTTTTTTACGCAATCGTTCCCGATATCGATGCCACAATTTTTTAACGCCCTAAAAAATGCTATCTTGAAGGGGTGTATTTAAAATTTGTCGGAAGGGTTGCCAACCTTGTGCAGGTTCTTTTCTACTAAAAAACACTTAAAAAAGGTTGGCAACCTTGTATTGAGCTGCGACAATTTTAAATGGACCCTCTTGAAGATAAATTTATAAAAAGAACGACCTTTACATACGATGAAATTTGAACCCGTTACAATAAAAGATATAGGGAAAGCATTGGGGCTATCTACCTCTACTGTTTCACGAGCACTCAGAGGTAGTTATGAGATTAGTTCTGATACCAAAAAGCAGGTGTTGGAATATGCAGAAAAAGTTAATTATCGCCCCAACCCGATTGCACTTAGTTTAAAAGAAAGACGCAGCAGTTCAATCGGAGTAGTAGTATGCGAAATAGCCAATAACTTTTTTTCTCAGGCCATCAATGGCATTGAATCCATCGCCTATAACAGGGGCTATCATGTTATTATATCACAGAGTCACGAGTCATATGAAAGGGAGGTAGTAAACGTTCAGCACCTTGCCTCGAGATCGGTAGATGGATTGCTGGTTTCTCTTTCAAGCGAAACAACAGACATATCACATTTTATCGACTTACATGAAAAAGGATTGCCCATTGTATTTTTTGACCGGGTAAGCAACGAAATTATTACCCACAAAGTAATTGCGGATAATTACAAGGCTTCCTATGATGCCACTGTTCACCTGATTAAAAATGGTTATAAAAAGATTGCCCATATTACAGCCGCTCCATTTTTATCAATTACCAAAGAAAGACTGGAAGGCTATAAAAACGCCTTGCTCGAAAATGGTTTCCCTTTTGATGAAAAGTATGTAAAATATTGCAGTCATGGCGGCAAGGTGGCAGAAGAGATTGAAGAGGCACTTACTAATTTATTAAAACTAAAACAAAAGCCGGATGCCTTTGTAACGGCAGGCGACCGCATCACCAATGGCTTGCTATCAACGCTAAAAAAACTACAGCTAAAAATTCCGGATGATGTTGCGGTGGTGGGTTTTAGCAATACCAATATTCCCGAATTGATCAATCCTACACTTACCACTATACGATTACCGGCATTTGAAATGGGACAGGTTGCTACAGAGTTGCTCATCCAGATCATAGAAAGTAAACGCCCTGTTACCGAATTTGAAACGAGGGTACTACAAAATGAATTTACCATCAGGGATTCCTCCGGTTTAAAACCCGAATTTCAAAAATAAATTGGGAGCAATAAAAATAATAAGCCCTGCAGAATGATATCCTGCAGGGCTTTTAAATTGAACTGATTATCTGGCAGCAACAAACTGGTACTTACCCGATCCCAATTGCAATACCACATAGCCATTTTCTGCCCCCGTAACTTTTATTTCCGTTATGCCTGGTAATGGTTTTCCATTTTCGGTTATGGCCTCCGCATTTGCTGCAGGTACATACACCGTGGCAGTTGTGTTGGCAGGTATTTCAACAACCAGTATAATTTTACCGTTCTCTATTTTCCAGCCACTGCTTACCATGCCATAATTTGTTTGCAGCGAAGCTGATGCATGTGTAAAGCCTCCACCAATATGCGGCTGTATTTTTATATGCTTATAGCCCACTCCATCTTCGTAGGTATCAATCCCTACCATTGTGCGGTACATCCAATCGCCAATGGCACCATATGCATAGTGGTTGAATGAATTCATGCCCGGTGTCTGAAAAGTACTGTCAGGTTTCTGTCCATCCCATCTTTCCCAGATGGTAGTGGCACCCATCTTTACAGGATATAACCAGGAAGGGTAATCTTCCTGCAGCAATAATTTATAGGCCATATCGGTGTAGCCAAACCTGGTCAATACTGCACAGAGATAAGGTGTACCAAGAAAACCGGTGGTTAAATGATTGTTGTAACTCTTTACATTTTCTGCAAGCCTTTCTGCGGCCTGCACCCTTAAGTTTTCCGGCAACATGTCAAAATTCAATGCCAGCACATAAGCAGTTTGCGTACCGGAGATAAGCCTTCCGTTGGGCGTAACATATTCTTTTAAAAAAGCGCCTTTCACTTTTTGTAATAAGGCGGTGTACATCGCCTCGTCGGCAGCATTATTTAAAACTTTGCTGGTGTTGATCATCAACTGCACAGAATGCGCATAAAAACATTGTGCAATTAAATACTTGTCGGTCACGGCCGCCCTCCCGTCGTTGTCATCAAAGGGGCGATAAAAAAGCCAGTCACCAAAATGAAAGCCCGTATTCCACAAATCATTTTTACTGGCATCCGTCATATATTTCACCCAGGCCTTCATGCTGGGGTATTGAGTTTCCAACACTTTCTTGTCTCCATAGGCCAGGTACATATTCCATGGAATAATGGTGGCTGCATCTGCCCAGCCGGCAGACGCAACAGATCCGGCACCCAATACATTGGGAACCACAAATGGCACGCTACCATTGGGTTGCTGGTCTGCCGCCACATCCTTCAGCCATTTGGAAAAGAAATTATTGACGCCAAAATTAAAAGTAGCCGTTCTGGCAAAAGCCTGCGCATCACCAGTCCAGCCAAGGCGTTCATCCCGCTGCGGACAATCGGTTGGCACGTCTAAAAAATTGCCTCGTTGACCCCACTGAATATTGTGTTGCAATTGATTTACCAATGCATTGGAGGAAGTAAATGTACCCGTTGGTTTCATATCAGAATACAAGGCAACGGCGGTAAAATTATCAGGGTTTATTTCACCCGGATAGTTTTCAATTTTTAAATACCGGAAACCATAAAATGTGAAATGCGGTTCAAAGATTTCTGCGGCACCTCCCTTTAAAATATAGGTGGCAGTGGCTTTTGCCGCCCGCAAATTTTCAGTATAAAAGTTCCCCTTCTTATCCAGTATCTCTGCATGCTTTAGCACGATTTTATCCCCTGCATTACCGGTAGCTTTTACCACTACCCAACCTACCAGGTTTTGTCCAAAATCAAGCACTTTTTCACCGGATGGTGTAGTTATTAATTTAATTGCTTTAAATGTTTCGTGCTTTTTTACCGGTTCATTTTCGGTAGCTACCAGGTTGCCCATATCTGTTGTTAACAGTGTTACTCCTTTCCAGGCGGCATCATTAAAACCTGTCTTCGCCCAACCACTTTCTTCCGCTCTTGCATCAAAGGTTTCGCCATGATAAATCTCCACGGACTTAATAGCACCGGTTGATGATTTCCAGCTTTCATCCGTTATAATATTTTGCGTGGTACCATCGCTGTAAGTGATGCTCAGTTGTGCCAGCAGTCCCAGCTTTTTACCATAAATATTTTTATTGTCGTCCCAGGCAAGGTAACCACGATACCAGCCATTGCCCACCATAGCGCCAATGGCATTGTTTCCATTGGCAAGCATATTGGTAACATCGTACACCTGGTATTGCAGGCGTTTATTATAACTCGTCCAGCCTGGGGTTAAATAAGCATCTCCTACTCTATTGCCATTTAACTGCACTTCGTACATTCCATGCGATGTGATGTATAAAGCTGCCGATTTAATTTTTTTATTCACTGCAAACTGGTTTCGGAATAAAACAACTGGCCTGCTGGCTTCTTCTTCAAAACCGGCTTCAATCCATTTGGCTTTCCAGTCGGAAGTGGTTAACAATGCGGTTTGAAAAAAGGCAGGTTCGCTCCATGGTGAAGCCTTTCCGTTTTTGTCCCAAACTCTCAATTCCCATGTATATTTTTTATTGCTTTGCAAGGCTGCCCCCGCATAAGGTACTTGCACAGATTGACTGCTGCTTACTTTGCCCGAACTCCAAACCTGGCCTTTATCTGCGGACACTTTCAACTCATAGGCCGTTTGTGCAACGTTCCTTTTATCGCTTGCCAATTGCCAGCTAAAGCGTGGTTGCTGTACATCCAGTCCAATCGGATTGGTTAAATTTTCAGTTAATAAATGTTGGATTTTTACCTGCGCAAAACCGGCAAGCATACAGAGTTGCAGCAGGGCTGGCAATAGAATTTTTTTCGTCATGACAAGACTGGTTGTAAGATATTTTGTGAATCGTTATATAAGTGCATTAAAGTACAACAGAAACGAGTGAAAACCATCATGGATTGTCCTGAACCTTGAAATAAATTGGAATGTGTGAATACTTGGTGCGAAACATAACAGTTTTAATAAATGGATTAACTTCAATTTCATCGATTTTACAGGGAATGATGCTTAATAAAAACATTGTAATATTTCTTATTTTTTGCATATAAAAACACCACATCATAAGATGAAAAAACTCTTTTTACTCCTGGCCCTTACGGGCGCCATTAGCTCCTTTGCACCAAAGAAATTAACCTGGGTAGCCATCGGTGATTCTATTACTTATTTAAATGAACACACCAATGAAACCGGCAACAGGATTACCAAAGGATACATGACAAGGGTATCCGAACAATTGCCTAATATCAGTTATACCAACCATGGCCACAATGGCTGGACCTCCGGTGGCATTGCCAAAGAAATTGACAAACTGGGCCTTACCAAGGCGGATGTATATTCAATTTTTTTAGGTACCAACGACTGGTGGCAAGGCAGGCCAATTGGAGTACTGGAAGACTATCAAAACAATACCGGCAACAATACGGTGTATGGTTCTTTCCGCATCATCATTAACAAATTGCGCAGCTTGAATCCGGCGGCAAAAATTATCCTGATGACGCCCATGCAGCGGGTTGATTTTGTACATTTTTCAAACATGAAAAATCATGCCTTTGGATCGTATAAAGAGAAGAGCGGACAATCACTGGCACAGTTTGCAGATGCCATTATTGCAATTGGCAGGGCAGAACATTTTACCGTGGTCGATCTCTATCACAAAAAGAGTTTAACACTTCCCCACCTGGTTAAATACAAACGCCTGAAAGATCCCCAAACGGGTGAATATAAAAACTATCGCTATCCCGATTTTATTGATGTACCGTTTAATCCGTCCACCGATGAATACCCATATCCGGCTGATGCGATTAACATGACTTATGACGGTCTGCATCCATCGGATAAAGGATATGCTACCATTGCTAAAATGCTGGTAAAGGTGATAAAGAAATTTTAAAACGAAGTTCTAACCGTGACTCCATAGGTAGCAGGATTACCCAAATGCACTCCTCCAAAATCGTAGGCATACTCTATGTGTTTTGTATTGGCAATATTTCTGGCCCAGAAAAACAAGTCAAGCTTTTTACAGCTAACCCCTACTCTGGTATTCAGCAGATTGTAAGATGATTGCTCAATGGTATTGGCCAAATCAAAATAGCTTCTGCCTAAATAAAACCACTCGCCCCTTGCTACCAGTTTTATCTGATGCCGGGCACTTACCAGGTGGCTGTATTGCAGTGCCAGCATGGATGTTACATCGGGTGTAAATATTTGTCGATTGCCATCCAGGTTTATCATATCGCCATTGGAAGAAACTTTCAACGTTTGATATTTGGCATTTGTGTAACCAAGATTGTATTCTATTTGCAATCCTTTTACTGGCGTTGCAGCCAATTCCAATTCGGCACCACGACTGTTGAGTGCGCCGGTATTTTTGGTTACTGTAATCGCATCCGGTAAAATGAGCGTGGACAGTTGAGCGTTATTTACATGTGTTGAAAAAACGGCAACATTTACCCGAAGCCGGTTGCTGAAGAAATCATTTTTCAACCCCAGCTCAATATTGTTGCTATACTCAGGCTGGTAAGGATACAATGGCGGTTACGATGGATCGGAGGACAATTGCGTAAGTCCGCCGGTTCTGAAACCACGGCTATAGCTGGCGTACAAATTACTGTTGTCAGCCAGTTGAAATTGCAAGCCCAGCTTTGGAGATACAGCAGCAAAATGTGCCGCAGCGCTTGTATCCGGTGTGGTTACAAAAGCAGCATCGCCATCCTGCTGGTATTCGCCTTTAACGGCCAATTTTTTATTTTCAT
>Ga0123337_10004002_pt1 | contig 15217 bp, 7 predicted proteins | sample frozenSSSSmetaG_FD_89792 | JGI IMG/M metagenome (GOLD analysis project Ga0123337, IMG submission 89792) | Glacier valley bacterial and archeal communities from Borup Fiord, Nunavut, Canada, to study Microbial Dark Matter (Phase II) -... | ecosystem: Environmental > Aquatic > Freshwater > Ice >... | reverse complement strand
AGGGTGATTCCATCCAAATGTCTGGAACGCACTTTGAAAGCCATGATATAGATGAAATGCCAATGCAATCATTGAGAAGGTGTAAAGAACTACATACCACAGCTCAGAAAACGCTAACATACAAACCGTGTACAGATCTTTGTAATCTTCACCATCATACTGTTGATGTGGAATAGCTCCCCAATGCATCTCGAACCAGAATTGCCTCATGTGTATTACAACGAATATCAAAATGATAGTTCCCAGGATTCCCATATTGCGGGACGCCCATTTGGAGGATTTTCCGGTAACGGCATAGGTCTGACTTCTTGCCTGGCTGTTTCCGAGTGTAAGCATCAACGCCCAGAGGGAGTGAATGATAATGGAAGCGTACAAAGAGTAGGAGATCGTTTTGATGACCGGATTATGAGTCATAAACTGCGCGTACACATTAAAGCTTTGCCCTGCATCGCCTTTTAAAAGTTGCAGATTTCCGATGAGGTGAATAACTAAAAATGAAATCAGGAAAAGACCTGTCAAGGCCATTACGAGTTTCTTTCCCAGTGTGCTGGTAAACAGCTCAGTGAACCAATTCATAGTACGGTTAGGGTTTTTTCAAACGAAATCAAAATTACTTCCGGAACGTTTACAAAACAATTCAAGTTCTTTAATTATACACCGTCCAAATAAGAACAGGAAAGCAGTATAAATGTTTTTGGGGCTTGTCCTCAAACAGCGTTAAATTTACCGGTAACCACTATTTTATCTTCTCATGTATTTGATTTTCGATACGGAAACCACTGGTGTTCCGCACAATAAGTCTGCACCTTTAACGGATCTCGACAACTGGCCACGCATTGTGCAAATAGCGTGGGAGCTTCACGATAACAAAGGCGGACTTCTTTCACAACATAACTACTTGATAAAGCCCGAAGGTTTTAACATTCCGTTTAAAGCCGAACAAATCCACGGCATTTCCACCAAAAGAGCAATGGAAGAAGGTCATCGCTTAGACGGCATTCTTGAAATTTTCACAGAAGACATGAATAAGTCGTCTGTTCTGATCGGACACAATATTGAATTTGACATCAATATTCTTGGCGCAGAGCTTATTCGTCTTTCTTTATCAACAGACAAGCTTTTGGAAGCTGCCAAAATTGATACAGGAATTGTTTCGATAGAGTTTTGCCAGCTTTCCGGCGGACCTGGTGGTCGTATGAAGATGCCACGCCTTACGGAATTGCATGAAAAGCTTTTCGGCAAAGGATTTGGTGACGCTCACGATGCATCGTATGATGTAGCGGCAACGGCACGCTCGTTCTTTGGATTGATCAGGCAAAAGGTAGTAAACCCGTTCGACTCCACGCCGGTGGAAGATATTGAATACGAAGAGCCAAATCTTGAAGCAGGTAATAACAGCAAGCGAATCAAGAAAAAGAAGACGGATCAATCTGCAACTACAGTCGAAGCGTTAACAGACAAACCATTCTATCATCTTCACTTACATTCTCAATACTCTGTTCTTCAGGCGACAGCTAATGTTCAAACGATCATTGCGAAAGCAAAGGAAGAGAAGATGATTGCTGTTGCTTTGACGGATATTGGAAACCTATTCGGTGCCTTTAAGTTTGTGGCAGAAGCATTAACGAACGATATCAAGCCTATAGTTGGTTGTGAATTATTTCTAGCCGACGACAGAAAGAAAACAAAATTTACAAAAGACAATCCTGATAGGCGTTACAGCCAGGTATTGATCGCGAAAAATAAAGACGGATACCATAATCTTTCAAAACTCAGTTCGCTGGGATTCATGGAAGGCCTTTACGGGATTCATCCGCGTATTGATAAAGCGTTGGTAGAACAATATAAAGATGGCTTGATCGCCACTACCGGAGGACTTTCCAGTGAAGTGTGTCATTTGATCCTGAATGTGGGCGAGCGCCAGGCGGAGGAAGCGTTTGCGTGGTGGCATAAAATCTTTAAACAGGATTTTTATGTTGAATTGAATCGCCACGGAATTCAGGAAGAAGATCACGTCAACCAAACGTTATTGCGCTTCTGTGAAAAATATAAGGTGAAATATTTTGCTGCGAATGAAGTATTCTATCTCAAAAAAGAAGAAGCGAACGCGCACGATGTACTCCTTTGCATAAAGGAAGGCGAGTTTCAATCCACTCCTATTGGCCAGGGGAGAGGAACACGTTATGGCTTACCGAATAATGAATTTTATTTCAAATCACAGAATGAGATGAAGAATCTCTTCAGGGATCTGCCGGAAGCAGTTGAGACATTGAGTGAAATATTCGACAAAGTTGAAACGTATAAGCTCGAACGTAAAGTTGCTCTTCCAAAGTTTGATATTCCTAAGTCATTCAAGACAGAAGATGATTATTTAAAACATCTTACATATACAGGAGCCGAGAAACGTTATCCGGATTTAACTGCCGAAGTAAAAGACAGAATTGAATTTGAATTGGAAACAATCAAGAAGACAGGGTATCCCGGTTATTTCCTGATCGTACAAGATTTCACATCGAAAGCACGAGAGATGGGAGTCTCTGTGGGGCCTGGCCGTGGTTCTGCAGCGGGATCAGTAGTTGCGTATTGTACCGGTATCACGAATGTGGATCCAATTTTATACGATCTGCTTTTTGAAAGATTCTTAAATCCGGATCGTGTTTCACTTCCCGACATTGACATTGACTTTGACGACGAGGGTCGTGATAAAGTATTGCAATATGTGATTGAAAAATATGGACATAACCAGGTAGCACAAATCATAACGTATGGTACAATGGCGGCGAAGTCATCCATTCGTGATGCAGCACGTGTAATGGAATTGCCGCTTGCTGATGCAAATAATATGGCGAAGCTTATTCCTGAACGTCCTGGAACAACATTGGCGAAAGCATTTGAGGAAGTTCATGAGCTTGACGCGATGCGCAAGGCAACAGACAAACGCGGCGATGTATTACGCCAGGCAATCATCATAGAAGGTTCTCTTAGAAATACCGGAACACATGCCTGCGGCGTAATTATAACACCGGAAGATATGACGCGACTCATTCCTGTGTCAACTGCGAAAGAGTCGACCATGCTCGTAACGCAGTTTGATAACAGTGTTGTTGAAAATGCGGGGATGCTGAAGATGGACTTTTTGGGATTAACAACCCTTACCATCATCAAAACAGCACTTAAGAATATTAAAAAGAAAAGGAATATAGATGTTGATCTTGAGAATGTGCCATTAACAGATCTCAAGACATACCAGTTATATCAACGCGGTGAAACAATTGGAACATTCCAGTTTGAAAGCGAGGGCATGATCAACTATCTGCGCGGATTGAAGCCGGATAAATTCGAAGATCTCATTGCAATGAATGCGTTGTATCGGCCTGGACCGATGGAATACATCCCGAATTTCATTGCCCGAAAACATGGACGTGAAGCCATCAAGTACGATCTGCCAGAAATGGAAGAGTATTTGAAAGACACGTATGGAATTACAGTGTACCAAGAGCAAGTAATGTTGCTATCGCAGAAGCTTGCGAACTTCTCGAAAGGCGATGCTGATGTGTTGCGTAAAGCAATGGGCAAGAAGCAGAAGGAAGTTCTTGATAAGATGAAAGATAAATTCATCGGAGGTTGTAAGAAGAACGGCCACGAGGAACGCATCGCTGATAAGATCTGGAAAGATTGGGAAGCATTTGCACAATATGCGTTTAACAAATCCCACTCAACGTGTTACTCACTTGTTGCGTACCACACTGCTTACCTGAAAGCAAATTATCCTGCTGAATACATGTCAGCGGTATTAACCCATTCGCAAAGCAATCTTGAGAACGTTACCTTCTTCATTGAAGAGTGTCGCAAGATGGGAATTGAAGTGCTCGGACCTCATGTGAATGAGTCGGGCGTATTCTTTGAAGTGAACAAGCAAGGAGCTATTCGTTTTGGATTAGGTGCGATCAAGGGAGCTGGTGATGCTGCTGTTGAGTCGATCATTGTTGAACGTGATGCGAAAGGAGCGTATAAAGACATCTTTGAATTTGCGATACGGTTAAGTCAGAAGTCTGTCAATAAAAAAACATTTGAAAGTCTGGCTTTATCAGGAGCGTTTGATTGTTTTGTTGAGCATCATCGCAGACACTATGTTTACGCAAAGGAAAATGACATTAACTTGGTAGAAAAGGCAACAAGATATGCCGCAAAATTGCAACAAGATCTCGTAACACAACAAGGAAATCTCTTCGGTGGCACTACCGGGGTTGAAATCCCTAAACCAAAAGCAGATTCTATCGAACAATTTAGCCAAATTGAAAAATTGCATTTCGAAAAAGAGGTAGTGGGTGTTTATATTTCGGGACATCCATTAGATAATTTCAAGTTTGAAATTGAAACATTCTGCAATGCACCGATTACACTATTGAATGCACTGGAGAAAATCGAAGGCAAAGAATTGAAACTTGCAGGAATAGTATCCACTGTGGAGCACAAACTAACAAAGACAGGCAAGCCATTTGGAAAAATGGTCGTTGAGGACTATTCCGGAAAATTTGAATTTGTGTTATGGAGTCAGGACTATGTAGAATTAAAAAATTATCTTACTCCTGGATGGTTTTTATTTATCGAAGGAACAGTTTTAAGAAGACCTTGGGGTGATCAGAACTTAGAGTTTAAAATAAAAAGAATAAGTGACCTAAGTAATCTTGCAGATGAAAGGGTAAGAGGCATTGCTCTTAAAATTCCAGTTTCAGATATTAATCCTGAATTGATCGACTCATTTGAAACTCTATGTAAGAAGAATCCCGGAAAGTCAATTTTACAACTCGACTTTGTTGACAATGACCTTAGGGATAAAGAATTGCCTATGAGGTCGAAGACAAAGATGATCAAATTGAACAATCAGATGATCTGGGAGTTGAAACGAAAATTCGATATTGGATTGATTCTTGACAAAAATGTCCGCTGGCTTACCGGAAATCCGCCAGGACAAATTACATTGTCTACCGAAATTGGAACAAATTCTTCTAACTTCGTGTTGGAATCCTTGGAACAAGAAATTATAGAAAATTAAACATAAATAAAATGGGAAAAGCACTTGTACTAACCGATGCCAATTTTGATGAAGCTCTGAAGGGGGACAAACCTGTATTGGTAGATTTCTGGGCTGAATGGTGTGGACCTTGTAAAATGATCGGACCTGCGGTTGAAGAACTTGCGGGAGATTATGAAGGCAAGGCAATCGTTGGCAAACTTAATGTTGATGAAAACCCTGAAGTGACGGCACGTTTTGGTGTTCGCTCAATTCCAACATTATTGGTCTTCAAAAATGGTCAGATTGTAGACAAACAAGTTGGTGCAGTGCCGAAGAGTGTTTTGGGTGCGAAGATCGCAGCGCAGGTTTAAGTACTCTAAATATATGAATGAAAGCCTCCCGGGAACGTGAGGCTTTTTTGTGGTTGTTTTATCGAAGCCTCACTAAGTTTTATATTCAAAATTTTGCAAGCACTACTTTGACTCCTCCGCACTCATATCCAACTCCCAGCTATCCGTTCTAAAAATTGAAACCGGTAAACCTTCCTTATTAGTGAGATTCGGAATAGATGAATTGTCAAAACAAAATCTTACCGCAACAGGCAACTTCACTTGTTTCGACGACACAACGATCGTATTACCATCAATGGTCGCAATAGCGGGATAGAACTTTTTATCTTCTCCTGCGATTGTAAACTGATTCGTTGCACCGCGATTGATCAAACCATTCTCTCCAAACATAAATGAGATCCGTATTTTTCCTTTTTCAACCACCATCGATTTATATACAGGAGATTCATAAGCAGATTTGGAGATCGGACGTTTGTAGGTATCGCTCAATGCATAATTCGCAAGCCTGTCGCCCACCGGCTTTTTATATTTTGGATGTATGTCTTTTATATCTTCAACGAAGTCTGAAATGATCACCATACCAGTTTTTGGAACCATCGTTAATATCTTTGATTGCTGCTCTCGGATAAGTGCTCCCTGAAATTTTGTTTCATACGTAAAGGGAGCAATCTGCACATAATAAAAAGGAAACTCTTTTTCGAAATCAGCTCGCCAGCTTTCAATCATCGTCTTCATTAGCAAGGCATATGTTTCAGGCGCATCCGTATTGCCTTCTCCCTGGTACCAGATCGCGCCGGCAATCGTGTATGGAACCAGTGGACGAATCATCGCATTATAAACCACTCCTGGTGTTCTTGGCCAACCATCTTTCTCTGGTATTTTGTCGGAAGATTTTTTTAAAGCCAAATTATTTTCAATTTTTTCAGCAGGAGTCCATACTTCTGCAGGTGTGCCGCCCCAGCTCACATCCATTAGTCCAACTGGAATTTTTATATCTGCGTTTAATTTCTTGCCAAAGAAATAACTCACTGAACTAAACCACTTCATTGTTTCCGGTGTACAGACTTTCCATTCACCTTCACCATGAACCTGTGGATCATTTGCACCTGATCTCGTTACTTTAAAGAATCGTATGAATGGTATGTCGGCATTTGGAGAATCCTTCTTACCATCGATCGCATCATTGTTAGTCCACTCCATGTTTGATTGTCCTGAACAAATCCATACTTCACCAATCATCACGTCATTAAGTATTTTCTGCTCTTTTCCTTTGATTGTAATGGTATAAGGTCCACCGGCAACAGGAGTCTTTAATGACACCTTCCACGAACCGGTATTCATCGCTTTCGTTTTTACGTCAATTTTATCTCCCCAACTTCCTGTGACAGTAAGTTCTTCACTCGCCGATGCCCAACCCCAGAGTGTTACATCTGATTGTTGCTGGAGAACCATGTGATCGGAGATAACTGCGGGGAGGCGTAGTTGCGCATTTGCCTGAATACCCATTAGTGTTAGGAATACAAAAACAATATTTTTCATTGAAATAAATTTAAGCGTTGAATTCAATAGTGCAAATTCGGCGATTCGATGCTTCGTTGCCGTGCGTGCTCTTCATCAATGAATATCCGAATCACTTAATTACCGAATCAATTTCAGCCTCTCCACAATTTCGAGAACCGCAGGACAAACTAACGTATTTTTATGGGTAAGGTCCGTGATCTGCACCATTTTCTTTCGGTCCGTATGAGGATATTCACGGCATGCTTTGGGCCGGTCTTCATACACAGAACAATGATTATCGGGACCCAGGAAAGAGCAAGGCGATGAGGTCAAAACATAATCTTTGTCTTCATCGATTTTTAAGTACGTGTCAATGAAATCTCCTGGCTTTATCCGAAGGCCTTTCGATAATCGCTCAATATCATTCTGGTAAAAAATGGGACTTGTAGTCCTGCAGCAATTAGCACACTGGAGACAGTCAATTTCTTCAAATACTTCCTTATGAAGCTCATGAAATGCATCGTCTATTTTTCTTGGATCCTTCTTTTTTAAGCCCGCAAGAAATTTCCTGTTCTCGACAGACTTATTTTTGGAAATACTTGTGAATTTATTCAGATCCATTCCGTAAAGGTAGCTGAAAAATAAAAGCCGCACCTGTAAGGATGCGGCTCATTATAAGAAAAAATTCTTCCGACTTTATCTTGCTGACACTACATATTCTCTTTTTCTTGTTTTAACAAGCGTGGGAGGCGAACTTTCTATTCTTGCGAAGAAGGCTTCATTCAAAGCATTAACAATCTGAGTGATATATTCCTTGTGTTCACTTATAACTACATTTCTTTCACCTTCTGCGGTGGTAATGCTCACAGCATACCTTTCTTTCGTAAACATCATCCAAACAGCTCCAGCCAACAGGAAAAATATCCCGCCTCCCATCGCCAGTAGATTTGCATTGACCCATTGATTCGCAACATATATTTCAGGAATGACAGATGAGGAAATCTGCACAGCCGCTCCAATTACCTCGAGTACTGCTCCAAAAACAATCAATGAATAACAAGCAACACGTGTTGGTGGTAAAATAGAAAAGTTATGCTTTATAATTCCATTTAGAGTATACCATTTCTTATTCACTTTAAGCATATCACTGGTAACCGTTACTTCGTGACCATCTGTATATACTATCTTTTCGTTTTTCATGAATCTGTATTATTTAGATTTATAGAGATTACATTTATTTGCTTCTTGATGCAGTTGGCTTATCACTCTGCACCGTTTTCTTCACTCGGATAATTCCATCTTTTTCCAATTTATTTGCAATGATATTTGCTAACTCCTGAGAGAATCCACTTAGGTTTGATGGATTTACGGTTTCCGTTTCTGCAGACCATACTAACTCTTCAGTCTTCGAATCATACACATTTGTTTCCATATAATAAACCTTTTCCTGGGTGTAATAATTAGGACTATACATTTGCGGAACCCAATAGTTATAATAGCCACCGAATCTTCCATACACTGGAATTGGCGTGTAACCAACTGAACCTGGAACGTAACGAGATTGTGTTTGCTTATCTACAAGAGTAACTGTAAGAATTGCGTCTGTATTGGTTTTTCTTATTTTATCAAGCATATCATCCTTCGTAGGATTTCCTGATATCTTCGGGGGAAATTCATCAATACTTTTTGTAACAATCATTCCCTTTGATTCTAAGGCAGTTGCAAGATCTTTTTCGATCATACTTTTTGCTTCTACGCTTTGAGTAATACCTGCTGCCAATATCGTACCGTAATAAGGAGTAATATTATTCTTCCATGATCCTGTTATGACAGAATTAGGCGAACATGAACTTGCCGATACGATAATAACAAGACAGATAATTATACTTTCAAATTTTATCATAGTGATCGCAACTTCACGCCGAGACAGCAATCAATTATGAAAATTCATGCCAAAAATATATAATCTGAATCAATCGGGTGAGGGAGAAAAATTACAGCTATGTGTCGAAAAATGCTTTTTCTATAATGAAAGCGTAGAATTAATTCAACACCATAAACTGCATCGCCATCATCGTATATATGATTGAATCATTTCTCAAGCCCAAACTATTCTTCATTTCTTTTTTTTGACGGGAAAATCAGTCTGAAAATAAGAAGCATAAAAATGATGACGATGAAACTTCCGAAAATAGCTGCAATGATTCTCATGAATGGTGGTTTAATTTCTATAACAAATATTGATGTAAGGACAGAACTTACAGCTATCCACATTCGGTGTCTGGTCAAAAGGAACCTCAGGATTATACAATTCATCTAAAAGGGCCTTCAGATGACCTTCAAATTGAGAGAAGTGTATAAGAATGTTCTCAACAAGAATCTTATCTCTTCCGTGTCCCATTTCATGACCGAATCTGAATGTATCGGCAAATAGGTTTTTACGATTCATCAAACCCGGGGTCAATTCACTAACCGAAACTCTGAGCGGAGTCGCCTCAATTTCATGATTATAAAGCCAGGAATAGAGTATCGTTTGAAATGCAGCTTTATTCCTTTTTCCTTCTCTGTTAAAAAGGGATTCAAGACTTTCAAATCCGAGCTCATCCTTTCCGGTTTTGTAATCGATGACACGAACTTTACCGTTTTTATGATCTGCTCTGTCAATTTTTCCACCCAGCCTGACCTCGATAAGATCATTTACTTTAAAAGGAACAATTATCTTTTTTTCTAAAATCTCAATTGTAAATGGCGCATACCCTTCGTCAATAGAAAGAATCCTGGCAACAAACTCCCTAACAATCTCCCGGACAACTATGCGCTGTCCTTCGTATACAACCGGCTCATCTCGATCCAAATGATAATGTTCCTGAAATGCCCGGTCTATTAATTTGTCAATTTTATTTTCCTGATGAACAAGATCCTGTTTTTCAATTCTTCCTTTGTTGCCCTCAAGCTTCTCAAGATAAAACCAATAGATAATATCATGAAGGAGATTTCCAAAAACACGTGCATCCAGATCCTCCTCTACTTCATCCGCTTCCTTTAATTGAGCAAGATGCTTTAGGTAAAATTTCAAACGACATTCAACATAATCATTGAGTGCCGATGGGGACAACTCCTTTGCCCCGGTCATCTGATACTTATTCATTAACGCAAGAACTTCCGGAATCTTATGAATCGTTACCTTCTTTGCTCTATTAATCTCAATAGGGTTATGTAAAATAAATTGTTTCAATGGTATCCCAGACTCATAGACAAGCTGCTGAACATACCTGCTCATTTCACCATCACCTAAAATATCAGGTTCGGTATTATAATAAAGATCAACATTCTCCGATCGTTGCAATAATCTATAAAACAAGTAAGCATAGATCGCATCCTGATGTTCGTAGGTTGGAAGATCATACGCGCGCCGGATACTGTGAGGAATGTAAGAACCCTGTTTAGCGGAAGCGGGCAACATACCTTCATTTAGCGAAAGCACAAACACATTTTCAAAATCAAGATTACGTGTTTCAAGAACACCCATCACTTGAATTCCTTTCAACGGTTCTCCCGTGAACGGAATCTTTTGCGACAGTACTACCTGTCTGAAAAGCTTTTGATATCCACGCCAGTCGGGATGATTTGTAGAATCTTTCAGCACTTCTTGTAATCGTGAAAGATGCTTATGAAAATGAAATGCATATTCCCGATCAAAACTCTGCTTATCGTTAAATGCCGAACCCAGTCGTTGAACGATATACAATAAATAATCTGAGCCATCCTTAGGTTCAATCACTTTAAAAATATTTGCGAGAATGCTTCCTTCGATTTGAAAATCGGAAACTGGAATAAACACGCGGTTCTTATCAAGAATATCCTTTCTGATTTGAAAAGCATGCGATTCATCCATCGCCATAATGTACGCGTGCCCAAGAATTGCGGTCACTTGACGGTGACTGAAATATTCAGCCTTGCGTTGCAATTGAAGGTCAAGTAATAAATCCAACAGTCCATACAAGGGGGTATTCCGCAATGGATAACCCATTGTAACATTTATAGTATCAAGTGTCGGCGGCAATGAATGAAGGACCGGCAACAACATCGATTCATCCGGAAGAACAATAACCGTTTTTTCAGGATCAAGATCTTCAAGCAATCTTTTCTCCAACTCTTGTCCTACCAGCTTCGCCTGACCAATTCGCTGTGGAACGCCGGTAAGCCTGATATTCTTTTGGGATTTTAAATTATCAGAAACATCACGCCGGAATGTTTTGCCCAGAACCGGATGAAGCTGGTACTGTCGCATAAACTGACCTGCCTCTTGATGGTTATCGTTCAGGTAATATGCGTCCGTGTCCCATGCTACATCTGCTCCCGCGTCTACAAAATGACTTATTATTACTTCTTCCGCTTTTGTTAATGCATTGAAGCCTGCAAAAATCAGATTTGCTTTTGATCCCGCTAACGTACCCTCTTTCATTAATCGTTCAGCAACATCACGATGAATCATTCCCTCGTAGCCCAACCCTTCTTTCTTAAGGATTTTCGTAAATTTTGTATATACTTCCGGAAGCTTCCGCCATACTTTAAGAAATTCGTCCTTACTCATGGAAGGACGATCTTCAAATCCAATCCAAAATTTTCTTAAAAAGTCTTTCTGTTCAATTGTTAAATAGTCAAATGTTTCGTCAAGCTCTTTTAATTGACTTAGATCTTTGAATAGCAACGGAGCATTGATCATGTACTTATCAACTTCATCAAAGTCGCGTAATAACATTTCTCCCCAAAAGTAGAACCTATCAAATGCTTCTTCCTTCTTCATTACTGACCCGTAGATCTTATAAAGACGAAAAATCAGTGAAAGTTTATCAGGAGTATGAAGTTCAGAAAGTCCCGAAAAAAATTCCTCAACACTTAATAACATTGGCGACCACGCCGGTTTGTCGATGCTTTCGGCAAGATATTTTCTAAAGAACAGCGCCGCACGACGATTCGGAAATACGATCGTAACATCATCCAGTTTTGGATATTGACTAATAACGCGTTCGGCTAGCTCTTTTAAAAACGGCTTCATATTCTTTGAGCTAAAAGCAAAAAACTTAAAGCGGATTCATCAACAATTAAAATTTCACTAATACTCAACATATTCGTTCGTTAACCCAATCCAACTTTCTACTCTCAGCTTTTCGCTCATAACTGGTCACAGCTCCAGACTCAAATTCGATTTACTCACTACCTCAACAACCTCCAGCTTTTCAAGATAGAGAAGATACGCTTCAACATTGGTATAGCCCATCTGCGAAAGCACGACTGCATATTCCTCAACTTGTTTTCTGTCGGCAGATTTCTTCGGACCTGTTTTATAATCAATAATTACTGTTCGCTTTGCGCCAATTAGAATTCGGTCGATCCTGTTTTGTCTTCTACCGGGTAACAGAATGCCAGCTTCGTTTCTGACTTCCCATTCTTTCGTAAACCATTTTCCAATAACAGGATGCTTCATCATCTTATCCAGTTCAACTTCCAAAACAGAGGACTCATCCTGTGTGAGCTCGTTTTGAATATGCAATTCTGCAAGTAAATCTTTAACGTCACTCGCATAATGAAGTCGTGATAACATGCTATGAAGTACAATTCCATAATTGATCTTCGCTCTCTTTGAAGAAACTTCGTTCAGGAAGAACTCAGCACCTTGTTTCTTTATAATCAGCTTTTGACGCCAGTCGTACGAAGCATACTGCGTTAATGACGTTGGATTTAATTCATCCTCCTTCTTTGACGAGCTAAGTTTCTCAATTTTTCCACGATCAAATTGCAGCGTTAATGGATTGTACTCCGATCCAAAAACTTCAGGAGAAGTCATTATTTGATAGACCAATTCACCAGCAGTCCCAAGTGAGCCACCGTCTTTCTTCTTTTCAAGATTCTTCTCCTTAGGTTTGGGTGCTGAAACAAAAAGACCTTCTTCAGCACGCGTCAATGCCACGTATAATAAATTCAGATTATCAAGATTCGCCTTAACAACTTCCTCTTCATAATCATGCTTGAATAATGATCGTTCAAGACTGCTGCTATATTTCACAGCGAGATATCCAAGCTTGTCAAACGGCTTTTCAGAGGATGACGTCCACAAAAGTGGCGGAATGTCATGATTCAGTTTCCAGGTGCAAAATGGAATGATCACATATTTGAATTGAAGTCCTTTCGATTTATGAATGGTGAGGATGTTGATCGCGTTGACAGTTCCCGCAACCTGGATTGATTTTTTATTCCTATTATTTCCCCACCAGGTAAGAAATGCTGCAACATCATTTTTCTCCTGCGCAGCAAATTCAAGGATCACATCCTGGAACGCCTGCAGGTACGCAAGCTCTTTTGAGTTAATGCCAAGGTTGAAGATCCGGATCAGTTCTTCCGTTAATTCAAAAATTGAAAGCTTGTTAAGCCACGTTGAGAAATTTAAAAACTCTTCCGGGAGAATTGATTCAAGGTCATTACGACCCGCCTTATAAAATATATGCTCAAGGTCTGTTCCCTTTGATACTTCAAATGCTAATTCACCTCTCACAACAGCATCACGTGGATTATCGAGGTAACGCAACGCACTCAATAAAAGATTCACCGATGAGGCAGTATCAAGTCGCAATGACTCATTGGATACTACATCATAAGAGAAATTTGGTTTTGCTTCGGGAGAATTTTTGTATTGCAATAAATAGTTTGCTATACGCTGACCTTCATCATTCTTTCTTACAAGTATCGCAATGTCTTTCAACGCAGCACCACATGATTGAAGCTCCTCAAGAATTCCCGGCAAACGTTGCATCGCAAGATCTTCCCACGATCCTTCTTCATCATATCCTTTCTCAATAAAGTTGACACGAACATGTCCTTTACCAGGAAATTTCACTGATTGTTGGGCAACATCTGAAAACACTTCCTCCGGCAATGGTTGCTCAAGAACCGCTGACATGATAGAGGCCGCTGTTTGAAAAAGTGTGTTATTAAAATTTACAAGATTTTCAGCGCTGCGATAATTTGTATCAAGTGGAATCACCTGCGTCATCTCTTTACCGATCTCGATCTCAACACCACTTTGCAGCAATTGAAGGTCACCACCTCTCCAACGATAGATTGATTGCTTTACGTCTCCAACCACAAGATTGGATTGGGCCTGGTCCAGCGAATCTTTTAATAATGGGAGAAAGTTTTTCCATTGATAAGCCGATGTGTCCTGAAACTCATCAATGAGATAATTCTTGAAGAACGAACCGACCTTTTCATAAATAAAAGGAGTATCGCTATTATTAATGACGCCATTTAGAAATTTCGGTGCATCAGAAAGTAACATCAGGTTATTCTCTTCTTTGTACTGCTTGAGTTTTCTGGTGATATCAGCTAGCAACCCAAATGAATAAAAATTCTTTAGAACTAATCTGGCTGAATTGACTATTATATAATTCTTTCTATCGTATTCCACCATCTCCCGAAGGATGGGTATCAATTGATTTTCCGCAAGCTGAACTAACTTTGTATAATTAAGGCTCTTCTTTGCAGGCCACATTTTGGCATCATCCATTGGCCCCAGCACCCTGGTTTTTGCTTCTTGATATTCTTCAACTGCAAACTGTGCGAAATATTTATACGGAGTTCCATCATCTTTATAATTAAAATCGTAAGCAGTTATTGAATTATCATCCAATAGCCGAAGAGCAAGAGTTGCCTGTCCCTTCATGAATCTGAAGAATTGGTCAATTTCACTCTTTAGAATAGTGACAGTTTCTCCATACGGATTTATGTTGTTCTCAAAAGGTTTAAGGATACTCTCCTCTTTAAGCTTGAACTGTTCAGTAAAAATCTCTTTCGAAAAACTCAACAATGCATCTGTAATATTCCAGTTTTCGCCTTCCAGTAATCGCTCCTTGGAAAATTGAACCACCCAGTCGGTTAACTGCTCATTTGTACCAAGCTCGTCCATCAGTTCACCGATCACTTCACCAAGGACCAGATCATTATCAACTTCCAATCTGAAATTCCCAAGTAGTCCGGCCTCGCGCGTAAACGAACGAATTACTTTTTGAAAAAATGCATCAATGGTGCTTATCGCAAACTGTGAATAGTGATGAAGAATGGCTGACTGAACATCAAGGCTCTTCTTAATTAATTCCTGATCATTAATGCCTAATGTCTGCTTGATCTCGTTGGCAAGCTCATTGAATTTACCTTTTGCAAAATCATCGATGTATTGCATGATCCTCGCCTTCATTTCGAGCGTTGCCTTGTTGGCAAACGTCACTGCAAGAATATACCGATAGTAATCCGAGCGGCCACTCAGCGCAAGAATGATAAATTCTTTTGCGAGGGT